>Ga0123337_10002120_pt1 | contig 23246 bp, 14 predicted proteins | sample frozenSSSSmetaG_FD_89792 | JGI IMG/M metagenome (GOLD analysis project Ga0123337, IMG submission 89792) | Glacier valley bacterial and archeal communities from Borup Fiord, Nunavut, Canada, to study Microbial Dark Matter (Phase II) -... | ecosystem: Environmental > Aquatic > Freshwater > Ice >...
CAGGTTCGAAGAACTCAAATACAGAGAAATTGCAGCTGTTTTGAATATTTCAATTAAGACAGTTGAAAATCAGATGGGGAAAGCGCTGAGACTCATGCGTGAGAACCTCACAGATTATTTAAGTGTAATATTGGTTCTCATCCATTTTTTAAACAACAGATAATCATGATAACAGAAGATATTTTAGTGAAATATTTAGCGGGTGAAACCGAACCCCATGAAGTTGCCATGATAGAGGTATGGCGCAAAGCTTCAAATGAAAATGAAAAACATTTCAGGCAACTGGAGACGCTTTGGTTCAGCAGTGCCGGATTAAAAGAATCGAAGGCCGTGAATGTGTATATGGCATGGGAAAAGATAGAAGAAAGAATCCAGAGTCCTGCGAAAGGGAAAGTCATACAGATGAATACCCGCTGGTTGATAGCAGCCTCACTGGCTTTAATCATCGGACTGACGGTGTTTTTTGTTTCGAGAGATCATGCGTCTTCGGGACATGCTGAAATGATTGCTCTTAATGTTTCCAAAGTTTCGCAAAAGTTACAACTCAGTGACGGGTCTAAATTGCTTGTGAAAAGCGGCCAGATATCGTATCCCAAAGAGTTTAATGGCAATAAAAGAAAAGTGAAACTCCATGCCGGGAAAGTCTTTTTTGAAATTAGCCCCGATAAAGAAAAACCATTTGAAATCGAAGCCAATAACACCTTCATAACTGTGGTTGGAACTGCATTCGAAGTGGTGTCTTATGTCGATTATACACAAGTAATGGTAAAAGAGGGCAAAGTGAGATTTAATACCCCCAATGGAGAATCGCTATTAACGGCGGGGATGGCAGCCAAATACAATCACAAGGAAAACAAGCTCGAAAATATGCCTATAAGCGGCAAAAATAACTTTGCATATACTTCAGGTAAACTGGTCTTTGAACATGAAGTTTTAAGTGATGTTGTCAGGGATTTAAATCAGTATTATGACAGCGAAATTATTTTGGAAAATGCGACACTTGAAGCGTGTGTCATAACATCTTCATTCTCGAATGAAAAAATCGAAAATGTACTGGCAGTGATAGCCGGGACTCTGAATCTGGAAATAGAACATGTGCCTAATTCCAATAAAATCATATTAAAAGGAAGGGGTTGTAAATTATGAAATATCTCATTGTATTGATTTTATTGATAAGTTCTTTTAAACATATCAATGCGCAGTTACCTTTGCCTATATTAGATCGCAAGGTGACAATAAAAATCATGAATCAACCTTTGGGTAAAGTACTGAACATTATTTCTGAAACTGCAGATTTTAATTTTTCTTATGGCAATAACATTGTAAAAGTGAATAAGCTGGTAACAATACATGCAGAGAACAGAACTGTTAGGGAAGTATTAGATCAGTTATTTAACCATGAATTAACCTATCAGCAAATAGGGAATCATCTGATACTGCAAAAGCGTATAGTGCCAAAAAACACCAACAGAATACAGTCGACTGAAGGAAAACCTGTGAAGTATTATTTTATAGTCAGCGGTTATCTCCGTGATGCACAATCTGGTGATGGCTTGCCAAATATAAGTGTGTATGAAAAACAAACATTGTCCAACACACTTTCGGGAGACTTTGGATATTACCAATTGGCCATTACATCCAGAACTCCGGATATCAGTTTGCGAATTTCAGGGCAGAATTACCGCGATACTTTATTAAAACTAACTTATGACAATAATGGGTTAGTGACCTCCAATATCAACCTGCAGAACCTATTACCGCCGCCGGCAGTTAATCTCTCTGAAATATCTGATAGTCAATCTATCGTATCTGTTGATACGCCGTTTACAGAGATTAAGGATACAGCTGCAACGCGCATTGTCTGGCAGGATAGCACACCTAAATTGCTTAATTTTAAAAAAATAAAAGTAGAGGAAACACAAATTGGCAAATGGTTTATCAATAACTATCAGCGCATGGCTGAAAAAAATATCCGCGATTCATTTGAAAGGAAATGGCAGGTCACATTTATTCCCCCTATTGGTAGCAATGGTATTTTAAGTGGTCTTGTCAGCAACCGGTTTTCTCTCAACGCACTTGTAGGGTATAATGGCGGAGTGAATGGAGCTGAATTTGGAGGGCTTGTTAATATTGTCAGACATGATATGCATGGTGCGCAATTTGCGGGTCTTGGCAACATTGTGGGTGGCAATACAACAGGAGCTCAGTTTGCTGGTCTTTTGAATAATAATCTGGGAGATTTTAACGGGGTTCAGGCCGGCGGACTAATGAATCATAATTTTGGCACTTTTACAGGTGTTCAGGCTGCAGGGCTGTATAACTATAACCATACATTGGCAGAAGGTGTTCAGGCTGCCGGTTTGCTGAATGTTAACAGAGGTTCCTTTGATGGTTTTCAAGTGGCCGGTGTTGGTAATTATGCAGGAAAGATATCAAATCTTGTGCAGGTGGCCGGTGTGTTGAATGTCGCCAATCATATTGATGGCGGACAGATAGGTGTTATCAATGTGGCTCGAAAGATAAGAGGGTTTCAGATAGGTATTGTCAATATAGCGGATAGCGCGGAAGGGGTGGTCATTGGTATTGTTAATTTTGTAAAAAATGGAACACACCAGTTGGAAATGAGTCTAAATGAAGAAAGACAATATGGACTGGCTTATCGGTCGGGGTCTAAAAAATTTTACAGCACCGTGATGGTAACGACACAGCTGCCCATGCTGGATACCAATACCCTTATGACTTATGGTTTTGGTGTTGGAACGATGATTAAGTTGTCCAATACGTTCAGGATTACACTGGATGCAGCCAGCCATCATATGACATTTAATTTCAGGTCTGAACGCTTTAACTTACAAAGTCGTTTAAATGCCAATCTCGAAATCACTCTGGTAAAAGGAGTGTCCATTTTTGGAGGGGCGGCTTTGTGCCATTTAATATCAGATACTAGAGATAGTCATTATGATAAGACCTTTAAAAATTTTGGAAACAAAGCGTTTTGGCGGAATGGTGGATTATATGATCAGCATGCCTGGATTGGGTACCAATTTGGGATAAGGTTATTTTAAGCGTATTTTTGTATGCTCAAAATACATTCTTATGAAAGATACACATATCATCAACGTTTTTATCTTTTGGATGATGTTTGTTTGTGTTGTTGGTATACCTATACTATTGGGTTGGTTGTTTTATAGATTTTTAGTTCACAAGGGTTTTCCAAAGATAGCTTTGCTTATGCCCTTGATTCCTATTGCAGTGCTGGCCTACATCTTTGCCAATCCGATTTATCCGCTTGACAGGACCTATAAAAGTAATTTTGAATCCAATGTGGGCATGGCATTTCCGCAATCGGGAAACATTATTGGTAAAAGGGCCTCTTTGCCTAATTTTGATGGTGAAGGGTGGTCGGAAGGGCTTGTCCGTTTGTCGACGAATGACTATGAGAATGTACTCTTAATTGTTAAAAGGGACAGTCTTTTTGCCGAGAAAGAGCAAAAAGCAAATGAAAAGGGTAAAAAAATATTCTTACAGGTTCCAAACGAGAACATAGAAAAAATCTATGGTAATGATCCGGCAGGTCATTTCTGGATTGGATTTATGCGGGATAAAAAACGTATTGTGGTGTATTCCTGGACAGATAAACAATAAACAGATTTAAGCATACTCCCCGGGAAATGTTGCTAATGGCAATATTCCCCGGGCTGCACATTTGGAGTAAAAGGAAAACGCAGAACTCCGATTAGTTTTTTTTAGTACGCCTCTGCACTTGTGTATCTTATATCACATGTTTTCTGTGATGTGGGTATGATTCTGTAAGGTGTTTTACCTGACTGTTGGGAGCGAGATAATTAATTGTAAGTTTATCCTTTTCTTCCACCAGTATACCATTCCCTGAATTGTCAACAATGATATGATTGTTAAATTCAGAACTGCTGACATGGTATTTCTGTTCTAAAGAATACAATATTTCGGCTCTTTCCTGACGACTCAAGTAATTATAGGTGTAATTGATGCAAAATAATTTGCGATCGTAAAAATGTAACTCGAAATTCACATGGTGTCCATTGATTTTAACTGTATACAAAAGTATGGAGATGTTGGATTCTGAGTCATTAAAGGAACAAACAGGGTTGCCTACAAATTTGCTGATATAGGATAAATCACTTCCAAAAGTGAAATACCGTGAAAAGGAGATGTCTACATTCGTACGCACAGACATTTTTTTAAGACAGTTTTTCCACAGGAAAATGAATGAATCCAAGTTGCTGAATTTCTCATAAACACCTGTCGTTTCCATCATTGCTTTTGTCTCTTTTTGCTCTTTTCCGCCAACCATTGCTGAAAAGAAAGTTTCTAATTGCGTTCTGATTTTCTTCATAATATTTTTCTTATTTTATTTTAATCGTTTGAGGTCCATAAAAGCGAACATATCAAAATTGATATATTCCCCATATGGGAAAAGAAAGACAAGGAACAAGTGTTATTGTAAAGTTTAGCCATCAAAAGTGTGTGTTTGGACAGTGTTTGGAGAAAAAAGACTACAAGTAAAAGGCCATTTTTCTAATTAATTGAAAATCAGCGTTGTGAAAAACTTGTGAACAGTAAAGTGTTCTCATTTTGAGAAATGTGTTCTCAAAAATTGTCTGATAATCATGCAAAATCGCCATTAAATCAGGATTTGGACTCTCTCATGAGCAGTGGCAAAAGTTTGAAGAGAAAAATGATGAAAGGCGGAAATGGTGAAAGTGTCTAGAATACTAACCATCTTTTTAAGCCAATAAATTTCTTGATATTAAATGGATAAAAACCGTTTACTTTGAGTCATTAATTGGTATTAAGTTGTCTAATTATATATATTAAGTGCTCTCATGATGAAAATGAAAATTACCCTTATTGTCGGCCTGTTTTTTTTCAGCTCGTTTTGCATCGGACAAAACATCAGCGAAAATCATTTTGCTTCAAAGTACACCTACGTGTTTCAATTGGATTCATCTCAGGTACGCAAGGCCTATCAAGGTATCCGATTAGATTCTTCAATGTATCTCAGACATAAAATTGATAGTTTCATGTCTGATAGTGCGTATAGACATGACATGCTTCCGGCAGGTTTGTATTATTTTGTAAAAGTTCAGGGAGCGGTGGTTTCTTATACCTCATTTTATAAACAGCCATTTAAGTATGAACTGTGGGGAATAAACGACCGCAATTTTATCACCTTAAAGGATTTGGATAACCACATTATCCACGATGGTAGAATTACCCTTGTTAGTGGTTTGAATTGTGCTTTTGTTAAAGGGATGGGTGCTTATGAAATTCCGAAATCTAAGGTCCCGGTCATGCTTAAAATGACTTATAATGGTCAGTGGGATTACGTGATGGTGAACCCTCAATACATAGCGGCGCCCAAAATGACTAAATCATATCCCAATTATCGTTATACAACCATTGCACCGGGTTACCTCGTTTTTAGCCAGCCCAGATTCAAATATTATGACACCTTAAAATTTAAGGCTTTTTTACTGAATGATAACGGTACAGCCATGAAACAGCGTTTAAAAATGTATTTGGGTGTAGACGGCAAGGAAAAATTTATTGGCTATTTGAAACCACAGACACCGGGTGCTTATTTTGGTGAGTTTGAGATTTCCGATACCATGCTGATGGATAAAGATTATAGTCTCTCTTTCAGAAATACATCCAATGAAATAGTCAAATCTAGTACTTTTTTTATTGAGAATTATGAATTAAAACCTAATAAATATGTATTAAAAGGGCCTAAACAAAAATGTCTGGTGGGCGACGAGGTCAGCTTGACAGTGGCGGTATTAGATGCCAATAACTTGCCGGTAATGGATGCCAGCATCTCTGTTGATCTTAAGGTTTCACAAATTCGGCGTTATCTGAAAGATCGCTTGTTTATCCCTGATATTTGGTTTCATAAATCCTATTATCACATAGAGTCGTCAGCAGATGCCTCAGGTTATACCACACTTACAATACCCGACAGTTTGTTTAAATATTTTGATGCCGAATATGAGATTGTGGTGCATATCAAAGATCCGGACCAAAATATCAGAGAACTAAAATCCACCTTTTCTTATGAGAACCAATTGTATGCCTATGACATGCAGTATCGTGCAGATAGTCTGAATATCAAGGCCTTTTTTAAAACGAAATCCATACCTCAGGACTTTACCCTTGAAACAGTTTATCAGAATAAGATAAAAAAACAATTGATAACTGCTCCTTATAGTCAGGCTGTAGATTTTTATGCGCAGACTTATCGATTATATTTAAAAGATTCTCTGATACTGACCTATACAGCACCTGCCAATTATCCATCAATGGTTTATTTTAAAGGAAAACGAAGTGGAGACAGTATACATATTGAGCTTGTCAATCCTATTGGTTTGCCGGTTTATTACGAATTGTATCGTCACAAGAATAAAATAGATGAAGGATACGGAAGTTCTGTGGATTACCACGCGAAGGATATCACTGACCAATCCTATCATGTTGTATGGGGATATAATTATCAGGGAGAATTTAAAAATAGTCTCAGGGTGCAATCATTTCACTTATATGAAGCCAGTCTGAATGTGCAGATTAAACAAGCTTCAGAAATATATCCAGGGCAAAAAGTAGATATCAGTATTCAGGTTACTGACCAGTTTAACAGAGGGGTAAGTGGTGTAAATCTTGCGGCTTATGCTGTGAATATGCAATTTGAGCAGATACCTTTTCCTGAAGTTCCTTATATGGGTCTTACAAGAGGTGTTTATCCACTCAGAACTTTGCAACCCATGTCATATTTGCCCAATATCAATTACAGCGTAACACTCAAAAAATATCATTTTCAATTGCTGGGTTTATTTTCAAATGAAATGTATGTTTTGCTGTATGGAAAAGGTGGGAAAAACATGGTTATAATGCCGACAAAACGCAAATCACCTGAATTGTCCGCATATGTTTATAAGAACCATCAATTGCAGAATATTGTCTATATTAAAATTGATCATCAACTTGTGTTTCACCAGTACCATCTGTCGCCATCTGCTTTTTCTTTTCAGGTGCCTGAAGGCAAACATACAATTACTGTTAGAACATTTGATCGCTTATTGACTTATACGAATCTTCAGTTAAAAGACAGTACAAAACATGTGATAGCGTTTAATCTGGATAGCATCAAATACCAGGCAGACACCAATCTTTACCTGACAGGTAAACTCAAGCGATATGAACAAGATGAGTTTCTTAATCACACTTTGCTCCTATCTCTTAGAACTGCATTTGATACGTTTTCAATCGAACAGCATCATCAGATTAAAGTCATTTCAAATCAATATAACTATAACAGTTCATTATCATTCATCAGAATAGAAAACGATAAATATTTTGCCCTCGGTCCTTTGGAACAAGCGACAGTAAGTCTGCAAGTGAACAGACAATATGAACATGATTTTGAGTTTCAGAGAGGGAAAGCTTACCTCGCTTACACAAATGAAATAAAAGAAATTCCTGTTCGTGATGCATTGAGGTATTACAGTTTTGTCGCTAATACAATCACTAATTCGGGTATTTATAACCTTACGAGTTTTAATGTTTTGAGTTATGCACCGGAATATGATACACTAGTCAAACCGATTATTTCAGGAAAAGACGAATCTGCCGAAATAAAACCCAAACGCTCAAGGCCTACTGTCGAGCAGCGGCAATTTATTCCACAAAACACCAAGGATTACCAAAAGGGACATATTGTATTTGTTGGTGTGCATGAAGAATTATATCGTCATGCCTGGCTGATTAACAGGGATAATCACCAAATGTCTGTTGTTAATATGCTGCAAAGAAATGAACAGTATTATTATGAACAAGGTCATTATGACCTCTTGCTTTTTACAGATTCTTCATTTAGTATTTACCGCAATTTATATCTAAAAACCAGTGGCACATTTGTTTTATTTGTAAAACCTGAGCATTTTAATCCATTTGATCTTTCTAAAATATATCCATTTGAATCGATTGTTTCGGAATTGACCAAAGAGCCTTTCCGAACGTTTAGTGACACACCTTTAACAATAGAACCTATAAAAGTTATCGATAAAATATATAATCCGGGGATGGCCAAATTGAGCGGAGTTGTGGCCGATGCGCGATTTAATACACCCATTGATTATACGCAAATTTATTTGGAAATTGATGGCTATTTTAAAGCAGGAGCCATGAGCAATTCTGAGGGAAAATTTGAGATAAATGCGTTGCCGGCTGGGAATTATATGTTAAAAATACGGGTGGCGAATTACCGTTATCAGGTCATTTATAATTTGCGACTGGAAAAAGGAAAAGAACTTGTTATTCGGCTGAATTTAATCCATAGAGAGGATGATGTCCACTACGACAGTAGCGGGGCTTTGGTGATAGACGAAAATTCTGAAAACAATAATGTGTCGTATGAATGGAATTATGGTGACCTTAGAGAATCTGAACAAGTGACATTGGCCAATTCGGTTCATAGAAATATAGATGCTATGCATTGGAATGCTGCAGGAGTGAGCAATACTGTCACTTTGAGTGGTCGTGGTGCCAGTGATGCCAGTTCTGTATATTATGTGGACGGCGTAAGGATGAACAAAACTGGAGTTGCAGAAGAAAATAATCAGGTGTTTATGGATAGGGATTATTTGCCGATAAGTGAGCAGGGCATGGGTGAAAAACTTGAGGCAATGGCACAAATCAGTCAGGCTAACCGCATCAGAGATCATTTTCGCGATTATGCCTATTGGGTGCCAAACTTATTGACCGACGCCAATGGAATGGCTTATATTACGGTTACATTTCCCGATAATATTACCTCATGGCAAACGATGGTTCCGGCAATGAATGGTAAAAGGCAGAGCGGCATGGGTCAAATGGTGACACGCTCATTTAAGCCTGTTTCAGCCTTGATGTCGGTGCCTTTTTTCCTGGTGGAAGGCGACAAGATTATTTTAAGGGGACGAACCTCAAACTATACAGGCAAAGCACAGGATATCAGACTGAGATTTCTTTTAAATGACAGTGTCATAAAAAGCAGGGACGCACGTGTAGAAAAGTTCCTTCTAGATAGTATGACGGTGCGGGTACCTAAGGGTATAGATTCTATTCAAGGGACTTTTGTGTTTGATATGAAAAACGGATATTCTGATGGAGAAGAAAAAACCATTCCGGTAAAACCTAATGGAATACTGATTTCACAGAGTCAGCAAATCTTGCTCAAGACGGATACGACGATAAGAATCGGTATACCTTTGGATGTAAAGTCAGCAAAAATCATGTTGCACAATAGTGAGATTGAAAGACTGATGACTGAAATAGATGCACTGAAAAACTATCAATACGGCTGCGTGGAACAGACTACCTCCAAACTAAGAGCGTTGTTGGCAGAAAAAACACTGAAAACATCTTTAGGATTGCCGTTTAAAGAGGATAAAATGGTACGTAAATTGATTCATAATCTGGATAAATTGAAAAACGATGAAGGGACATGGTCGTGGTGGGGAGGGTATGGTGAGGAAGATTGGTTGTCGTCTTATGTGATGCGGACGCTTAATCAGGCAAGGTTAGCAGGATACTCAAATAATGTTTATATCAGGGCTGCCAAACGTATGGAAAAACGACTGCCATTGATGTCATTGGAAGCGAGGTTATATGCTTTAAATACCTTGTTGGATATGGATCGGAACGTCCAATATGACAGTTTTGTCAAGGGTATCAATCAACATGACCTAACGGACAATCAGCAAGTGCTTTACCTCAGGATATTACAGAAAACTGGCAACAAATATCAGATATCAGATGTGACAAAATTATTGAGGTATCATGCAGATGGGGGCATTTATTTTGGTGAAAACACATGGAATTTTCAGAACGATTTATCTTCCACAACATTGCTTGCATATGATATATTAAGTCACAATGATACAGGAAGTGAATATCTGCCATATATCCGTGAATTCTTTTATTCTTCGGCTTATCCGCGACATACTTTTGCATTGGCGGAAATGATTGCGATGGGAACGGAAGAGGTCATAAGGAAAAAGAAAGCCAATCTAAAAATAGTAGGGGATGTACAGATTAACGGCTACAGTTTACAGGCAGCAGATTATCCTTTCAGCAAACGTCTAAAACCTGGCGATACGGTGAGCATTACACATAAAGGTCCGGCAGCTTATGCAACAATTGTCGGGGCTAAACTCGAAAGTCAACCACAACCTGATCATACGTATTTCTCCATACACACAAGCCTTAGCGGGCAGAATGCTCAAATCAGACTAAATGCAGGAGAACCCGTGGAGATGTTAGTCAACGTAACAGTTTACAAAAATTCCGAGCATGTGATGCTGGAGATTCCATTGCCCGCAGGTTTCAGTTATCACGAAAAACCTAAAGCAAGTGGCATAGAGACCAACCGGGAATATTATGTCGATAAAACCTCTATTTTCTGTAGAAATCTACCTGCAGGTAATTACACATTCCGCATCATGTTATGGCCAAAGTTTAGCGGTGAATTTAATTTGCCACCGGCAAAAATTGAATTGATGTATTATCCGGAAATTCACAATAATGAAAGCCTGAAAATGATTTTGGTGGAATAAGCCTATTTCATCCTGAGCCATCCTAGAATTCGGTCATTTCCAATTTTGTATTTACCATCCACTTTGTTTAAGGAAAAAGTGACACGAGAGGGTGCACCAATACCCGGATTCTGTTGGATGATTTCTACTTTGTCATCTGTTGTTTTACTGATAATTGCCACGTGTCCATAGGGGTTTCCGCTGGTTCCGGAGTATACCAAAAGATCTCCGGTCTTGGGTCTGCTTTTACTTGGATTTTTGTATTGTATTAAATTGCGTAGACTGTTATAAACACTATCCGAAAGACCTTCCTGATAAAAACTCACAGCATGACCATAACTATCCGGCATTTTATGGTGATAATATTCGTAGTAGTATCGTTTCACAAATTCAACACATTGGAATTGCAATCCAAGATTGTAACCATCTTTTGTTGTCCTCCGTCCATGCACATTGCTGACAGCACCATTATAAAATACCAACACATGGTTGAGGCTGTCAATTGCAGTACCTTGGGCAGGGGCATGATATAAAAGGACTAAGTTCTGCCTGAAAATATATCCGGCTATGAAGAGCAGAATGATAAGAACCGAGACAATCTTAATACCTTTTGAGAATCTTTTCATTTTGTTTAACCGGCGATGGTTTGTAATTGTTGATTTTTTCAAGCAATGTCACAAGTACTTTTTTCTCTTCAGGATACCGTGTCTCATCCAATTCATAGAGCACCGATTCTATATAATATGAGAAATAATGCAGGCGGTGATAATCTTCAAAATACATGATATCCTCGTAACGAATTGACGTAGGTAATTTTTGTAAAATCTCGTTTTCCAGCATCAGTCGCAACTCCCTTGCTTCGGCTGTCAAACCCGTTTGGTAAAACAGTTTAAGCAATTCATATAATGATTCATCATAATGCCACTGCTGGTCATACCAGATTTGTTTTGAAATAACGGCAAGTTCTCGCAAGGTTTTTTTATCTGTTGAATCATTTTCAAATACTGTTCTCATCGTCAGAATAATAAGATCCAGATATTTTGAATTATTGAGGTTAAGCGTTCCATCTGTTGACAGATTATAAGTGGAATCCGCAACAAAAGGTTTAAAATCCTTGCGGAAGTATTCTAAACCGGAGTTAATCTGCTCATGCGTGTTGGGAGAGTTACCACAATTAATTTGAAGTGATATGCCCTTAAAATTGCTCATATATTTAAAGGCAGGCGGGATGCCCTGTGGAGCAGTAAAAAAGAAAGGTCTTGAGGGCAGGTTGCGATCCATCAAATGATAAAGAATAAGGTCTTCAAGATTGATGTAATAAGCATCCTTATGAACCGTTATGTTTTTGCCTGAATATTGAATGTAATAAGTGCCCGGGCGGAATAGTGGAATGCTGTCTTTACTTATCTGGCCATACATCAGGATGTCATTAAGATAAAAACTGTCTTTAGGATAGATCACAATTTTATCATCACTTAATATGTACCGGTCTTTAAGATTTAGGAATAAGGGGTCAATATCCAACGTTTGAAATCCTATCGTTTTATTTGCTATCAGTTGATTAAATGCAGGGATTCCAAGCAAAGAAATATTAATGACTGAAACATCTTTCCTGAAATTTTTAACCAGCTGCAGATACCAGAGTGGATAGGTGTCATTGTCACCATAACTGATTAAGATGGTATTGTTTGGCAGGCTATTAAAATAGTTATAGGCGGTGGCCAGAATATTCTCCGGATAATGGCATCTTTTAAGATATGATTCCGCCTTGTCGGGCTCGTTAAGATACATGAGTTTAAGATAAATATCCATGTATTCATTGTTGAGTTTGGTATAAATGTTTCCTACCAGAGTGGAATATGAAGGATCTTTTTTTATCAGTTCTTGATAGGCGTTAATACATTTTTCTTCATAATATAAAAATGAGTCTATTCTAATAGGGGCAACTTTTTCATCTGTTTTCAGGACTTTCCTGAACGGACTTCCCGGATTCCCCATATGGTCGTATTGAAAAAACTGCAGAAAGCCATTGGCGTAGTTTGCATAGGCTCTGCCGAGACTCTCCAGCTCATGTGTGCTGAGCTTAGTTCTTTTTCCATAAACAGTAATGACATCCCAGCACCATTGTTCATATCCGAAAAATGCACATCTTTCAAATTGAAAAAGGTTTCCGATTTTGTCTTTAAACTCAGGTAGTTCTAAAATATCATCATGACTTATTGTTTGTATTCTTTTTCTGAAAAACAGATTTTCATATGTTTTTTTGCCATTTTTTCTGAAGATGATTGATTGGGATTTTCCGCTGTCATTGACGTAACTTATATACCAACCGTTTGGTTGTTTAAGAAAAGAGGGTTTCTGCTCGGGGAAAGGTTCGTAAGCGGCATAAAAATCCAGCATAACCCTTTTATAGCAAGGGATATCTGCAAAAAAATCATTTTGTGTAAAGCCAGTTTTAAGGGCAAAAAACAAAACAAGAAATAAAGTAAATTTTTTACTTTTCATTGTAAATACATATTTAAGCCCATCATTTAATCAAGCCAATATCCTTCTCTCTTTGTCGCATCATAAATAGGCAGATTAAATTTCTCTGCAAACATGCGGGCAATGTTAAGTGCTTTGGAAAAGTCTTGTGTTGTATACACTGTGAGCCGTCTACTTTTGTTATAAATAAGATTGACTTCTATTTCAGAAAAAACAGCAGTACCGGATTGTCTTCCCGCAGACATTTCCTGACTTTTTTTGGCGCTGAAAATGGAGATGGATTCAAAATTGGGAAGGGACTCCCATGGTCCGAATTTGTAGTTTAAAAGTACAAAAGCATACCGGTATTTCGACAAGGAAAAGCTGATGCTTAATTCTTTTTTTGCAAGCACGGCAATGCATCCCAAAATGAGTAAAACAATACCCATAAGGTGAAGTTTAAAACACAGTGTGATACCTGCTATGATAATAGCAAATCCAACAATTCTGAATTGAGGTGGAAAATAAGCACCTTCAGAAAAAAGATAATCCGATTTTGGGTCGTGAAGCGGAGCATCTACTATATCTTTGGTGTCGTCCACAGACATTGAGTTTACAAACTTTTCAGTTCACTGACCAAATCCGTTAATGTCTTTTTAGCGTCACCAAATAACATGCTGTTTTTCGGGCTGTAAAAAAGTTCATTTTCAATACCTGCGTATCCGGCTTTCATACTTCGCTTCATTACAATCGTGTGAGCAGCATCTTCTACATCCAATATGGGCATGCCATAGATAGGAGAGCTAGGGTCGTTTTTAGCGGCAGGATTAACGACGTCGTTTGCCCCTACAATTAATACGACATCCGTCGTTTTAAATTCAGGATTGATATCATCCATTTCTACCAGCTTGTCATAACTTACATTACTTTCAGCCAATAAAACATTCATATGACCTGGCATACGACCAGCCACAGGGTGTATGGCGTATTTCACTTCCACGCCTTCGTCTTCCAGCACCTGTTCAAGTTCGTGACAGATATGCTGAGCCTGCGCTACTGCTAATCCATAGCCAGGAACAATCACAACTTTTTTGCTGTATTTCATCAATACGGCGGCGTCGGTTTTTGAAATTTCCTTGATGGAGCCATTCATGCTTTTTGCTTCAGATGAAGCTGCTGCACCTCCGCCAAAATTACCTATCAGAACATTCAGAAGTGAGCGGTTCATGGCTTTGCACATTACCACGGTTAATAGAGTGCCTGCGCTACCCACCAGAATACCACCGAATAACATCACCTTGTTGTCATATAAGAATCCGCCCATAGCTGCTGCCACACCTGTAAAAGAGTTGAGCAATGAAATCACCACCGGCATATCTGCACCACCAATTGGCATGACAAATAAGACCCCGTATAGCAGGGATAACACCAGAATGATGTAAATAGTATGTGGGTAGGTGATAAGGCCAAAGGTTGCCGCGGCGGCAATGCCTAAGATGACCAATAACATACCAATATTCACTACTTGTTGAAATGGCAGTGTTTTATCTTTTATTTTTTCGTCCAGTTTGCCAAATGCTATCATACTACCTGCGAAGGAGATAGAACCAATGACAAGACCCAAATAGATAATGCCAAGCTTAATTCTCAAACCATCCATTACAGCATTGATATCCAATTGTTGCCCGGTTTCGCTCACTGCATTAATGGATGCTGAAGCAAAATTACCTAGTTCAGATTGCGGAGCCATGATTAGGGTGTGCCAGCCGGGAACTACAGAAAATGCAACATCCATATGGTTATACTCCACTAAAGAAATAATAGCGGCACAAGCGCCACCCATACCGTTGAAAAATGAGACCATTTGCGGCATACCGGTCATCTGTACTTTTTTGGCCATTAATGTACCAATCACAGTGCCGACTAATAATCCGCCGAATATCCAGCCGTAATTACCAAGATGCTGTCCATCGTTTTCGTACAAAAATATCGTACCAAAAATAGCCAGACCCATACCGAAAGCAGCTATCAAATTGCCTTTTTTTGCTTTTTCAGGATTACCAAGCATCTTGATGCCGAAGATAAAACTCACGGCACCCACCATATAAATTAAATCCAATATTGACTGTTTCATTTCTTCTTCTTTTTAAACATTTCCAACATTCTGTCTGTCACTACAAATCCACCGACAACATTCAGTGTACCTAACACAACGGCAATAAAACCCAGAATAAGTGCATAAGTACTTTCGGCCTCTCCCATAATAATAATAGCACCGATGACGACAACGCCGTGAATAGCATTGGCGCCACTCATCAGGGGGGTGTGCAAAACTGAAGGTACTTTTTCTATCAGTTCAATACCGACGAAAATCATCAGTATAACGAGATATATCATCAGTTGGTTGTCTGAGATAAAGGATAATATAGATTCCATTGTCTTTTGTTATTTGGTATTAAAATTTATTCTTGTTTAGTTATGCTACCAGACGTTTTCCGTCCTTGCAAATCAGTGTGCCTTTGGTGATTTCTTCTTCCATTTCCCATTTAAAACCATCTTTAGTGGTCAGATGTAACAAAAATGCCATGATGTTTTTTGAATAACCTTCACTTGCATTCTGTGAGAGTAATGAAGGTAAATTAGTTTCACCGACTATCTTCACACCATGTTTTACAACGACCTGACCCGGTTCACTTAGTTCGCAATTGCCACCTTGTTCTACTGCCATATCCACAATCACACTTCCAAGTTTCATGGTTTTTACCATTTCGGCAGTGACAAGAATTGGTGCTTTTCTTCCGGGTATAAGTGCTGTAGTAATCACTACATCAGCGGCGGCAATATGTTTGGCCAGTATTTCTCTTTGTTTTTTCAGCGTGTCTTCACCTGTTTCTGTCACATACCCACCTTCTATTTTTACATCACCGGTATCAAAACTGATGAATTTTCCGCCTAAAGATTCCACTTGTTCCTTAGTTTCCGGGCGTATATCTGTCACTTCCACAACAGCTCCCAATCTTTTGGCAGTACCGATGGCCTGAAGTCCTGCAACACCGGCTCCGAAAATCAGCACTTTAGAAGGTGTAATGGTGCCTGCAGCTGTCATCAGCATAGGGAATATCCTGGCCGAATGATGCGCTCCCAGCAATACCGCTTTGTATCCTGCTAAATTGGCCTGAGAACTCAAGGCATCCATGCTTTGAGCCCTGGAAATACGCGGAATGGCATCCATGCTGAAAACAGTGATGTTTTTTGCATTGAATTGGTCAATCAGTTCCGGATTGGTCAGGTGGTATATAAATGAAATGAGTGCAGACCCTGTTTTCAGCACAGGAATTTCCTGAGCTGAAGGTGCATTCACTTTCACCAGTACGTCTGCTTTTTGACAAACATCAGCAGCAGAACTTACAATAACTGCTCCGGCATTTGTGTACGCTTCGTCAGAAAAATTAGAAAGTACACCGGCTCCGGATTCTATCGTACATTCAAAGCCTTGTTTTACTAGGTTTTTTACCACATCCGGACTTAGAGCCACGCGGTTTTCGCCAGATTTGGTCTCTTTTATAGTTCCAATAATCATTTCGGGCAAATGTAGAATAATTTTTCATAAAAAAACACAAGAAGGTGTTAATTTATAAACAGGTGCACGAAAATTTAAAAAATAAATTCCCATGCACCCGAAGAATGGAAGGTTTAATGGATGACAATAGGTTTGGGTAGGAAAAACGTCTTGTTTTCAGGTTGGTAATATTTATAGACGTTACAAGCGGTGAGGGTAAATCGACCGGATGTTTCACAGATAAACGGAAGCTTAAAATCAACAGTTTGACCGGTATTCATTTCTTCCCAATACAGATAAATCTGATTATCCTTAATTTCATAAAAATCGCATATTTTTTGGAGGGTTAGGAATTGAAGTTCAGCCGGGTCTATATTCATTCCTGTAGGAATGGAAATAATGGCAACACTTTGTGGTAAAATCTCTTTAGAAGTATTTTTTATTTTGATATGATAAAAAGCGACTTCAGATTGTTTGTAAATGATTTTGTCAAATTCTGCAGACAATACAAAGTCAGAATTGCTTTTAATGGCAAAAGGCAACAAATTAATCTGTTCTATTGATAATTCGATATTGTTGACACTTTGAAATTCAAATGTAACAGTGTTTTTTCCTTCTTTTAAATAGGATGACAGGTCAATACTTTCTTGTAATAGTGGATTTATGGTTTTTTCGTTGCTTATGCCGTTAACACTATACTTGAGCAGGTAAGGTTGTTGTTCCGGAGAAGAGAAAATCATATCCTGATGGGAAATAGCTTCCAGCACAAAGGCTTTACTTTGCATATTTCCCCAGGAAAATTTGTCCTGACTGTTGAGATCGTCGCATATCTGTTTGGCGAAAGCATATTCTGTTGTACGTTTTTGACTAAAAATAGAGCTTGCTATAAGAGCAAATGTCTCATTGATAGCCCCTGCAGTGCTTGAATTCACAATGGTTTTTATCGTGTAGGATTTTACTTGCTTGTTTTTAATGGCATCAAAAGCAGTTTTTAATTGTTGCAGGTAGATACTGTAGTTTTCGTTGCCTTGTTTCATCAGTATAGCGCATAATAAAGCAGTATTATAGAGGTTTGGCGATTGATCCAAATCATGTTTAATGATGTTGATGGCCTTTTCAAGAGTAATTTCGCCGATTTCGCTCAGGACATAGGTGATATAAGCATGTGCGACTTCAGGAGCGGTATTTGAAAAGCCATATCTTCCCTGAGTTTGAATGTATTTACCGGAGTTATTCTGTCTATTTAACAACCATTTTTTATTTCTTTGCAACATGTCTCCATCAATCGGTATCTGACAGTCTGAAAGTTTTTTAAACTGTAATAAACCCATAGCCGTTAAAGCCTCATTGCCGGATTCTGTGCCATACCAACTGAAACCTCCTGTCGGTGTTTCATATTTCACCAACTGCCGGTATCCCGAAATCAAAATATTTTTTTGACGCTCGAGAGCCGATAAATTGTTTTTATTTTTAGTTTGAAGGAGTTTAAAGGCTAAAATATTAGGATAATTAGTAGAGGATACTTGCTCAAAACAGCCATGAGGTTCTTGTATCATGGTATTTAAATAAGATTCAAGACTAAAATAAACGGGATTGTACGACTTGATTATCATCGTGTGTTGTATGTTGCCATTTCTAATATAGACGTCATGTTTTCCGGAACTTAATATTTGATAGGATTCAGTTTTCTTATAGTTATTTTCTATAATTTTAACGAATCTGTGAATTTCCTGCTGTTTATCATGATTATAAGTGAGTAAATAATGAATATCACCGTCAGTTTTGAATATCCTTTTTTCTATATATGAATAGCTGGAATTTGCAGCTATTTCAGGAATATAGATCATATTTTCAGGATGGGAAATGTCATGTAGTTCGGCTTGCAGTGGCCTGTTCTGTTCATTTGTGATTGTGATTTCAATATTTGCAGAGTCATCCTTTACCATAATGGCCGGTGTTTTAATCAACATATAAACCGGCTGTAAGATTGAGATGCTTGAATCGAAATACCCGCATGACATATTACCGCTACCCTGGATATTGATATGCCAAGTCATAACCCTGTCGGGTGTCATAATTTCAAGCTGGGCCTTGCCTTCTTCATTGGTTTTAAAATGACTGTAAAAATAATAACAGCTTAATTCCTCTTCTTCTTCATGTTGCGCCACATAATCAAAATTTGTGGCATAGGTATGGGATTCAGGTTCTATGTTCGAAAATACAAATTGTGGTCTTCTTTCGCTTGCATGATAATATCCGTTTGAATAATAGTTTCCATAACCACTGATTCCTCCTTCCAGATCGTTGGTCTGAGGTAGGCCGGAAGTCGGCAAACTATTTGGATTGCTTATTCTGCTCATTTTTTCAATTGTAAGAAAATCAGGATATGGATTCATGATTTTGACACCATCTATATAATATGCTGTGCCATCTATTCTGCTGCCACGGCCACTAATGCCATACTGTGTTTTGGTGACGCCCGCGGAGAGGCTGGCGATAGAATTAAAACTTCTTAAGCCGGATTTATTTAAGGTGTATGAATTATAGCCACAGGAATAAGAGGATCTGGAACAATAGCAAGATAGTCCGCAAGAGAATGATTGTGTTAAAGAACTCGAATTAACCCGAACCCCGTCAATATAATAAGTTACCCCATCTAGTCTGCTACCTCTTCCGCTGACTCCTCCTAAGTTAGTGGCTTCTTCTACTGGTTTTACCGGATCAACAATTTGAATCAGTGTTTTAACCGGGTTCTGTAAAACAATAAAATTTTCTTCCGGTTTTTTATTCGTTAGGAAAACAGAGTCTCTTAGCAACACGATTTGTGCCTGATGCTTTTCAATCATATAAACTTCTTTTATTTTGCCGAATCTGATGTGGCATTTGGCCGGGAAACTAATCTCATCTGTTGGCACCAGAACTGTACCATCATCGCGCAAAAGAGCCGCATATTTTCCTTTGTCAGAATCAAACAAGAGTTTTTCGATGCTTTGTACGTTGTGATTATAGTTGCCGGAATTTTTATAGATTTTAAATTGGTAACAGAATAAGGCCTTTTGTTCATTGTCGTCCAGCAAGATTTGTTTCCAGAAATTATTTTTCATAGAACACCCGGTGAGGAACATATCCAATAAACTATCGTTTTTGGTTTCGAATAATTTCCCAATATCTTTTACCGGATAATACAGTTCATTTTCAAATAGGAGGTTTTCATTGATTTTGGCTTGTTTGTCTTTTAAAGTCACAAAGTTATTTTCATCGGTAATGGATACACTAAAAATTCCTTTTACTGGTTTACCGAGATGATCGGTGACACTCACCTGAATTTTATCATAGTCATTCGCCTGCAGTTTATATTTATCCAGTTTGAAATGAAGCGACTTATGTGTGTGGAGATATGATAACTTTTCTGAAAGTACATGATAATTGCTATCCATTAATAAAGTTTGTAAAACACCTTGTTGAGCATTTGAAATGTCGACATCAAAAAAGTTCCAACCTGCCAATACCTTGATTTTTCTTTTTTCAATCTTAATACCTCTCATGTGCGATAAGAGCAATAGTTCCCTGTTACCGGCGGAATACACCGAGAACCTTATGTTTTTAGTCGTTTTCCTGGATACACCCATGCTGATCTTATTATTGTAAACTAGAGAAAGATTCAAATATAAGGGAGCTTGATTGGCTGGTCTGATGCGGATATCAGCAGGGGAGATGCCTTTTTTTAAGGTGTAACGACAAAGTCCGAATGCATCACTATGAAGCAAAGTGCTGTCATGTAAGGCTGGATGAATAATCCAGAAAGAATGACTGCTAAGCTCAGATTGTTTATTGGAACAAATCAAAACGATTGGATTATCAATCTCTGAATGATATGCACCGTTTTCAATATAGGCATTAATTTTAAAATCGTTGATATTGAGGTTAATTCGTTCGGTTTTAGCGAATCTCTGATGCTGGTAAAGTACTTGTGCAGAAAATACGAGATCATTAACGTGGTATGCCGGATTGATTTTTAAGCGTATGATAGCTTCTCCGTTTTGGTTGCTCTTAATTAAATAGGTATTGACAACAGCAGATCGGAACTGTTCGGCCAAGTGGATTTCAGTAAATTTGACGGCTTCACCATTGGCCTGCCTAACATTTAATTTAATGGACATCGAATCACCGGGACTATAATGTTCTTTATCCGTATCAATGGTAAAAAGAAAATTATTTCTGATAACAGACTGCACAACAATATTTCGCCTGCTTGTGAATTTGTTTCCATTATAAGTCACTTCAGCAATCAGAGTGAATGTACCTCCGGAGGCAAATAATTGTGCAGGTAATACATTTGAAACCATGCCACTATTGGAATAATAAGCTACTGAATTTATTTTTTGTCCCCGGCTATCCAGTACAGTCAAATTTAGACCATAATGCATTTGAATGGGAGCAAGAGTTCCCGGGTTGAGCACAAATACAGAAAAATGAACTTTTTCATTTGCCTGATAAAAATAACTGCTGGTGTTGATATGCAGGGTCAAAAATCCAGGCAGGAGGGGTGGTAAATTTCCATTCGAAGTCTTAATTTGCCCGAAGGAGGCAAAAGAAAATACAAATTGCAAAGCAATGGTAAAAGTGTAAACAAATCTTAACATGATAAAATAATTATATCTGTTTGACTATTGTTTCGGAGCAAATGCTGCAATAATTTGTAGATATAAACCTTGTTTATTTGGCATTTTTTTATTATATCACCCTTTGTTCAGTATAATTTAATAAAAAACGCAAGATTTTTTTTACATACTATAATAATTGGTTACTTTTGCACCACTTTTTTAAAAATAAAAATATTATGATCATAGGAGTTCCAAAAGAGATTAAAAACAATGAAAACCGCGTTGCTGTGACGCCCGCAGGTGTAGCTGAGTTTACAAGGCACGGTCATACAGTGTATGTTCAGTCGACAGCAGGAGAAGGAAGCGGATTTTCCGATGAGGAATATAAAGAAGCCGGTGCATCATTGCTTACGAAGATTGAAGAAGTATACGCAATCGCCGAAATGATTATAAAAGTAAAGGAGCCTATAGAAAGCGAATATAAACTGATTAAAAAAGGTCAGCTTTTATTTACTTATTTCCACTTTGCTAGTTATGAGCCGCTTACAAACGCTATGATTGCCAGTGGTGCAGTATGTCTTGCATACGAAACTGTTGAAAAATCTGATCGTTCATTGCCTTTATTGGTGCCTATGAGTGAGGTAGCCGGTAGAATGAGTATTCAGGAAGGTGCAAAATATCTTGAGAAACCTTTGGGTGGAAGAGGTATTCTATTAGGCGGTGTGCCGGGTGTTAAACCTGCTGATGTATTAGTACTTGGCGGAGGAATTGTTGGAACACAAGCGGCTAAGATGGCTGCAGGTATGGGTGCTCAGGTCACCATTATGGATATTTCTATTCCACGTTTACGTCAATTGGATGATATCATGGCTGCCAATGTGCAAACCATGTTCAGCAATACCTATAATATTAAGGCTGCTATTAAAACCGCGGATCTTGTGATTGGTGGCGTATTGATTCCGGGTGCAAAAGCACCTCACCTGATTACCAGAGACATGCTGAAACTGATGAAAAAAGGTTCTGTATTGGTGGACGTAGCCGTTGACCAAGGTGGTTGTTTCGAAACTACTAGAGCTACAACACATGCTGATCCTACCTATGTGATTGATGATGTGATTCACTATTGTGTAGCGAATATGCCCGGAGCAGTACCTTATACTTCAACTCTGGCTTTAACCAATGCAACACTTCCATATGCGCTTCAATTAGCCAATAAAGGTTGGAAAGAAGCCTGCAGCAATAATCCTGAATTGTTACTAGGATTAAATGTAGTAGATGGCAAAGTTGTTTATAAAGGCGTATCAGAAGCATTTAACCTGCCATTTACACCGGTAGAAGATGTGCTTTAAGTTTGTATAATTATTCAGGTAACTAGGATAACAAATTATTCATAAATCTTAAAACCGCTGTTTTAAACAGCGGTTTTTTTATGCCTAAAATGTAAAAAGATTGTCATAATTCAGGCAATAATCCCTACAATCGTGAAGCGTGAAAATACTGTTTCTGTATGGGGTGCATCTTTGAGTTCTGCCGTTAAATCCTGCCCTGCCCAATGCTCGTAATGCTTTCCATTGCGCCATAGTCGACTATCACTGACATCATAAATAATGCCTTTAAAAGCTACCCAGATTTCCGGTTTGTCTTGTCCGTTTCGCAAAGCCAATTGTTGTAATGTGTATTTTTGATGCATGATGCAGTAAAATAAATAGGTTTACCTTTGAAGTGAACAAATATAAATTAAGTTTTGAGGTTAAGGTTATTTTTAGTTTTAGTGATTGTGTATATCATTGCCGTTTTCGGCTGGTGGTTGTATTCATTTATACATTATGCAAAAAAAGAATATCAGTTGGAATATAACAATCTGAAATTAAATGCTCAGGTCATACAAAATAAAATTACCGAATTTATTGATTTTAAACATTCGGATAAATCGCGCTCACCTTATAAGTCATACCTGGCTCATGAGCAAGAGGTAAAAAATCTACACAATGATTTAAATCATAGTTTCCG
>Ga0123337_10002121_pt1 | contig 23237 bp, 19 predicted proteins | sample frozenSSSSmetaG_FD_89792 | JGI IMG/M metagenome (GOLD analysis project Ga0123337, IMG submission 89792) | Glacier valley bacterial and archeal communities from Borup Fiord, Nunavut, Canada, to study Microbial Dark Matter (Phase II) -... | ecosystem: Environmental > Aquatic > Freshwater > Ice >...
TGTAGACATCGGTGTAGACATTGGTGTAGACATTGGTGTAGACATCGGTGTAGACATCGGTGTAGACATTGGTGTAGCCGTTGGTGTAGCCGTTGGTGTAGCTGTTGGTTTAGCTGTTGGTTTAGCTGTTGGTTTAGCCGTAGGTGTAGCTGTTGGTTTAGCCGTAGGTGTAGCCGTAGGTGTAGCCGTAGGTGTAGCTGTTGGTTTAGCTGTCGGCTGACTGAAGACTGTCTTTGCTTCCTCATTCAGCTTTTGGCGGAGTGCTAAATTAGCAATTCCAGTTTCTTGCAACTGATATTTCTTCTGATACTCCTTCACCACTTCTTCCGTGCGGGAACCATAAAAATGATCGCGCGGGAGGGGAGGATTTGGTTTCACCACTGCATTCAAATTTCTGTGCAGAATCTGAACGATGTTAGCAGCAAAATCTTGGGTTTTTGGCCCTGCTATTCCATCAACTGGTTTTAGCTTATAGCCCGTCTGAAATTCACGAATTGCCTTTTTAGTTTCCTCATCCCTCAAAGCACTATTTGTTACCTTGACTTTATAGCCTAACCCCCGCAACACAGTACGGAATTGCTGGGGCGTATAGCTACGTTGAGAGGCTGCGAAACCTGTGTCTGCAATTACTACACTAGCAGTTACTAGGCAAGTAACAGCAAAGGTCGCGCTTGATTTTCCAAACCCACACCACATACTTAAAACTCCTTTGGATTAAATCAGCAGGACTATAAAGGTTAACAGCTGCATTTTAAGTTTTTTTAATAACTTTTTTCGCGATTAATTAAAGATTTTTGAATAATTTGTGATTTATTTTTGTCACATTTAACTCAACTCAGAAATTCCGCTTTATATCATCCGTCTAAAGAAGTATCTTTCATTGGCAGAGATAGTTATGATTTGAATCGAATACACCCTTGAACACTGAATTACAGTATGACTTGACAGATATGCGCCTGTGTCAACTGAGAACCAGGGCGAATTTTATAGCGCTTCTCAGTTGAGTGCAATACAGACCTAACAAGGGAAGGGGAGTAATATTCAAAGCCTCTCTCCTTTTAGGAGAGAGGTCAAAGTGTATTGCATACAAACGAGCATAGGCGTAGCCCGTACTTCTCTACGAGACGCTCCGCGAACGGCAAGCTACCTCGGCTGCGCTCGGCACAAGTCAGTAACCATCGTAGACATCGCTATATAAGGCTGTTGGTCAATTCACTCTCTTGTTAAACCCCCCATCCCTAAAACATTGGTTTTGCGTTGGTTTCCCGCCCGGCAATAAATTGCGGGCTAATAGCTAAAGTGCCTTGAAACGCACTGAAATTAAAGATATTAAGATGGATTGAGGCTGGAGGTTTTAAAGGAGTTTTAGCTTAAGTTGACACGCATGAACAGATATGATCCCCTACTGGGGTCTACTAAACTGCAAATTGCTGTAATTTCTGGGAAAGAGCCGAAAATAAATGAAAGAGCTTATATTGCAAATATTCAAAAAATGTATAATATCTGACAAAACATGAAAGACATAAAATCTTCTAAGCGGCGCAATCTTTGGTTTGAAAGATTTATGGCAATTACCGCCACAGTAAATTTAGGTTTAGTTTTGTTTGATTTAAGTTACGTACCTTGGCGAGATTTTTACTTGCGAAAACTTCCCCAAATTATTAAGATTTATGACCCAATAAAAGGTATTGAAGCTCATCGAGACACAAAAAGTTATCTAGAAACAGTAGACGCATTAGAAAAACAAGTTAGGCAAACAGGGTTACAGTCGCCTCAGGTAAATAGCAGGCTAGAGGAAATAAGGCGTCTTACTAGCGAGATGATTGACAGCAACCCGTTTGCGGGAGTCAATAAGAGTGGGACTCTGGAAAAAATCAAAAATCGAATGCGCGATCGCATCGGTAAGGAATCTGCAAAACAGTCCTTTGCCACTTTTTGGAGTCAGCCTTACTTATCACAAAATGGCTGGAATCAAGAAAATAATTTTTTCAACCAGAGAATCCGCCCTTTGATTGCCTCTAACTACTACCGCCAAATTGGGGAAAGTGGCGAATTTGTTGATGATTTCTGGATGATTGACTTACCCTTTGTGATTTTATTTGGCATAGAATTGTTGGGGCATACCTTCTTAATCAGACGCGAACATCCTGGTTTTAGCTGGTTGGAAGCAGTCTTGTGGCGTTGGTACGACCTATTTTTACTACTACCATTTTGGCGGTGGTTGCGAATCATACCTGTATTAGTCCGCCTCGATCAAGCGCAGTTATTGAATCTCCATTCAGTGCGAAAGCAAGTTAATCAGGGGATTGTCGCCAATTTTGCGGAAGAACTTACAGAAATTGTCGTGGTGAGGGTAATTAATCAGGTTCAGAGTTCAATTCAGCAGGGTGAGTTAACGCGCTGGCTCTCACAACAGGAAAATTTACGTCCCTACATAAATATTAATAATGTGAATGAAGTGGAAGCGATCGCAGGTCTTTTGGTAAAAACAATTGTCTACCAAGTGCTACCAGAAATCCAACCTGCGATCGTGGCGATTTTGCGCCACAATATCGAAACCGCCTTCCATCAAGTCCCCGTGTACCGCAACCTCCAGAACCTCCCCGGACTAGGACACGCCCAAACCCAGTTAAGTGAACAATTGGCGACCCAAATCACAACGAATCTTTACAAAACTTTAGTTAGCGCCGTTGAAGATCCTGTGGGCGCAAAACTCACCAGTCAACTGGTACAAAGCTTCAGCGACGCTTTAGGATCTCAAATAAAAGAAAAACACGTACTTTCAGAAATTCAGAGTTTACTTTTTGACTTCTTAGAGGAAATAAAACTCAACTACGTCCAGCGTTTGTCCCAAGAAGACATAGACCAAATTATCGAGCAAACCAGGCAGCTAAGAACACAAAGATCAGTTTCAGTAGTAGTGGATAAAAGCACCACTCTTCCAAAAATACGGCAAGGGTAGAGGCAGCAGGGGGAGAATAATGCCCAATGCCCAATGCCCAATGACTATTAACTATTGACTATCGAAGAAATGCGCTAAACTCGAACTAGGCGAATCATGATTGGTTCGTCACAAGACTTCTTGGAAGATATACCTATCACAGGAAGTGGGTCGATACCCACTTTTTTTATTGAATTCTCTCATGGCTCATCCTTTAGTTCCACAAATTATTGATTTGGCGACACCAGTGGCAGAAGAACTGGGATTGGAAGTGGTTGGCGTGGTTTTTCACACTAACCAAAGTCCACCAGTGTTGCGGGTAGACATTCGTAATCCTCAGCAAGATACCGGGTTGAATGATTGTGAGAGGATGAGCCGTGCTTTAGAAACCTCCTTAGATGGTGTCCAAATCGTTCCAGATACATACGTCTTGGAAGTGTCTAGTCCTGGTATTTCGCGGCAGCTGGTAACAGATAGGGAATTTATTTCCTTTAAAGGATTTCCTGTCATTATCTCCACTTCGCCACCTTACGACGGACAACAAGAGTGGATTGGTCAGTTGATTCGCCGGGATGAGACAGCACTTTACTTAAACCAAAAAGGTCATGTAGTCGAAATTCCCCGCTCCCTAATTACTAAGGTGCAGTTAGAGGAGCGCCGATAAACGAGTGATTAAAGGCTAGAGGCTAGGGACTAGGGACTAGGGATTGGAGGAGCAGAAGAGCAGAGGAGCAGAAGAGAAAAGGAGCAGAGGAGCAGAGGAGCAGAGGGGAAGTTGCTGCAAGTCTTTCCCCTTTGCACCCAATGCCCAATGCCCAATGCCCAATGCCCAATGCCCAATGCCCCATGCACCATGCCCAATGCCCAGTCCCCACTCCCTAATTTTTAAAGGAGATTGCTTATGTCAATGGTTACTTTACCTGGATTAAAAGAATTAATTGAAAGTATAAGTCGCGATCGCAATTTACCCCGGCTTGCAGTTCAATCAGCTATTAGAGAAGCACTACTCAAAGGCTATGAACGTTATCGTCGCGCCCAAAATTTAGAACGCAAACAGTTTGACGAAGATTATTTTGAGAATTTTGAAGTAGAACTCGATATTGAAGGAGAAGGATTTCGCGTTCTTTCCACCAAAACTATTGTCGAAGAAGTCAATAACACAGACCATGAGATTTCCCTAAACGAAGTTCAACAAGTAGCTCCCGAAGCGCAGTTAGGAGACTCTGTGGTGCTGGATGTTACCCCCGACCAAGGCGAATTTGGTCGGATGGCGGCGATGCAAACCAAGCAGGTACTGGCGCAAAAATTACGCGATCAACAGCGCCAGATGGTGCAAGAAGAGTTCCAAGATTTAGAAGGAACTGTCCTGCAAGCAAGAGTCCTGCGGTTTGAGCGGCAATCGGTGGTTCTGGCTGTTAGCAGTAGCTTTGGTCAGTCAGAAGTAGAAGCCGAATTACCCAAGCGGGAACAGCTGCCCAACGATAATTATCGGGCAAATGCCACCTTTAAGATATATCTCAAAAAAGTCTCTCAAGGTCAGCAACGAGGTCCACAGTTGCTTGTGTCTCGTGCTGATGCTGGTTTGGTGGTTTATCTGTTTGCCAACGAAGTCCCAGAAATCGAAGATGAAGTGGTACGGATTGTTGCCGTAGCTAGGGAGGCAAACCCCCCCTCGCGTTATGTCGGACCCCGGACTAAAATAGCAGTAGATACTCTTGACCGCGATGTAGACCCAGTAGGCGCTTGTATCGGAGCCAGGGGATCGCGAATTCAAGTGGTAGTCAACGAATTACGCGGTGAAAAAATAGATGTAATTCGCTGGTCCCCAGATCCAGCAACATACATTGCCAATGCCTTAAGTCCAGCACGGGTGGATGAAGTCCGCCTGATGGACCCAGAAACCCGGCAAACTCACGTACTCGTGGCTGAAGATCAACTGAGTTTGGCCATAGGCAAAGAAGGACAAAATGTCCGTTTAGCAGCTCGCCTGACTGGTTGGAAAATTGACATCAAAGATCAAGCTAAGTATGATTTTGCCGGAGAGGATGCAAAATTTGCAGCTGTCAGAACAAAATATCAACCAGAGGAAGATGATCTTGACTTTGAAGAAGAATTAGAGGATGAAAATCAGGAGGATAGTTTTGACAATGACGATGATGAATAATTGATTAATTTTGTAAAGTTTTGATACTGTTGATTCTAGTCTCAGTCTTAAGGATTATTTTCTCAAAAGCTACTTGGTATAAGTAAAAAATAGTAATAATAAACTTCTTTTTACACCCAGAAAGCTGGAGTGAAATCACACAGAATCGATGAAACCAAATTATCGGCGCTGTATTAGTTGCCGGAAAGTAGGCTTAAAAGATGAGTTTTGGCGGATTGTCCGCGTCTTTCCATCGGGAAAGGTACAATTAGATCAGGGCATGGGGCGTTCTGCCTATATTTGTCCCGAAACGAGTTGCTTACAAGCGGCTCAAAAAAAAAATCGACTAGGGCGATCGCTACATGCATCAGTGCCAGAAACACTGTACCAAAGCTTGTCGCAACGTCTAGCCCGCAGTAATACCCAAAACAAAATTTAGTTGGAACACCTTTCTAGCGTAATCAGAGGAATTGTGTCGAAAGCCGAAGTCGCGCTTTCATCACACCCTCTGTTGATCGTTAAGGTTAGTGCCAAAATAGTAAATGGGTGTAAAAGGCATTCGGCTCTCCAATTAATGAGGGGCGAGGCAACATTCCCAGAACAAGATGTAATCGATTGTGTTGTGGAAGACTCAGAATCAACAAAACAAGAAACTACAAAATGGCAACCTGGTAGCGCTCAAGCGCAGTTCGGCGTCAAGGGTTCCCATAAAAATCTTATACTTATATTTAAGAAATTTTTATGGATGCCTCTCAACCATCATTCCTGGTGGGGATGCCATTGTTAAACCGAAACATCTCTCTTTCCTGATTGGAGGCACCGGCAACAACTTAACGGCAATCTAAAAACAGTAATCCAAGGATGGAGATGTCGCAAACCAGGCAACCATTCGCTAAAACTGTAAATTAAAGGGGAAGAGTGGATGAACAACGGCAAAGTTAGAATCTATGAATTATCAAAGGAATTGAATTTGGATAACAAAGAGCTATTAGCAATTTGCGAGCAGCTCAGCATCTCGGTCAAAAGCCATAGCAGCACGATTTCCGAATCCGAGGCAGAAAACATCCGCGCGGCAGCAGAAAAACTGCCAGCTACGAATGTGTCGGCCAAAAAGGAACTAAGTACAACCAGCCATAAGCCAAATTCATCACCGAACGGCGGACATAACCGACCTGCTGCACCCCACAAACAGCAAATTTTGGAAATACGCAAACCCAAAATATTGAGAAATACTACCTCCAACGCCCCAGAGGCGTCACTTGCTAACAATACCCAAGCTGCCTTGTCTGAAGCTAATCCTCCCTCTCCTCCACGGCCTTTTGCTACACCAGTCTCACCCATGAAGCCGGCGGCACCAACTCGACCCGTACCCCGGAATCAATCTGAGACTCAAGAGCAACCTCCTGTTACAGATTTGGAACAAACGCCTAATCCAAATCAGGCACCGGAAAAGATCGCATCTCAAAAACCGGAAAAAATAGTTCCACCCAGACCGAAAGCCGAAAAAGCTCCAAAACCACAACTAGTTGCTCCTCCAGCAAGACCGACGGCAGAAGTTGCCCTGGTAGACCAGGAGGCAGATGAGCAAGTATCTCAGGCAGACAAACCGATCCTTAAACGTGACCAACGACTACGGCCGGTCGAAGGCGATCGCGAGCAAATTAAGCCAAAAGTTGCGAAACTGCCAACTGACCAGTCGCCACCATCTGCACCACAAAGAACAAGTCGTCCTACCCCTTCACCCAGCAGACCAGAGCAGAGGGCTAATAGACCATCTGCACCATCACAACTAGGAGAAGGACAACGACCCAGGCCAGCACGTCCAGGTGAAGCTGTAGCAGCCGCAATGCCGATCGCTACTCCACCCAGACAGATGTCAGGAATAGCGGGCAAATCTGAAGGAATGGGTGATGATCGAGTCACACCCGATCTCCTCGATTTGAAACGCCCAAGTCCGCCTCGCCCGACCAAAGGCGGCAAAAAGTGGGTAGAAGAGGAAATAATTGACGAAGTTAAAGAGAAGGCGAAAGCTGGCGTCAAAGGCAAGCGGATCAAGCCGATACTTGATGATGAGTTTGAAGAAGATTTACTGGATGATGACGATCCCGACTCACCAGCCACCGTCCAAGTCAGCCTTTCCATCGCCCGTCCTCCCAAACCCAAAGCGACTCGTCCTGTACAGATGCCAGGTGCAAGCCTTGCTAGCGCCCCAACTACAAGAGCGAGAAAATCTGGTTCCAAGTCTGGTTCCAGGTCTTCCAACCGAGACCATCACCAAAACCGTCGCCAAGAAGCCGATACCAAACGTGACCGTCCCGCAAAAGTGGTGATCACAGGCCCGTTGACTGTGCAAGAACTGGCTGACGTTTTAGCCGTTGCCGATACAGAGATTGTCAAAATCCTCTTCCTTAAAGGCATGGCGGTGAGTATCACCCAAAATCTGGATATTCCCACAATTACTCTGGTAGGAAAAGAACTAGAAATAGAAGTCGAAACCGCCGAGCCAGAAGCAGAAGCTCGGAAAATTACGGAAATGGTCGGCGCAGAAGACTTAGAATATCTCCACCGCCGTCCGCCAGTCGTGACAATTATGGGTCACGTAGACCACGGTAAAACAACCCTGCTCGACTCAATCCGCAAAACAAAAGTGGCTGCTGGCGAAGCTGGTGGTATCACTCAACACATTGGTGCATACCATGTGGATGTGGTAAATGAGGGCAAACCGCAGCAGATAGTCTTCCTGGATACCCCCGGTCACGAAGCCTTTACAGCTATGCGGGCACGAGGAGCGCGGGTAACAGACATTGCCGTGTTGGTAGTGGCTGCTGATGATGGTGTCCGTCCCCAAACCATTGAAGCAATTAGCCACGCTCAAGCCGCTGGAGTGCCAATTGTGGTTGCCATCAACAAAATTGACAAAGAAGGGGCACAGCCAGAGCGGGTGAAACAAGAGCTGACCCAGTATGGTCTGACCGCAGAAGACTGGGGTGGTGAAACAATCATGGTTCCGGTCAGCGCCATCAGGGGTGAAAATCTGGATACGCTCTTAGAGATGATTCTCTTAGTAGCAGAAGTTGGAGAACTATCTGCCAACCCAGATCGTTCCGCCAAAGGAACTGTCATTGAAGCACATCTGGATAAAGCCAAGGGAGCAGTTGCTACCCTGCTAATTCAGAATGGCACCCTGCATGTGGGAGATATCTTGGTAGCTGGCTCGGCTTTCGGTAAAGTCCGGGCGATGGTGGATGACAGAAGCAAGAGAGTAGACATTGCTTCTCCTTCCTTTGCTGTCGAGGTGCTAGGTTTAAGTGATGTGCCAGCAGCAGGCGACGAGTTTGAGGTCTTCTACAACGAGAAAGAAGCCAGAGCGATCGCTAGCGATCGCGCCGACAGACAACGCCTATCCCGCCTGTTACAAGGACGTGTTACCCTGACAACCCTCTCGGCTCAAGCACAAGAAGGCGAGTTGAAAGAACTCAACTTGATCTTGAAGGGAGACGTACAAGGTTCAGTAGAAGCCATTGTGGGAGCGCTCAAGCAAATCCCGCAAAACGAAGTCCAAATTCGGATGCTATTGGCTACTGCTGGGGAAATCACCGAGACAGATATCGACTTAGCAGCTGCCAGTAACGCTGTAATTATTGGCTTCAACACCACCTTCGCCAGTGGCGCAAGACAAGCCGCCGATGAAGCGGGTGTAGATGTTCGGGAATATAACGTGATCTACAAACTCCTAGAAGATATCCAAGATGCCTTGGAAGGTCTTTTGGAACCAGAGTTGGTGGAAGAACCCTTGGGTCAAACCGAAGTACGTGCCGTTTTCCCAGTCGGTCGTGGTGCTGTTGCTGGTTGCTACGTTCAATCTGGCAAGTTAGTTCGCAACTGTAAAGTCAGGGTGCGACGCAACGGTAAGGTGATCTTTGAAGGCGTCCTTGACTCCCTAAAACGGATGAAAGAAGATGCTCGTGAGGTCAACGCCGGTTATGAATGCGGTGTCGGCATGGATAAATTCAATGATTGGGTTGAAGGTGACATCATCGAATCCTATCAAATGGTTACGAAGCGCCGCACTCTCACCTTAACGAGATAGTGTTGAGGGTAAAATGGTTAGAAGTTAGGAGTGATAAATTAGGAGTTAGGAGTTAAAGGCTGCTAACTCCTAACTCCTAACCCTTCTCTACGAGACGCTGCGCGAACGGCAGGCTCAGGGCATCGCTCTTAACTCACAACTTTTTATAATATGCATTCATTTCGCTCTGAACCTATTTTGTGGATTCACGTCGCTGGATTGGCGACGTTGCCCGTTTTTTTAGTACTCTGCTTATTGTTTTTGTCTGTAGGCGAGCCGTTTTTACCAGTCTGGATGGAGCTATTGTTAGTTGCGGCTATTGGTATTCTCCCCCTGCTATGGATGCAGTTGCGTCGCCCTTTTTATATATTTGCTCTTTTAGGAATAGCCCTAAAGCCAGAAAATCTGACTGAGCGGCAGCGAAAAATTCTCTGTTTAATTAATACAAAGTTAAATCGTATCCTGGCATTAGTAGCAGCAGTATTGTCGGTTTGGGTGCTATGGTATCTCTACCAAATTGCCCCATTAGTCGCAAATTCAGCTAAATTTCTCCCACAATGGCGCAGCGTCGCACTATTGCTGGCGGGGTTAGCCTTTTTGGTCAGCAATCTATTTTTACAAATTCCTGTGAGTGTCATGCGAGTTTTGGTGATTAATGAGACAGAATTCGCTGGTATAGAGCCATTATCTTTAGAAAAGATTAAGCAGGATTTCACAATTTTAGGGGTGCGGGTTAATCAAATCGTGCCCCGATTGTTGCAATCCTTGTTTAGGATTAATACAGATTCGTAGCAGCCCTGAAAGTAATATTATTTACTTTAAGAGGCTAGAAATAAGCAGCAGAGGGGAGTAGGGGGCAAAGGAGTAGAGGAGAATATATTAATAACCAATGCCCCATGCCCAGTTACCGTTGAACTTAAAACAAAGGAATGAGGAATTATGGCTCAAATTCCAGCTTCTAGCGATCGCCAATTTTCTGCTGATACTAAAATTTGGTATAGCCTCAAATGCGCGATCTCCACTAGTTCCGGTTTCCAACGCTGGCAACAAGAACGTGATACTCAATTACAAGGAATTCGCTTGGAACAGCAGGTACAACGGTATTTAAGGGAAACTTTAGAAACTTTAGCTTATTAAATCCCAAGTAAATTTTGCCAGCGAGGGAGTTGACGGTATGCACTCTCCTAGCGATGCCTACGGCGGTAAACTACGCCATCAACTTCCACTTCATTTGTGGGATAATTCTTAATAATTTCAATCAGCGACACCTGCCCGTTTTGACTGGCAGAAAGTACCAAAGCGGCTCGCAAAGCCTGTCGGTCTGCTCTTTGAGATGGTGTATAAATAACTTGACTAATTTAATTCAAAATAATATTATCAATCCGGCGATTTAGAACCTCTAAAATCGGATATCTATTATTGTACAATTTCGATTTCACAATGGTAGCCAGTTTCAAATGCTTGCATCTGTGAAATACTACTTCGCTCAGGGCTGAACACCGAGACTATACTGATAAATTTTTGACATGATTGACTATAGTCTGTAACTGTGCAACAAATACTTTTACCATCTATTGCAAATATTTCATCTGCAAAGTGCAAATATCTCTCACTCTCAACTTTTACAGCATCTATAATTAATCTTGCCCCCTGAAAGTTCGTTACCATGTCGGAAGAAGATATCCGCGCCGCTAGGCTGGAAAAAGTAGAACAACTCAAGCAGCTAGGGACTAATCCCTATGCCTATCGTTGGGAATCTACACATCATGCAGCGCAGTTGCAAGAAAAGTTTGTCGATTTACCCAGTGGTGAAGAAGTTGATTTAGAAGTTGCGATCGCTGGACGCATTATGGCGCGTCGCGTTTTCGGTAAATTGGCTTTCTTCACTTTGCAAGATGAAACCGGCACAATTCAACTTTATCTGGATAAAAATCGCATCCAAGAAGGTATGGCAGATATTGATGCTGATGCCTTCAATCACTTGAAACAACTCACAGATGCAGGCGACATTCTCGGAGCCAAAGGTACTATTAAACGGACTGAAAAGGGCGAGTTATCTGTCTATGTTAAAGAATATACTATCCTCACTAAATCCCTGTTGCCCCTACCCGACAAGTGGCATGGATTAACGGATGTTGCCAAGCGCTACCGTCAGCGCTACGTTGATTTGATTGTTAACCCGGAAGTGCGGCAAACTTTCCGCCGTCGCGCCCAAATTACTGCTGGTATTCGTCGCTATTTGGAAGAACGGGATTTTCTGGAAATTGAAACTCCTGTTTTGCAAAGTGAAGTTGGGGGTGCAGATGCACGTCCATTTATCACCTACCACAACACTTTGGAAATGGAATTGTATCTGCGAATTGCTACAGAACTCCATCTCAAGCGGTTGATTGTGGGTGGTTTTGAAAAAGTCTTTGAATTGGGGCGAGTTTTCCGCAATGAGGGAATTTCGACTCGTCATAATCCCGAATTTACGACAATTGAACTTTACCAAGCCTACGCCGACTATAACGATATGATGGCGTTGACAGAAGGGATTATTACCACTGTCGCCCAAGAGGTACTCGGTACATTGCAAATCACCTACCAAGGGGAACCTATAGATTTGACACCACCTTGGCGGCGGGTGACAATGCACGATTTAGTTAAAGAAGTTACGGGCTTAGATTTTAATTCTTTCCCAAGTTTGGAAGAAGCAAAAACAGCAAGTAAAAATGCTGGGATTCCTGGTGGAGATGAAGCCAAATCAATTGGTAAGTTACTAAATTTAGCTTTTGAAGAGAAGGTAGAAGCTAATTTAATTCAACCTACCTTTGTAATTGATTACCCTGTAGAAATTTCGCCCTTAGCAAAACCCCATCGTTCTCAACCTGGTTTGGTGGAAAGATTTGAGTTATTTATCGTCGGACGAGAAACTGGGAACAGCTTCTCAGAACTTACCGATCCCATCGAGCAAAGAGAACGGCTAGAAGTCCAAGCTGAAAGAAAAGCTGCTGGCGACTTGGAAGCGCAAGGTATAGATGAAGACTTTTTAACAGCTTTAGAATACGGTATGCCGCCTACAGGTGGTTTAGGAATTGGGATTGATCGGTTAGTAATGTTATTAACAGATTGTGCCAGTATTCGGGATGCGATCGCCTTCCCGTTACTCAAACCTGAAGGCAGCGTTATTAAGCAATTTAGCTATGATCCAAAAACTCAAACACTGACTATTGAATTTGATAGTGGAAGTGTTTACGAGTATTTCAAAGTACCTCCTAGTGTCAAGGAAGACTTAGACAATGCACCGTCTAAAGGTCAATATTTTAACAAGTTTATTAAAGGGAAATTTAAGTATGAACAATTGAGTTGAGCTAGTAAGTCCCATTCACCAGTAAGGTGCGTTATGCAAAGCCATAACGCACCATTTTTATTGCCTAAGTTGCACTCCCGTAATCTAGATGATATTCCTTATAAGGAATAATGTGGTAGTAAACATATTATTATAAATGCAAGATAATTTAGACAAACTAGATTTGAATTTTGCTGATTTTTTGCGTCGTTGGTCTGAGAAATACTTTGCTGGAGAAAGGACTCGTAAATTTATAAAGTAGAAGCTTAAAAATCAGATTAAGGTACTAGAAAATTCCATAGAGCAATTCCCCTTTTCACATCCTCACTACTGGGCTGCTTTTATTTGCCACGGTTTACGGTGATAAAACACTATTAGGGTAATTACTCGCCTTACTCATCAACCTAATTTAGATTTGGTAAAAATTCAGGATTCAGAGTTTGGTCTAAAGTGTAAGGGCATATTTCTGGAAAAACCTGCTCACCTAACTCAGTTTCTCGAATCGCTAAAGCTAAACCTAGTTCATAAACAGTGAAGAAAACTTCATCTAAATAAGGTTTCAAACTAGGGCTATCTTGCAGAAGCAGCTTAATTTGAACACGTTGCTCTCGAATTGTACCCAACCAGCTATTACTACGTTTTTCTGGTTGAAACTGCCATTTCAGTAGATGTCCTAGCAATACTCCCAGCCGATTTCTTAATTCTTGCCGTTCTCTTCTACCCAAAGTTTCAATTTCTTCAATCAGGTTAACGGTATCTAATTGCTCCCACTGTTGAGTTTTGAGCAAGCTAACCTGCTGTTGAGTCCAAGTATAGAAATCTGTTTCATACAGATGAGATGTGTACATCTTTTCAACAGTCATAAGCTTTTATTTAGCAAAACCCGATAATGACTTTAAATAATCAATCGTAGAGCGATGCCTACGGCGGCAAGCTACGCCTCACCTGATATATAAAAGGATGGCGCGATGCCGAAGGCGGTAAGCTACGCACCACCCAACCTAAAATAATCTCAAATCTAACGATTAATTCGCTACCTCAGCCACCTCAATAACACGCCCTTCATAGTCCTTAACCAAAAAATTCAGGGGCTTCTGGTTACGAATCTTGAATTTCAAACCGCGCATTTCGACTCGCATTAAAATCATTTCCAGGCAGTCATGGTCAAAACAAACGTGGCGTTGCTGATTTTTGCTACCTAAACTCGCGCCAGTAATCACGTGTAGCTGTGTGTTTTTCTTCAATTGATACCACAGCCCATCATTGGCATTATTCAGCATTTTGCTAGACAAGCTCGGCCCAGTAGACATATATAGTGGATCAATGCCAGTTGCGCCGATAGTTTGTTCGTAGTTGTAGTAATAGTGCAATGGCACCTCAGCTGCTGGCAAATCTAGCAGCCCTTCATACAACTGTCGGGCAATCTCCATATCTGACACCATTACAGTGTGTACTTTTGGGGCGCTGGTGAGGAACATCCACATGGCACCAGCGTAAGCTGCTAGCAGCATTACCATAATGCCTTGGGTGGAGAATAGGCTATCTAAAGGCAGCGATGGCAGAAAGGAGCCTAAGGTAAGGGGACTGAGCAGGAACGACATCACACTAACTGCTATAACCATGAACAAGTAAGGATTCTATAAGGGAGCCGATTTTATGATTGTCGATTAAGACTAAAATTAAGTCTTTGTTTCTAGTTTATCAATACTCAATTAGTCTAAGTCTCATCAACAAACTGGGCAACACCAAGATATTATGCGATTAACTACCGGAGTTCAATTCTCAAAACTATTTTAACAACTATTAACTCAAAGGCTTGTGCAAATTCCTCATTTTCCCGAATCTAATCACCCCCTGGTGAAGTCGCTGTTTCATCACAGTGACGATGAACTACTAACTCTGTTTCAGCGCTATCCTGATGCAGGGAAGTATTTTACGGTGATTTTTTGCCGCTATAGTCCCATAGTGTATACCTTAATTCGGCATTCGGCGCGATCGCCTGTGCAGGCAGATTATCTGTTTGCCCTGACTTGGCGGCATATCTACTATGAACTCGGTGGACTAAATTTAATCGACTCTCAATCAGGTGAGGAAGCCTTAACCATGCAAAATTGGTTAATTAATATGACAGCTTTCTGTATTAACGAGATTAAACTACCACCTACAGAAGCAATTCATTATTCTCTCCAAGCGACTTCGCCGCCGCTATGGTGCTATGTAGAACAGGCATTAGACCAACTACCACCAGTTTTGCGATTGATGGTGTTAATGGCTCAAACTTTCCACTGGAGCGAAACTAGAATCGCTGCCTATCTGCAAGCCGAAGGAGAAGCGATCGCTCCAAGTGAAGTAGCCAATTCTCTCCAGGAAGGCTATCGTATGCTAGAGGACAAATTACCCACAGATATTCGCGCCATATACTTCGGGGAAGATTTTGCTCAAGCATGATTTAAGTATAAACGCGTATATTCGTTGTCTTCGATTTAAAAACTTAAAACTTCTTCTTAGACTTTTTAGTTAAACCCGCAACTTCACGGGTAATTTTTATGAAACAACGGCTTGTATTTCCCAGGCAAAAGGTAGGCTTAATTTGTGTAGGTGCGATTTCTCGTCCCCAGGTAGTTTTACACAGCATTTTACTGTTTACTTTTTTGCTGAGTCCGATTGCGGCGGGTGCGGTTGATATTACCCAACAACTCCACCGCCCTTTAAATAGTTCTGTTGGACGACAATCAAGAGATCAAGCAGACAGTTTGCTGGGTATCGGTGAACAACAATATGCCTCAGGATATGCCGATAAAACAATTACATCTTGCTTACGGGCATTAGAACTATATCACTCAATTGGCGACCTGAAAGCACAAGGTATGACTTACAATTTGCTTGCAAAGGCTTATGTCCAGCTAGGTAGTTTCAAAGAGGTAGAAGATTCTTTACGACGAGGATTAGCGATCGCTCGTGATACTCAAGACTTCCAATCTCAGATTTTTGTGCTGAATAATCTGGGTACATTTCTGCTGCAACAAGGCGAATTTGCTGCTGCTGGTAAAACAGTTGATGATGCACTCGCAATTGCTCACAATGTCAAAAATATTGAAGGTGAAGGACTATCTTTGAGCAATTTGGGTTTGGTAGCAGCTAGGTTGGGAGATTACAACAAGGCGATTAAATTGTATGAAAATGCTTTAATATTCCGCCGTCAGACTGGTAATGCCATCGGTGAAGCAAATACCCTGAATAATTTAGGTGATGCTTATTTAGCATCTAGAAATTATCAAGATACCATTGGCACTTATGGTTTAGCCATGCAGACAGCTAAAACTAACCGCGATCGCACTAATGAATTACGGGCAATTGACGGTTTAGTTACAGCTCACAGTGCTGTAAAACGTTACGAACGGGCTTCTGATTTACTAGAACAACGTTTAACACTTGCTGAAGAATTGCAAAGTTTGCCAGAAGAATTAAAATCTTTTCAGTCCTATGCTCAATTATACGAGCAGCAAGGTAATTACCTAACTGCCCGCAATTTTTACGAAAGGGCAATTATACTGGCGCGGACATTGGAAGACAGCAAACAAGAAGCGCAATTGCTGGATCAGCTAAGTAAAATGCTTCGACGAAAGTAGGAGTTAAAAGCGATGCCCTGAGCCTGCCGTTCGCGCAGCGTCTCGTAGAGAAGGGTTAGGAGTACAGACGCGATTAATCGCGTCTGTACAGGAGTTAGGGTATATCAATAACACACTCAGCGTTATGCTCTTTTTCTCTATCAGGACTTACGCAAAAATAAAAAGTAGGGGCAATACCCTGCGGGAAGCTAAAGCTACATGAATTGCCCCTACTTTTTTCGCGCCCCCATAACCTAAAAATTAATCAGAACAGGAGTTAAGTTAGCACTGAAGAGTTGCTTAATGTTAATTTCTAACTCCTAACTATTTAATTAATTCAAAAACACTGAACCGTTTCGTTCAATTCTCAAAGCACTTCTACCCTGTGCTGCATTGGTGGCTTCGTTAAATTTAACTTCCAAGCTTCCTGGCTCTGAAGAGGGTTGTGGAGTCACTATCAACTGTCCGCCATCTGGTCGTTGAAATGTCACCGTTACTGGTGCGTTTAAACTTTGCAATATTACATCTGACTTACCTTCTAGCGATCGCGGTGCTGTATCGCCGATAACTTGATAAGTTATATTAGCCGCAGTGTCATTCACAAACCTGATAGTAACTTTACCATTGGCCAGTGCGATTGTCGCGATCGGGGTTTGTGGTGGTTCGTTAGTGGAACCCCCTTCTGGTATCGGCTGTTGAGTTTGATCTCTAGAGGCTGGGCGTGGTAGTTTGACACCTGGTTCTGGAGTTTCAGTGCCGACACCCAATTTTCTTTGGTCTTGTGATGGGGTAGCAGGGACGGGAACAAGCCCTTGAGCAGATCGCCTTTGTGTTAGTGCATTGGGAGGACATCCCTGTGGTACTACAACCTGATTATTATGTGGTTCTTCGTAGAAAATCTTCGGACAAGGGTTAATTTTGGGAGTAGATTCTTGTGCTACTGCTTGAAAAATGGCTGGCAAACTAATCAGTAATCCCCCACAAATAGCGCCAAATAATTCAGTGGACTTGCGAATTTTTGGAAATTTCATATTCATTGTTGACGTTGACTCCTAGAAAAACTTCAATTTTTATTTCTTAAATATTTTTTAAAGCACTAAATTAAATTATCGTGAGCAATTTTTCATTAAAGATAAACTTTAACAGTCAACTCGATTTTTGGTCTCTAGCTAAGGACGCGAAAATGATCTAAAAAAATAAATTTTCTGCCTAATAGTTAAAGTTTGCGTGAGTGGACTGAAATATTACATCTATCAAAGGAAACAAATATTTCTTGCCGAATTAAGACTCAAGAGTTATTGGTAAAATGACAGTAAATGTGGTGCCAAAGCCTTGGATACTTTCAACTTGAATATGACCCTGATGATGTTCGACAATAGCTTGAGCGATCGCTAATCCCAATCCTGAACCAGTAGCGATCGCTGTTGCTGTATTCCCCGTTGTATGAGTACGTGCCGGATCTACCCGATAAAAACGGTCAAACAAGCGTGGTAGTGCTTCGGTGGGAATTCCAACCCCGGTATCACTAACTTTAACTTGCAACTGGGCACTGGTGTAACGTAGTCTAGAAACGCGACTTACTCCCTCTATCCGCGCCAATTCCACCTTAACCCGCCCACCTGCTGAACTGTAATGCAAAGCGTTAGCAATTAAATTTGTGAACAGCCGCACCAGTTGATCCCAATTGCCCACAAGGGTAAACCAATTTTCCAGTAATTCGGGGCTAGTTTCAGAGGCAGGAGGATCAATTAAGTCTAAAGAAAGGGCAATTTCTTTTTCGGGAACTAACAATTGTTGTTCTTCAACCACCTCCATCAGCAAAGCATCCAGTGGACAAGGTGAAAAAGTATCCTTGCTAATACCACTATCCTGCCGTGCTAAAAACAGTAAGTCATTGACTAACTTACCCAAACGCTGCGTTAATCGTTCCACCACCTTTAATTGTTGCCGATATTGCAAAGAAGTAATTGCCTCTGTCTGTGTTAAATCCAAGTCAGCAAGGGCAACTTGCACATTTGTTTGAATTAAAGTAATCGGACTTCTAAGTTCGTGGGAAGCATCAGCAGTAAATTGTTTGAGGCGTTGATAAGACTCACCTACAGGTTCCATCGCTTTACCCGAAAGAAACCAGCCACTTGCACCCGCAGAAAGCACCATTAAGCCAATACCTAGCGCCAAATCAAAAATTAACTGGCGACTGGGTTTAGTAACTTCAAACCAGGGATGGCTAACACGCAAATATCCTAATACCTGCCGTCCCATTTCCACCCGTTGTGTGATTTGCCGTAATAACAGTGGGGAATTTTGAATTTTGAATTTTGAATTTTCCCTCTCTCCCTTGACCACGCGCACAGTTTCACCAGTGGGGTTGGCATGAATGGGAATATTTAGGGGTTCGGATAGCGTTGACCAAACTAATTTACCAGTCGGACTAAACCATTCTAGGTCAATATGGTCATCTTCTACGGTGTCGGTATTATCACGAAAACTGGCTTCTACATTAATGCGAAATTTATCTGCATCAGCATTAATTGGCTCAAACATGAACGTAGACGCACAGGGGCTTGATGTGAGACAACGCTCTACTATTTCGACTACATGGTTAAGGGTATCATCAATTCGCTCAATCAGTGTACTACGGACGTATAAATAAACGCCACTAGCAAACACTAATAGTAATACGGCAGTAACGGTAGTATACCAAATTGCCAGACGGCGGCGAGTAGCCTGAAACATATTTTTTCACCCACTTTTTTGACTGAATATTCCTAATAAAATAATTGTAAAAATCTCACTGGCAAGATTCAAAAAAATTTTAAGATGCTTTTTAGATCCAACAATTTCGTTCCAAATCATATTAATTAAATTTTCTGCGATCGCATTCAACATTTCTGGTCAAAACAATATTGATTTCATCAGAAAAAATTAGACGAATACTAGTATTAATAATCTCCCCTGATCTTAAAAGCGCGAATAGTATTGCCCTAGCTCTAATTTGACACCAATGGATAACTGTACGCCCCTACCATATTCCACACAGTTGAAAACGGCGATAAAATCTAGTTATAGGTCAATACGCTTAGTGTTAGTGATATTTAGTTATTTAGATCCGAATATATTTTTGATCTAAGCATTATGTCCGTCCTTTACCACTAGCGAGGTAGAGAATCAGTACAGTCAAAGATCGCCTTAGAGTTCCGCTCAAGCACCATTTAACTTAATATGTTTATTATCCCCCAGTTCAATGGGCTACATCTGCCTGCCCTTAGGTCATTATGGCAAAATCTAAGAAAAGCGCTACTCCCATCAATCTCAGCGATCCACAATATTATCTTAACCGAGAGTTAAGCTGGTTAGAATTTAATGCCAGGGTGTTACATGAAGCCTGTGACGATCGCACGCCCCTTCTGGAACGTCTCAAGTTTTTGGCAATCTTCAACTCTAATTTGGATGAGTTTTTCATGGTGCGCGTTGCTGGTTTAAAGCAACAAGTAGAGGCGAAAGTTACCCTGTTAACTCCCGATGGGCGAACATCACAACAACAGTTAGACGATATTAGGTCTACCCTCAGTCCTCATGTAAAGAAACAGCACCAACATTTTGAGCAAATACTTCGACCTTTATTAACAAATCATGGCATCCATATCCTTGATTACATAGATTTGAATCAAAAACAGCGGACTCATCTCAATAGTTATTTTGAGGAACAAGTCTTTCCAGTTTTGACTCCCCTGGCTGTTGATCCCAGTCATCCCTTTCCTTTCATTTCCAATCTCAGTCTGAATCTGGCAGTTGTCGTCAAGAACCCAGACACAGAAGAAGAATTCTTTGCCAGAGTTAAAGTCCCCAGTGTTCTACCACGATTTTTACCAATACCGCCTGAGTTGCGAACTGTGGACAATGACAAACCTGCCCACTGGACTGGAGTACCTTTAGAACAAGCGATCGCTCATAACTTAGAATCTCTATTTCCAGGGATGAATATTCAAGAATATCATCCGTTCCGCATTACCCGTGATGGTGATTTAATCTTAGAAGAAGATGACGCAGATGATTTGTTATTAGCGATCGAACAAGAACTGCGAAAACGGCGGCTAGGTGGGAGTCCAGTCCGGCTAGAAATTCAGTCCCAGACTCCTGAAATAGTGCGATCGCGATTATTGCATGATTTGGAATTAACAGAAGGTGATCTTTACGAAGTAGACGGTCTTTTGGGCTTGCGAGATTTAATGTATTTTATGTCCTTGCCATTGCCAGAACTCAAAGATCCACCACGCCAATCTGTTGTACCATTACGCCTGCAAAGACTCAGGGAACCGAGTTTAGATCCAGATATCCTGGAGACGGACGAAGGAAAAGACTTTTTTGCTGTGATTCGGGAAAAGGATTTGCTAGTACACCATCCTTATCAATCATTTTCGGCTACAGTGGTGCGCTTTATTACCCATGCTGCCTATGATCCGAATGTCTTAGCCATCAAGATGACCCTTTACCGGACTTCTGGCGACTCGCCCATCGTCAACGCCTTAATTGCTGCCGCCGAAAATGGCAAGCAGGTATCTGTACTGGTGGAATTAAAGGCGCGATTTGACGAGGAGAATAATATTTACTGGGCAAAACGACTAGAAAGAGTTGGAGTTCATGTTGTCTATGGTTTAGTGGGGCTGAAAACCCACAGTAAAACCGTCATGGTGGTACGGCGGGAAAAAGACCGGATACGTCGCTACGTGCATATTGGCACTGGGAATTATAACCCCAAAACAGCACGGCTATATACAGATTTGGGATTGTTCAGTTGCCGTGAAGAATTGGGTGCTGACATCACAGATTTATTTAATTTTTTAACCGGATACTCCCTACAAAAGTCTTATCGAGAATTGCTGGTTGCACCTGTGAATATGCGCGATCGCTTTTTGGCACTAATTCACCGCGAAATCGAAAATGTTCAAAATGGATTTTCTGGACGCATTGTTGCCAAAATGAATGCCCTAGTCGATCCAGAAATTATCGCCACTTTATATGAAGCTTCCCGCGCCGGAGTGCAAATCGACTTAATTATCAGAGGCGTTTGTTGTTTGCGTCCAGGACTCAAAGACATTAGTGAAAACATTCACATCATCAGCATTATCGGTCGCTTTTTAGAACACTCTCGCATTTTTTATTTTCATAACAACACACAGGAGGAAATCTATATTGGCAGTGCCGACTGGATGCGCCGCAACCTAGATCGCCGAGTGGAAGTAATAACCCCAGTGAAAGACCCTGATATTGCCAAAGATTTGCAAGAAATTATGGGAATTATGCTCGCAGATAATCGCCAAGCTTGGGAATTACAAGCCGATGGCACTTACATTCAACGGCATCCCTATGATGATTCTCCCCAAGCTAATTCACAAAAAATTATCATGAATATGGCATTACGTTCAACTGGTGTAGCCTCAAACCTGATTGATTAAAAGATAAGTTACTTCTACCTTGACAACTAGCTCAACTTAGTTTTTTTAGAAAACTTTAATTTTTTGAGAAGTTATCTAAGTTATTTGTCATAGGTTCACACAACTTATTCAACCAGAGGATAGAGTCAGTGCTGGCATTTGTTCCCATAAACTAGAGAGGTTATTCTGAATAATTTCGTCTTTGCGCTCAATGTTAATGTTATCCTGTGAGCTTTCTACGTTGCGTGTTCTAGTAGTTGATGACCACGAACTGACTCGTTTAACCTTACAATTGGTTTTTTCTTGCCAGGAAAATATGCAAGTAGTAGGTTTAGCCAGTAATGGTAAAGAAGCTATAGAAATGGTTAAACGTTGCCATCCTGACGTAATTGTTTTAGATTTACAAATGCCAGTCATGGATGGGTGGAGTGCGTCTAGTCACATTAAAGCTATATCTCCGAACACCCAAATCCTTGCTTACTCCTCAGTGGAAGACGTAAATTTTCCGGGGACAAAAGCAATGTCTAGCTTTGATGACGTTTGCAAGAAAGATGTACCTACAAGCGAACTTATTGCCTTAGTTAGGCAGTTAGGTCAGCGTGCAGGAGATACTTCAGTTGCAGGATAATTAATACAGCTATGTTGCGATCGCCAACTCCGGCTTAGTTAAATTCTGGGCATTAGAGGAGATGATAGTAGTCAGGAGCGTCGGTATAGCCTGAAGTTGACGGTTAGACCGACGCAGTTTTTGATAATTTCTACTCTACCGGAATGGTACGTCTAAATTCATCAATTAATTCATCGAGTTCTTCCAAAGCCTGATTTACGTCAACTCTCAAAGTTCCCAGATTTGGTTGCTCAAGTAGGCTTAACAAGTACTCGCGTTTACTTTGAACTGCGACAATTCGTTGTTTTATAGTCTGTATATCCATTATTTTTTTCCCATCTTTAACTACCTTTAAATTTAAAGTTAACTCAAAATCCAACATTCTGGGGCACTAAGTAGCTCAACCTAATTAAACATCAAACGCTTAGGAGATAAATCCCGACTTCTTTAAGAAGTCGGGGATCTAAGTACTTTGTTTATTTATACCACTCCCTTACTGACTTAAGTTAATACTCTTCCCTAATTTGTTATTCATAGCCGATGATAATAAAACTAAGGTATTGATAATTTGTACTAATCTAAACTCATGCTACGCCAAATCTCTTTGGGAACACTCGGTTTAACTATCGGCGGCATATTAACCATAATTGGCTTCGTCGCCTATGCTGCTAATAATGCCACACTCAATCTTGTCGGATTTTTTTACGGGATTCCTCTATTGTTGGGAGGGCTGGCGCTGAAAGCCAATGAACTTAAGCCAGTACCATTTAGCGAAACTACGTCACCGTCAGCATTGATACTGCGCCAGCAGCAAGCAACTGAGACTCAAAATAAAATTCGCAAAGACATCACCCGATATCGTTACGGTCAAGATGCTCATTTAGATACAACACTTTCTTTTCTGGGTTTGAGTCCCACAGACCAGGAACGGCCAACAGTCACAGGGTTCCGAGAAACAGAAGTTAATGGAAGCTATGCCCTAATTTTAGAATTTGATTCACCGCTAATACCAATTGATGTATGGCAAAAAAAGCAGGAAAAAATGACCAACTATTTTGGACCTGGATTGGAGATTCAAATAACGCAGCCATCTGAAAATACAA
>Ga0123337_10002122_pt1 | contig 23229 bp, 23 predicted proteins | sample frozenSSSSmetaG_FD_89792 | JGI IMG/M metagenome (GOLD analysis project Ga0123337, IMG submission 89792) | Glacier valley bacterial and archeal communities from Borup Fiord, Nunavut, Canada, to study Microbial Dark Matter (Phase II) -... | ecosystem: Environmental > Aquatic > Freshwater > Ice >...
TTTAAAACCGAAACCATCTTCATTCTATTACCATAGCAATTTGTTGCCCGGCAGGGATGCCCCAAAAAGAAAAGTCGTTAAAATGGGTCCACTCCGCTTTAACGACCACCTTTAATTTATACTGAAACCAATAATGAATTAAATGCGTCGTTGTTGAATAAGCTTTTCTTTTTTCTCGTTTTAATTTTCCTGACTTGCTTCTTAAATAATAGCACCCCAAATGATGGCAAAACATTAAGATGTTGATTTTAGTAGTCTTTTATTTCCAGCAATGGTCGTTTATCAGCCCCGTAGAGGCTTGTTGATTTTTGCAGAAGATCTGGCTTCGATGCCAAAAGCCGTATTATATTTTAAGAATGTTCAATAGTTTAGTCACATTTTTTTCACAACAACCATTCTAAACCAAGCAGATTGTTGTTTTTTAGTACTTTTAAAAACTAAACTAATTTTTCTAATGTTGAGAAGCTATACAAAGAGTATCACATTGTTTGCCTGCTTTATTTTATTATTAAATTTTTGTCTGCCTGCGCAGGGCAATTTCAATTTGAAATTTAAAAATTCGACTGTTTATGCCGGTATCGAGGTGGGATCCAAAGGGGTGAAAATGAGCATACTTGAAGTGGGGAAAAATGCGCAGAAAAACGGGGCATTTAATATATTGAAAGATACGTCTGTCAACACTGACTTTATTTCCTTTTCCGATAAAACATTTGAAGCAACATTAAACGGATTACACAGTTTATACCAATCTGCCTTGCAGGATTATAATATTCCGGCTGAACGTGTTTTTTCAGTTATCAGCAGCGGTGTAAAAATGCAGGCCGAAAAAGACAATAAAAAAAGTTGGATTTCAAGTCTATCCGATTCATTCCTTGTTAGGATTAAGGAACCAACAAGAAAGGTTGAGGTCATTGATCCAATGGCAGAGGCAAGACTAAGTCACCTGGGTATAGTACCTGAGTCAAGGCGCTACACCACTTTTTTAATTGATATTGGAAGTGGCAATACAAAGGGCGGGTATTTCCCCAATGGCAACACGCAGGTGTTGAAGCTTTTTAACCTGAACTGGGGAACAAAAAGTACTGCCAATGCAACCGAATCAAGAAGTGGGGATGATAAAACGGTGAAGAATTTTCATAAACAACTAAGCAGGGTTTTAGCCGGAGCGGTGGATACCGAAGTTGTTTATGCAGTAAATGAAAGTGGTGCCTATAATATGAGCGATTACATTGCTTTCAGTGGCGGTATAGCCTGGTCGGTGGCCAATCTCATGTACCCAGAACTGGTGGAGAACTCAGTGGTGCCGGTAACCTATTCGGAGATGGAAAAATTTAATGAAATGCTGGTGAATAATTACGAAATGCTATCGGATGTTGCCATCGTAAAAACCATTACAGATAAGAGTCTTGATAAAGTTGCTATTGGCGCTGAAATAAAAAGGGTCAATAAAGTATTTGATCAAAAATCACTTATGGCAGGCACAGGATTGCTGCTGAAGATCATGCGCCAGTTTGAAGGCGTATATGAAAAGAAGCAGTTTTATCTTGTAAAAAATGGCCAGGTAGGATGGATTTCTGCTTATGTAAACCAGGAGGTTTCAAAGTAATATTGGCAAAACACGAATTGTTTTACACAAATTGTTGAGCACGAAATACACGGATTATACGAATTGAACAGTTGCAGAAACTACATTTATTTTGTGCCATTTGTTTCAGATATTTGCAATTTGCATTAAAGCAGTTTATCAATTGCCTGCCTTTTAATTGAAAGGATCATCATACAAAACCGACCATGAAAGATCTTAAGTCTCCTTTACTAATCCTGTTATCAGTATTGTTATTGATAGCGACAGGTCTATTGCTTACTTCTCTGTATTATTTTTATTACAAACTACCAGTGCAGGCAACCGTTGCAGTAACGTCTGAAAAAGATCCAAACGCAACGGTAAAGAATAGCAATGATTCCCTGGTTAAGATGTATGCCTCCACGATAGCTGAGTTGGATAAAAATCTTGATGCAACATGGAATAATACCGATTCTTTGAAAACCAACCTTGATATTAAACTGGACGAATTTCATAATCTGCGAAATGAAATAATTGCAGTTTTAAAAGAACGTGGTCCCAATGGCGATTTGGGCGCTGCAAGGCAGAAAATAGCGGAGTTGCAAAAAAGGGTTGAAGCATTGCACTACACCAATATGGATGTTGAAAAGGAAAACAAGCGGCTGATTGCGTTACTAAGTCGCCTCGCCGAATACGACAATAAAATTGTACGGCAAAATGGAATAGTCGGAGATATACCTAACAGGGCATCTTACTCAAAAACTGCAGGTAACGGCGATATTTTTTTATTGAATGAATTGCGTTTTTCGGCTATTCAAATAGAAAATGAGCGGGAGCAGGAAACCAACAAGGCCGACCAAACAGAAAAATTAGCCGGGTCCTTTAAAATAAAAAACAGGAATATTCAAAGCAGCAATGCCGAAATCATCATTGTAGTGATGCAACCGGATGGAAAAGTTGCTCAAAATTCAACCTGGGATGCCGGAACTTTTGAAACCGCAGAAGGTAAGAAAATATACTCTGGTAAATTGACGATTGATTACAACAAGGGCGAAGTGAAACAACTGGTATTTTCTCTCGCAGCAGACAAATACCAACGTGGCGATTACACCCTGAAAGTATTTCACAAAGGCATTCTGATCGGGGAAATTAAAAAGACACTATCATAAGTTTTTTACTTGCATCATGCTCAAACCTTGTTTTAAACTATGGTTCTTTTTATCGAATTTGTATAGCGACCAGCTTTTATTTAATATACAATTTGTAAGATCCGCTAAGTGTAGCAGCGCCTTTTTTATCCCACAAACTAAAGTTCACGATCACATGGTTCGCTTTGTTTTTCATCTCCGTAACCACTGCATTCAAGGTAATGTATCTGGCGTCTTCAGGTGAAACACCTGTTTCATCAAATGCGGCAAACAGATCGTCAGAATTTAATATTACAGTTCCATTGCTAAGTTTTACAACTTGTTTGCTGCCAGGAAAAACCATGCCTTCTGATTCGGTCCAACCTTTGTCGATGATTAAAACCATGTTTACATTCTGGTTGATGTCAACTCTGTTATTTGCAGGCACCAGGGTTTCATCATCCAATACAAGATAAGCTTCGCCTACGGTAAAGCCTTTGCTGCTTATTTTAATACCATTTTTGATAAGACTATTTTCAGCAGCAACCGTTTTAGCGGGGATTGTTTTTTTTACAACTTTCTTTTTTTGAGCCAACAAAGAAAGGCCTGAGAAAGAAAATACAGTCAATAAAAGAAGAAAGCGAATATTGGAATTTTTCATGGATGAGTTTTATTAGGGTTTCAAAATACAACAATCATTTCAATAAACGATGATATCTGTATTTCATTGTGATGTCTTTGTTTGCATTATTTAAGTTGAATTGTTCAACTTTTTGAAGCTGTTATAATTTCGGTAAGTTGTTTGAGTTAATTTAGTAAAAACACATAGGGACATAGGAAACATAGAAAGTGCAATACAGATGAAGGGGTTCGTTTGTCTGCCTGTTCTCTATTTTAATTTGCTGTTAGAGTTAATTTTGCAAAACGATATAGATGATGAGAATTCATAGCAAAGTCAAAAAATCTAAAATTTTAAAACCCCATGTTTTCTATGTATCAAAGTTGTTCAATAAAAACCTTGTTGTTCAAAACATCGGGATATTTACACAAAAACAAATAAATTAAATGCTTACCAATGCTGAAAAGGCCGGATACAAAAAGAGGTTGATGCAACAGTGCGTAGAGTTGATTGAAATGCGCATTGCAGCCAATACTCAGGCAATTGCCAATGCACAGGATGCGGCCAATTCCGAAGAAAAAAGCAGTGCCGGTGATAAATACGAAACCTCCCGTGCCATGAGTCATTTGGAAAAAGATATGCATTCCCGCCAACTGGCAGCTAACAGAATGGAGCTGGCTGCTTTATTTGCTTTGGATTGCACCAGTCTATACGCTGAAGGAGCCAAAGGCAGTGTGGTGTCATGTGCGGATTGTTCCTTTTTTATAGCGGCAGGATTGGGTAAAATTAATTTTGAAGGCAGAGAAATTTATTTGCTATCGCCCGAAGCTCCTTTGGCAACATTGTTGTTTAAAAAGAGGGTTGGCGACAATATTTTATTTAATAAAATTGAGCGAAAGATTACAGCCGTTTTTTGAGGAAGCTATTTCCCATTGAGGTTGAATCCGGTTGATTGTCATCAATACAAAATTTTATTTGATAACAGGGCAGGAGGGTATAGTACCTTTATGCTGTAAAATAATATTATGAAAAGTGCATATGATCTGCTGGCTTACACTGAATTGACAGCCTGGCAAAAGCAAATGCTGAAGCGGCCGTCGCTACTCAATGGATTGTCAAAAAAAATTCAAACAAAAATTAATAGCTGGATTCCTGAAAAGGTACACAATGCAATTACAGTAACCATCAAGCAAATGATCCGGGGTGTATTGTTTGGAGCCAAATATGCCACCTCAGATACCTTAATGAACGCAAGCCTACAGGAAAGAGAATTGGCGGTGCAGAAGAAAATTGATTGGTATAAAAATACTGCGGCCGTGGAAGGTGGTATAACCGGTGCAGGCGGTATCTTGCTTGGCCTGGCAGACTTCCCTATTTTAATTGGAATGAAGCTGAAGCTGTTGTTTGAAATAGCTGCGCTGTATGGTTTTGATGTGGATGATTATAAGGAAAGGGTTTACTTATTGCATATTTTTGAACTCACTTTTTCCAGCCACCAGCATCGGAAGCAGGTGTATTTAAAAATGACTGATTGGGAGGAACGGAAGCAACAATTGCCTGAAGACATTCACCAGTTTGACTGGAGAAATTTTCAACAGGAATACCGGGATTATATTGATCTGGCAAAAATGGCACAACTGGTTCCTGTAATTGGAGCTCCCGTCGGGCTGATCGTCAATTATCGCCTGATTAAAAAACTGGGCATCACGGCCATGAATGCCTACCGGATGAGATTGTTAAATGAAACTGTTTCATGAAACTTTCTTTCGGGTGCACCGAATTAATCATTTATACGGATGGAAGTTGCCACACGCAAAAAAGATTTGGTGGGTGGGCAGCCATTATTTTATTTGACGGCAGGGAAATCATTTTGCAGGGTAGCGAAGTAAATACAACTCATCAAAGGATGGAACTATTGGCGGTGATCAATGCCATTGAATATGTTTACAATAATATCAGCAGTAAAATCGTTATGCAGATATTTACCGATAGTCAATATGTAGTAGGATTACCGGAACGGGAGTACAAATTATCAACCACTAATTTTATAACAAAAAGTGGAAGGGATTTGCAAAATGCCGACCTGGTAAAATCATTTTACCATTTGCTGAAAACACATTCGATTGAGTTAAATAAAGTAAAGGCGCATCAACCAGGAAAGGAATTGTTTAACTACAACGAAAAAGCTGATCAATTAGCAAGGAGTATTGTGAGAGCCTTTGTGAATTGAACGGTTGTTTAACAAAGCGTTTTGCCTGATTTTAGTGGATTGTGCAAGTCAAGCATGAGCTTTTGAAGGATAGGAAGGTTCGCTTTATTTTACCTTAGAATATATTTATTAACCAACACGGCATTTAACATGCCCATGATAGCAAATGATATACATTTGCACCATAAAATTCAATCATAATACTTTATGAAAAAGCAAGCTGCTGCGTTACTGATGTTTGTTCCAGGGGTTCTCATTTCTGTTTTTAGCATTGGGTGTAATGATGCCAAAACAACGGCTGCCGCAAAAGCTGAAGTGGATACAACCAAAACCGTTGCCGGCGAATCGGTAACAACTTTGCAACCCATTGATACAGCCGATTTCGATCGGAGAATGCAAATCTTAAGCAACAATGATACAACAGGTAAATGGCCGGTTAAAGCGCCTTATCCATTGGCAGGCGCTATCTTTCCTTATAACAGGGTGATCGCATTTTATGGCAACCTGTTTTCAAAGCGTATGGGTATTTTAGGTGAGATACCTAAAGACAGCATGCTGAAAAAATTAATGGGAGAGGTGGCCAACTGGCAGGCTGCGGATACAGCGGTTAAAACAATTCCTGCCTTACATTATGTGGCCACTACTGCACAGGGACTTCCGGGCAAAGATGGTAAGCACCGGTTGAGAATGCCGTTTCACCAGATTGATACCATTGTAAGCTGGGCAAAAGAAATCAATGCACTGGTATTCGTAGACATACAGGTAGGACACAGTACTGTAAAGGCTGAAGTGCCAACCTTTGAGCCCTATCTGAAAATGCCCAACGTTCATTTAGGTATTGATCCCGAATTTTCTATGAAAAACGGAGAGCGGCCCGGTTCAAAAATAGGAACCTTTACTGCAGAAGATATCAACGATGCTATTGACTTTTTAGCAGAAGTGGTTCGTAAGAATAACCTGCCTCCAAAAGTGTTGGTAGTGCATCGTTTTACACAAGGCATGGTAACCGGGTATGATCGGATTAAAAAAGTACCCGAGGTTCAAATCGTAATGGATATGGATGGCTTTGGCGATAAAATTTTAAAAAGATCAACCTACCTCAGGTATATTTATAAGGAACCAGTTCAGTTTACCGGGTTTAAATTGTTTTATAAAAATGACAATAAACCCAATACCAGCGGTATCTACCAACCCGAAGAGTTAATGAAATTTGTCCCTAAGCCTATTTATATTCAGTATCAATAATATCATACAATCCGTTTAAGTTGACTTATGAAAAATAATTTTGTTGCCTTACTGCTGCCCATGGTCATCCTGGCGGCCTGTTCTTCCGAGCCCGGAAAAATTAAAAAAGAAACAACCACCACCAGCGACTCCGTTGCAGTGATTGAAGTACCTAAAAAAGCTGCGGATCTTGCTACCATACTTGCCAAAAAAGAAGTACCTGTTTTATGCTATCACCATATTCGCAACGTACGTGCAGGAGAGAGTGAAAGCATGAAAAGCTATTCTGTGTCGCCAACATCTTTTGCTGAACAAATGAAGGCATTGCACGATAGCGGTTTTCAAACTATATTACCTGGACAGTTATACGAATATTTGGTTCATGACGGCGAATTACCCGCCAAACCAGTGATGATCACTTTTGATGACACGGATGAAGAGCAGTACAGTATTGGTGCAATGGAGATGAATAAATATGGTTTTAAAGGCGTGTATTTTTTGATGACGATTTCGATTAACCGCCCACGCTATATGAGTAAGGAACAAATTAAAAACCTTGCTGACAGTGGCAATGCTGTGGAAGCGCATACCTGGGATCATCATATGGTAACCAAATATGTTGGGGCCGATTGGGATACACAGTTGGTAAAACCGAAGCGCCAGATTCAGGACATTACCGGCAAACCGGTTAAATATTTTGCCTATCCCTTTGGTATCTGGAACCAGGCCGCCATTCCTGAAATAAAAAGCAGGGGATACGACCTGGCATTTATTTTATCATCTAAAAGAGATTCAACACAACCACTCCATACCATCCGCCGGATGATTGTACCAGGCACTTGGTCAACCCCCGGAATGATGAAAGCAATGCGAACGACTTTTAACAAGCAAACTGCAAAAATCTGATGCTTTTATTTTAGTTAAAGCTTTGAAGTCCGTTGCCGTTAAGTAAATCTTATTTGTAAAGAAAGTTTCACAAGGTCATTTTTTAAGCATCGCATTTTTGTTGCAATTATAATCAAGTTACGGTGCTATTAGTTACGCAATATTCCTAAGCTTGTATCGTAAAAACTTTGATTTAGCCTATGGAAGATCCCGGAATTCTTCAAAACAATATAGATGTCAATGGTTTTACAATCATTCCTCCTATTTACACCGACGCAGAAGTTGAGTCCTTAAATACGATAATTAGGAAAGCCAGTCATTTAAATCCGGGCTTTCAAAAGTCGAATGATCTTTTTGCAATCCGCCGGTTTTTTAAACAAGTTCCCGAAGCCGTTGCACTGATTTTTAATAATAGATTGCTCAAGCTGATCAGTGAGGTTTTTAGTGGTGACTATATGGTAGTAAAGTCAATTTATTTTGATAAGCCGGAGCAGTCCAACTGGTTTGTTGCCTATCACCAGGATCTCACCATTGCGGTTAATCAAAAGGCCGAACGTAAAGGGTATATCAACTGGACCGTTAAGCAGGGACAGTTTGCGGTTCAGCCTCCATTGGAAATTTTGCAGCATAATTTTACTTTAAGAATTCATCTGGACGATACCGATGAGGACAACGGCGCTTTAAAAGTAATTCCCGGATCGCATCTCAAAGGTATATATCGTCCGGAAACAATTGACTGGTCAGAAGAAACCGAAATCTTTTGCAATGTTAAAAAGGGGGGGCTGATGATCATGCGGCCTCTAATATTGCATGCTTCCAATAAAACTACCAACCATAGTCAACGGCGTGTAATTCATATAGAATTTAGTAATGCAACCTTACCGTACGAAATGGATTGGGCAGAAAAGATGATCTTGCAATTTCATTAAAGCCTGATCTTCAAACATATGACTGGGGCAGATAGTCCGGAATAATTGAGATTGATACAACCAACAAAGTAAATGTATAGATAGGTTTTTATACAGTCCGATCATCAAAGTCAACCTGGTATTGGGTGAATTAATTGCAATAGAAAAACAGAATTAGCCACAAGTTTCTTTTTTACTTATTTTAGCTGATAACCAAATAAAATATGAGAAACAAACTAGCGGTCATTCTATTTAGCATTTTACCTTTCGGCCTCTCTGCTCAATCAACCATTGATACCAATACCATCACGGCAGCCACCCAATTATTTGATCTGAATTTTACCAATGCTGAAAAAGATTCCATGCTGGATGGACTGAAAGACAATGCAGCATTGTATCAGAAGATGCACAGTCTTCCTATTCCCAATAGTTTGAATTATCCTTTTGGGTTTATTCCAACTCCAGTTGGGTTTGTCATCCCTACCAAACAGGAAAAAATTAACTGGGAGATTCCTGCAAATGTGAGCCTGCCAAAAAATAGAAATGAACTGGCATTTTATACCGTAATGCAACTGGCTTCGCTGATTAAAAATAAAAAGATCAGTTCTGTGGAGTTGACAACCTATTTTATAGGTCGCCTTAAGAAATGGGGCGATACACTGGAGTGCGTTATCAGTCTTACAGAAGAGTTGGCAATGCAACAAGCCAGGCAGGCAGATGCAGAAATAAAGAGCGGCAACTACCGTGGACCCTTACATGGAATTCCTTATGGATTGAAAGATCTGTTTGCTGTAAAGGGGTATAAAACTACCTGGGGATCGGTTCCCTTTAAAGACCAGGTGATTGATGAAGATGCCTTCGTATACACCCAATTAAAAAATGCAGGTGCCGTTTTATGTGCCAAATTAACATTGGGCGAACTAGCCTACAACGATCTCTGGTTTGGCGGCAAAACACGCAATCCATGGGACATCATTCGTGGCTCCAGCGGATCTTCTGCAGGTTCTGCCTCAGCTACCGTTGCCGGATTATTACCTTTTGCAATCGGTACCGAAACCCTTGGTTCCATCGTATCTCCTTCGCATACCTGTGGTGCAACCGGTCTGCGTCCAACATTTGGTTCAGTAAGCAGGAGTGGAGCGATGGTATTGTGTTGGAGTCTTGACAAGGCTGGTCCAATTTGCAGAAGTGCAGAAGATGCTGCCATAGTATTTTATTATCTAAAAGGAACCGATGGGAAAGATGCGAGCGCAGTGAACCGTTCATTTAATTATACCGGGAAAACAGATTTTAAAAAATTGCGCATTGCCTATGCGGCCAATTATTTTAAAACGATTCCCAAAACAGCGATGCAGTGGCAGGTGATAGATGCCTATAAAAAATTAGGCGCAACTGTAACGGATGTTGATTTTCCAGATTCATTGATGTATCCGGCAAATCTGGTTGATCCCATACTCAGTGCAGAATCAGCCTCAGCTTTTGATGAATTGACACGCAGTAACCAGGACGACCTGATTCGCCGCCAGGATAAAAGCTTCTGGCCAAACGGATTCAGGGTGTCAAGATTAATACCTGCTGTAGAATACATCAATGCAAACCGGCATCGCTCCACTCTGATAGAAGCCGTGAATGGATTTATCAAGAATTACGATGTGCTGATCGTTCCAACTTTTGCCGGCAACCAGTTAAGCATCACCAATCTTACCGGGCATCCGGTAGTTGTTTTTCCAATTGGTTTTAACGAAAGGGGGTTGCCCAATAGCATTACGCTGGTTGGAAATTTATATGATGAAGCCACCATATTGGCAGTAGCAAAAGCCTACCAGGATGCAACAGATTTTAATCAACAACATCCGGAGAAATTCAGGCAATGAGATGATGAATGATGAGTGAAGAGGGATGAGAGATGAGAGATGAGAGATGAGAGATGAGAGATGAGAGATGAGTAATGAGTAATGAGTAATGAGTAATGAGTAATGAGTAATGAGTAATGAGTAATGAGTAATGAGTAATGAGTGATGAGTAGTGATTGATGATAATGAGTAATGAGTAATGTCCCGGATAGCCATCAAGAGATGAGTGATGCGGAAATACTTGAAGCCAGACGATCTTAATCGAACAAAATGAAGCTGCATTTGACCATTTACCATATAAAAAAGCCCTGAAAGGGCGTTATAAATCAGCATAGGGCAGCGCCCTATGATAGATAATCATGGATGTCGAACAAGCCCTGAAAGGGCGTAATACAAACGCATATTGGAGCAACGCCCTTTGTAAACAAATATAATATTCCGACAAGCCCTTAAGGGCGAAATAATCCGGCAATCGATATTGTCAAACTATCGTAAAAGACTACAAAAAAATTAGTTGCAACACAAGTTCAACAAGAATTTGTCATGACCGTTCATTCTTTTAAATTTAGTTTTGCGGATGATTCATATTCTTAATTAAACCTTTTGTAAAAAAAACTGCAAAAACAAATCGCACACACATGAATAAATTATTATTGTTCGTTTTTTTGTTGATTTCGACTGCAATAAAATCTCAGAAAACGGCTGTAGATCTTTTAGTGTACAATGCCAATATTTACACAGTAGATGAGCAGTTTTCAGTAAAGGAAGCGATGGTGATAAAGGGTGGTAAAATAGTTGCTACAGGGTCCTCATCCCAGCTTAAAAAGGAGTTTGCCGCCAAATCAACATTGGATGCAAACGGCAAATTTATATACCCTGGATTTATTGATGCCCATGCGCATTTTTTCCGTTACGGACTCGACCTGCAAATTGTGGATCTTACGGGTACGAAAAGTTGGGAAGAAGTACTTGACAGATTGAAAACCTATGCCATAACCCACAAAGAAGGCTGGCTATTAGGCAGGGGCTGGGATCAGAATGACTGGGATGTAAAACAATTTCCCAACAAAGAAAAATTAGACGAGCTATTTCCAGATCGCCCGGTTTTGTTGACTCGGGTAGATGGGCATGCAGCCATCGCCAATGAAAAGGCAATGAAAGGCATCAAGCCGGGTGTTAAACTAACTGGCGGCGAGGTAGAAACCAGGGATGGAAAACTAACCGGCGTATTCATAGACAATGCTATTGGTTTGGTCAGTTCAAGAGTTCCTGATGAAACCAGGCAACAAAAAAGAGATGCATTACTGAATGCGCAGGCGAAATGTTTTGCAGTAGGATTAACCACCATTGATGATTGTGGCCTGCAATACGATGATGTGGAAATGATTGAGGCATTACAAAAGTCGAATCAATTGAAAATGCGGTTATATGTTATGTTGAGTGACCGGGGTAATAATTATGATGCGATCTTTAAAAGAGGGATGATTAAAACAGACCGGCTGAATGTGCGATCTTTTAAAGTGTATGTAGATGGTGCATTGGGATCACGGGGAGCCTGCTTAATTGAACCTTACCAGGATAAGCCGGAAAGTCATGGTTTCTTATTGAGTAAAATAGCGCACTTTGATGAAGTGGCAGCAAAGATTTACCAGCATGGTTTTCAAATGTGTACCCATGCCATTGGTGATAGCGGTAATCGGGTTATGCTAAATACGTATGCCAAATACCTGAAAGGGAAAAACGATCTGCGGTGGAGAATTGAACATGCACAGGTAGTGAACAAGAATGATTTTGATCTCTTTGGAAACAATAGTATCATTCCATCCGTGCAACCCACGCATGCCACTTCCGATATGTATTGGGCCGGCGATCGTCTGGGCAAGGAAAGAGTAAAAGGTGCCTATGCCTACAAACAATTACTTGCACAAAATGGCTGGATACCTTTGGGTACTGATTTTCCGGTAGAAGATATCAGTCCGTTCAAAACTTTTTATGCCGCTGCTATTCGGAAGGATGCTGCCGGATGGCCCGAAGCAGGTTATCAAATGGAGAATGCGCTTACCCGCCAGGAAACTTTAAGGGGCATGACTATCTGGGCAGCAAAAGCCAATTTTGAAGAGCAGGAAAAAGGAAGTTTGGAGAAAGGTAAATTTGCGGACTTTATAATATTAGATGCCGACTTAATGACAATTGATGCAGCGAAAATACTTCAGTCAGTAGTGCTAAAAACTTTTGTAAATGGCGAGATGGTGTACACGAAAAAATAGGTTTTGCTAGCCACGAATGCACCAATGAAGACAAATGAAATGGATGCAGAATGAGTACATCAATAACGTCCTGGCGAATACTTATTTAGAAAAATTCGGTTTTTAATTCGTGTATTCGTGTCCCCCAAAAATCGTGGCTATAATCAATGCCTGGCAAGCAAAGCCTCATGAATTTTTACTACCTGGGGTATCACAAGTTCCTGCCCGTCGTTGGTAATAACATAATCGCATAGCCGCATTTTTACTGATTCATCAATTTGCTTTTCCATCCGGGCTTTTACCTCTTCCCGGGTGATGCCATCTCTTTTCATTACCCGTTGTATTCTTACCGGCACAGGAGCAAATACGCCAATCACACAATCAAGCTGTGCTTGGGCACCACTTTCAAAAATCAGTGCCGCTTCTTTAACGGCGTAGGGCGTGGTTTGTTGCTGCATCCAACGTTCCGCATCCTTTATCGTAGCCGGATGTACAATGGCATTTAACTGCGCCAGTTTTGCTTCATTTTTAAAAACCAATCCGGATAAATATTTCCTGTTTAGTTTGCCATCCACATAAGTTTCTTTTCCAAACAGTTCCTGCAATTGTTTCCTGAGCGACTCATCTTCATTCATTAATTTTTTTGCAGCATCATCTGCATAATATACCGGGATCCCCATTACTTCAAACACTTTTGCCACGGTAGTTTTACCGCTGCCAATACCGCCCGTGATGCCAACTTTTAATATCATAAATTAAGTATGATGCCTGAATGGTGATGAATGATTTATGTTAAGCGTTTATTTATGAAAAACTATGAAGTATTAACAATGAAACAGGATTTATATCCCGAACAAAGTGAAAAGTCTGCAGTTCTAAACCGCAATAAAAAACCGGTCGCAATAAAACGACCGGCTAAAATTATCAATTAAATAGTAAACCTGGTTACCATTCAAAAATCAAAAAGCTCTCTCTATCCAAAAGCTCCCTTCTTGTTCCCCTTCAGGGGTTAGGGGCTTTTAAGCTTTGGCTTCTGTTGCAGGTTTGTTTAAACTTGCAGACATTTCCATGCTAACGGTACTTTTTTCAATTTTCAGGTAGCTACCTGGACTAACTTCCAGGCTCAGTGTTCCATCTTCATTTACTTTATTGATGGTGCCATGTATACCGGCGATGGTCACTACCTTGTCACCTTTTTTCAAATCGGTGATGAATGTTTTTTGTTGCTTTGCTTTTTTAGCCTGCGGGCGTATCATAAAGAGCCAGAATACTAAAATCATCGCTCCCATAAAAATTAAAGAAAAGCTGCTGCTGCCCTGGGCAGTACCCTGTCCCATGTTTAATAAAATACCTAGTAGTTGCATCTTGTTGTTTATTAATATTAAAAAAATTGATTGGTTTTATTTCGCTGCTAAAACATCACCTGTTAATTGCAGCAAAGGAAATGCGGGTGTTGTATTGGCCGTTACGGTGATGTTCTTTTGATTGTGGCCAACTTTTCCGGTGCTGTTAAACACTACTTTTATATGTCCTTCTTCGCCGGGCAGTATTGGCCTCTCTGGCTTTTCCGGAACAGTACATCCGCAACTGGCAGAAGTGTTGGAAATCACTAAAGGTTTTTTACCCGAATTTTTAAAACGGAAATTAAAGGTCACCCTTTCTCCTTCGGTTATTTTGCCAAAATTAAAAACGCTGTCAATTAGTTGTACAGTGGTGGTGTCCTGCATAGACTGAACCAACAACTTTACATTATCATCCACTACCTTGTCATTTCTGTTTCCCTTGCAGGCGGTAAAAGATGCCGCTACAAAAATTATTAAAAATAAATTTTTCACTGAATCAGTTTTAAATCAAAGATGTAAAAGTATGTTGTTATTCGTTTGCTGCGCAGCCATTGGGACTTATTTTAACGAACCATTGGTTTGCCGCAAATTCATTCAGGTCAGCTAAAGCGTACTGTTCTTAAAGCTTTTCTTGTTGATCTTTCCCTCGGTACTTAATTCCTTATGAATGTTATCCAGGATCCCGTTGATGAATTGTCCACTCTGTGGAGTACTATATTCTTTAGCCAGATCAATGTATTCATTGATGGTTACTTTTGTTGGAATGGTTTCAAAAAACAAAAACTCGCAAATGCCCATTTGAATAATGATGAGATCAAGCGCTGCAATGCGTTCTGCATCCCAGTTCTTCAATTTAGGCTTTAGCAGTTCCATGCTCACTTCCTTTTTATCAAGGGTAGTTTCCAGCAGTGTTTTTGCAAAAAGCCATTTTTCCTGGCTTACGATATCGTGGAAATCGTAGGTGCCCGGTTTTTGAAGAAAATTCTGCACCAGGATATTCATCATTTCAGCATCGTCGTCCCAATTGATAAAATGTTCCTCCACATGACTGATGAAATTGTCGTTGGGCAACATCAGGTTGGTGAAAATGAATTCCAGGATATCTTTTTCTCCTTTTTTATCCCGGCCTTGTATTGCAATATAATCCTGGTATTCCTCTGATTCAATCAAAGCGATGTAGGTTTTTCTTAATAATTCCTCATCTGCTATATGCTCTGGTTTAATTTCCGCAATGGCAGCTTTATAACCGGGCTCTTCCAGTATTTTCCACAGCAATTCATTGCCTGCAATCTTGGTATTGATGTTAAGGTCACTTGCAGATGGCAAATGTTTGGAAGCCTTCTTCAACGCATCTTTCTCGGCATAGCGGGCCACTTCACTGATGAAGTAAACAAGGTATACAAAAAGCTTACGGGATTGGTCTATCTGTTTTCTTAATAAACTAACTGCCTGCCCGGGTTTTACATCACTGTTGATACTGTCTAAGGTGTAAAGACTTTGCATTACTTTAACCCGGATATTTCTTCTACTGATCATTTTGGAAAGAACTTTTGAAGTGCGAAGGTAAACATTTTAGCCGCCTTTCAAAATACGGGGTTTAAAACTAACGGCTGATTTGTACGATTTCAATGAGTTCATAGCCGGGCGCAGCATAGCGGATAGGAAGTTTTCCGGTGTTTTTATAACGAATTTTTACAGGCAGGTTATTGGTACGGAAGTCCTGCGGCAAGTCTATTGGAGTAAACAACTCGTTTGCTGGTGTTCTAATAATAAAGCTGAAAGCGTCGCATGCGGGACCACAGGCATACTTAACCTGAACTACCGTAGCGGTTGTAGTGGAAATACCATCACGATTTTCTTTGTTACATCCGATGGTTGAAATGATCAATACGCAAAAAAACAAATAAGTTATTTTCGATTTTTTTAGCATCCCGGTGTTTGGGTTACTGACAAAAATTGGATCAAAAGCGTTGCATTGTCTGCCTATTTTTCATTAACCTACTAACCTGTCATTAATTTAAGCCCAAAGCATGACAACAATTCTTTAAATCAGTTTTGGTATAATAATGGCTTACCTTCGCCTGCCCAATAAAACGATTGGGTTACATATTTCAACTAATCAAAAATTAATACAATTATGGCTAAGAAGCTAAACATTACACCCTTGCATGACAGGGTTATTGTGAAACCGGCCGCTGCAGAAGAAAAAACTGCTGGCGGAATTATTATTCCTGACACTGCAAAAGAAAAACCACAGCGTGGTACCGTATTGGCAGCAGGTCCGGGAAAAAAAGACGAACCCGTTACAGTTAAAACAGGCGATACCGTGTTATATGGTAAATATGCCGGAACTGAAATCACGATTGAAGGTGAAGAATACCTGATCATGAGAGAAAGCGATATATTGGCAATTGTATAAAAAACACTGCTGTTAAAAGTAGTCGTCTGATACTGTTAGAAAGCTTAGTTCTTTTAAAACTTATACATTTAAAAAATATAAAAACCTGGTTAGCCTCGCAGGTAAAACTCCATTGTAAGGGGTAGAGGCATTTTTTATGGCAAAAATGATATTCTTCGATATAGAAGCACGCAACAAAATGAAAAAAGGTGTTGATACTTTGGCTAATGCAGTTAAAGTAACACTTGGACCAAAAGGTCGTAACGTTGTTATAGAAAAAAAATTCGGTGCACCACAGGTTACCAAAGATGGTGTAACGGTTGCTAAAGAAATTGAACTGGAAGATCCTATTGAAAACATGGGTGCACAGATGGTTAAAGAAGTAGCTTCTAAAACTGCAGATCTTGCAGGTGATGGTACTACTACTGCAACTGTATTGGCCCAGAGCATTATTAGCGAAGGTTTGAAAATGGTTGCTGCCGGTGCAAATCCAATGGATTTAAAGCGTGGTATCGACAAAGCTGTTAGAGCTGTTGTTGAAAACCTGGTTGCTCAAAAGAAAGATGTTGGAAACAACAGCAAAATGATTGAGCAGGTTGCTACCATTTCTGCTAACAACGATAACGAAATTGGAAAGTTAATTGCTCAGGCAATGGCTAAAGTTGGTAAAGAAGGGGTAATCACCGTTGAAGAAGCAAAAGGAACTGATACTACAGTAGATGTAGTAGAAGGTATGCAATTTGACAGAGGATACATTTCTCCATACTTTGTAACCAACAGCGAAAAAATGCAGGCTGAATTGCAAACTCCTTTTATCTTAATTTATGATAAGAAGATTTCTGCAATGAAAGATATCCTGAGCATTTTGGAAAAAGTTGCACAAACAGGTCGTCCGTTAATGATCATCTCTGAAGATTTGGATGGTGAAGCATTGGCAACATTGGTAGTAAATAAATTGCGTGGTACTATTAAAGTAGCTGCAGTAAAAGCACCAGGTTTTGGCGACAGAAGAAAAGAAATGTTAACCGATCTGGCTATTTTAACCGGTGGTACAGTAATCAGCGAAGAGTTGGGTAACAAACTGGACGGTGTTGAATTAACTTCACTTGGGCAGGCTGCTTCTATCACAATCGACAAAGACAACACTGTTATTGTTGGTGGTAAAGGCAAAAAATCTGACATCGTAGCACGTGTAAATCAAATCAAAGCTCAGGTAGAAAATACCACTTCTGATTACGATAAAGAAAAACTACAGGAGCGTTTGGCTAAATTGGCTGGCGGTGTTGCAGTTTTGTATGTAGGTGCTGCTACAGAAGTAGAAATGAAAGAAAAGAAAGACCGTGTTGATGATGCATTGCATGCAACAAGAGCAGCGGTTGAAGAAGGAATTGTACCAGGTGGTGGAGTAGCTTACATTCGTGCAATTGCAGGTTTGGAAAAACTGAAAGGCGCATTGAATGCAGACGAAGCAACCGGTATTGCTATTGTTAGACGTGCTATTGAAGAGCCATTGCGCCAGATCGTTGCCAACTGCGGTATCGAAGGTTCAATCGTTGTTCAGAACATTAAAGAAGGCGAAGCTGATTATGGTTTCAATGCCCGTACTGAAGTATATGAAAATATGTTTAAGGCTGGTGTAATTGATCCAACTAAAGTTGCCCGTGTTGCCCTTGAAAATGCAGCATCTATTGCAGGTATGTTGTTAACAACAGAATGTGTGATAGCTGACAGACCTAAAGAAGATGCAGGTCATGGTCATGGCGGTGCTCCTGATATGGGTGGAATGGGTGGTTACTAATACAATCGCATTTCAATATTATAAAAAAGTCCCCTTCATTTTTGGAGGGGATTTTTTTTTATTGCACCATCTATTGCTTAAATAAATCTCTTGCCTGTGTGCCTGATGGTTGCAAATAAAAAATTTCTCTTTTCTTTCTTTCTTTTCTGGATCTACCGTCAACTGGACTTTTTCTTTTCCTTAAATTCTGATGGCGTTACCGAAAATTTAGATTTGAAAACTGTCGAGAAATATGCCTGGGATGCGAATCCGACTTTGTAGGAGATTTCTGCAATTGACAAATCTTCATTCAGAAGTAAATATTTTGCTTTTTGCATTCTCACTTCAAGTATATACTCGTTAATGTTATACCCCAATACGGCTTTTACTTTCCTATACAATTGCACCCTGGAAATCCCAATCTCTTTACAGATTTCATCAACGCCAAAATTTTCATTGGATATATTGCTTTCCACGATGGAAGAAAATTCACTCACAAATTTCCGGTCAATTTTTTTGGTGGATGAATTGCGAAAATTATTGGCGGGTAATTCGCTGGAATAATGTCCTTTCAGGGCCTCCCGGTTTCTTAAAAGGCTCTTAATGTTTTCTTCCAGGTATTCTACATTGAAAGGTTTAATAATATAAGCATCAGCGTTTATTTTCAGGCCTTCAATTTGTTGCTCCATACTGCCTTTAGCCGTTAATATGATGATTGGGATGTGTGAGGTGCGGACATCATTTTTTAAGGTTTCAGTAATAAACATGCCATCTTTTCCAGGCAACATAATATCTGATATTATCAGATCCGGAACGATTTCATAAGCAAGGTTTAAGCCTTCATTGCCATTTTCAGCTTCAAAAATTTCGTAGTTTTTGCTAAGCTGCGTTTTTATAAATGACCTGATTTCCGGGTTGTCTTCTATGAGTAAAATCGAATGATCTTTACCTGATACAGATACATCTTCCGGTGATGCAGTTTTTAAGATGGCTGCTTCATTGGTATAGATTTTTGCTTCTTCATAATTTAACCCATAAGAAACCGGCTCTTTGGCCAGTTCGTCTTCATGCAGATGGTCTTTGCCCAGGGGCAAACTAATTTCAAACGTGGCGCCTTTCCATTTTTCACTTTTAATTTTTATACTGCCATGATGAAGCGTAATTAATTCCTTTGATAAAGCCAATCCAAGACCGGTGCCTTTATAAACACCTTCATTGCCCTGGTAAAATTGATCAAATGCGTGTTCCAGTGTTTCGGGGCTCATGCCTATACCGGTATCTTCAATTTTAATAATAACGTTTTTGTTACTATCATCTTTAGTTACATAAACATTGATAGCGCCATGTTCGCCGGTATATTTAAATGAATTGGAAAGGATATTAAACAAAATTTTATCCAGCATATTTGTATCAAACCAAACTTTCAGATTTTGGTCTGTTGAATCAGTTTTGAACCAAATTTTCTTTTTAACTGCTGTTTCGGTAAAAGCATTGGTAATCTCTGATACAAATTCAGTGATGTTATTTTCACTGGCCCTTAATTTCATTTTAGCCTCTTCTATTTTCCTGAAATCCATGAGTTGATTTACCAGCCGCAATAGCCGCATGGTATTCTTTTTTACCATCTCCAATTGAGTCTTTACGGCAAATGGTAATTTAGGAGATGTGATTACATCTTCCAGGGGCCCCAGAATAAGGGTTAGGGGTGTACGCAACTCATGCGAAATATTGGTAAAAAAATTGAACTTGGCATCCGTTGCCTCTTTTACTTTTTCCATCAATTCCAGTAATTGATTTCGCTGAAAGGCAATTTCTTCTTTTTGCAATTCGAGTTTTTTATTAATCTTTTTATTTTCACGCAAATAATAAAACAAAACGGCCCCAAAAATTAAGGCAAGTCCCAGCGTAACTGAGATGGCTGTAATAATATTTGTCTGGTTCCTGGTAATGACAATTTGCTCTTCAATCTTATTTTGGCGTTTATCAATATCTTCCTGCTGCGACAGCACTTTTTCGTTCTGCAACCGCATGATCCTGACATTGGTGGAATCAATGATAGTGGTACCCAGTGCGTTCTCTTTATCATAAGGTTTGTGATTGAGGATATCCAATGCTGTTTCAATGGCTTCTTTTCCACCGGTAGGATATAGTATGGTAGCCCTCAATATACCTTTTTCAACAAGGTCAATACCGCCATTTTCGCCTGAGAGGCCATCTACTCCAATAATTTTTATTTGCTGATCTATGCCCAGTTTTTTGCATTCCTTAGCTGCACCAAAAGCCAGGCGGTCATTTTGTGCAAAAATCAATTGGATGTCAGGAAGCGATAATAGTTTTTCACCAAATTTTTTACCGGTCTCCTCCGGATATTGATCCCAGGTGCCGGAAAACCTGGATATATATTTTATTCCGGGACATGTTTTAATAAAATCTGTAAACCCATTGTGGCGGCCTATATCTGCAGAAGATCCAATATCAGGTCCGCCAATTTCCATCACATTGCCTTTTCCTTTTAATAATGCATTGGCATATGCGCCGGCATCCAGTCCTATTTTATAATTATTGGCACCTATAAAAGCAGAATAATTTTTGGATAATATATTTCTGTCTAAAACAATTACGGGAATACCTGCCTGATATACTTTATCTACAACCGGGGTAATGGGGACAGCCTCATTGGGAGAAACAATCAGCAGGTCTATTTTTTCTGCAATCAGTTCATTGATTTGTTGTTCCTGTAATTTGGAATTGAGGTTTGCCTCTTTTAAAATAAAATCAATTTCAGGATGAAAGGATAGCTCTCTTTCCATTTCCTTCAGCATACTCTGTCTCCAAACATCGTGGATGGTGCATTGAGAAAACCCGATAATGAATTTTTTTTTAGGTTGATTGTTTTGACAGGAAACCAAAATTAAAGTGGCCAACAGCAATAGAAAAAATTGCTTTCTTATTATACTTGCTTTTTCTACAGGCAAAATGTTTTGAAGATGAATGTTAGCAAACATATCGGCAAGTTGAGATTTTTTTATTAAACAGTATTATAAAATCGTACCAATGGTTCTAATCCTGTTTCTTTTTAATCAAACTACGCATAAATTAAAATCCCTAAGTGACACTATTTTGAATATAGCTGGTACAATTTTATAAAATGGTATAAAAACGGCTTTTAAAATAGTGCATACATATTTGATAATGAGCGATTTGCGTATCCGTTTAAAAAAAGTACAATTTTATAGAAGATTGAAACAATATCATAAAAAGAACTGCATATCCCGCAACTACATTTACCTTCTAAACGAGATGCTATATGAACAAAAACAAACTTTTCCAGTGGTCCATAGTGGCAGCTCTTGCCGGTTTTATTTTTGGATTTGATACGGTTGTTATTTCAGGTGCCAATCTACCTATAAAAGAGTTGTGGCACACTTCCCCTTTATTTCACGGTTTCTTTATTATGTCGATGGCGCTTTGGGGAACGCTTGTTGGTTCTGTATTTGGCGGTATCCCCACTGAAAAGTATGGCAGAAAAAAAGTATTGTTTTGGATAGGTATTTTATTCGCTCTTTCCGCTTTTGGATCGGCATTGGCCCAGGACCCTTATACGTTTTCATTTTTTCGTTTCATTGGCGGTATTGGCATTGGGGTTTCTTCGGTGGTGGCCCCTACGTATATTTCCGAAATTTCCACCCCTGCTACCCGTGGTAAACTGGGGGCCATGTACCAGTTCAATATCGTGTTCGGTATCCTGATAGCCTTTCTTTCCAATTATTTTCTACAGGGTGTAGGTGGTGCCAACGACTGGCGCTGGATGTTAGGAGTATTGGCCATTCCATCCATCATTTATACCATTATGGTGATGAGTGTTCCGGAAAGTCCCCGCTGGCTGGTTACAAAAAAGAACGATCTCGCCCAGGCAAAAGAAACCTTATTGCTGATAGGTGTGGAAGACGCTGATGCAGAAATTGCATCCATCATAAAAAGCAATCAGCACGAATCGCCTGAAGGTAAAAAAGTAAAATTCTTTGCTCCCAGGCACAAGGTGGTTATCTGGCTGGCATTTTTTATAGCCTTCTTCAACCAGTTTTCAGGAATCAATTTCATCCTGTATTATGCTCCTGAAATTTTAACTAAAATCGGGTTAGGCGCCAAAGACTCATTGCTAAATTCAATTGCCATCGGTGGCACCAATTTAATTTTCACTTTTGTAGGGCTCTATCTTATTGACAGGCTGGGCAGAAAAAAGTTATTGCTGATTGGTTCGCTGGGATATATACTTAGCCTTTCCATGGTGGCTGTTTGTTTTGCCTTTCATACAGGCCCCATATTACTTATGTTTTTTTTGTTGCTTTTTATTGCTGCACATGCAATTGGGCAGGGGGCGGTTATATGGGTATTCATTTCAGAAATTTTCCCCAACAAAATCAGGGCATCGGGCCAGTCGTTTGGCGCCAGTGTGCATTGGGTATGTGCGGCAGTTATTACGCTTATTACACCGGTATTTCTTGATAATGAAAATGGAATTTTTAAAGATAACCCCTGGCCAATTTTTGCATTTTTTGCCGGAATGATGGTGTTGCAATTGATATGGGTAATCACCAAAGTGCCGGAAACAAAAGGGTTATCGCTGGAAGAAATAGAAGCAAAATTAATTACGCACTAATATTCATTTATGGAAAGTTTGCAAAAACACCCGGTAGTTTGTTTTGGTGAAGTATTGTGGGATGTATTTCCAACAGGTTCAGTACCCGGAGGAGCCCCGATGAATGTGGCTTATCATCTGCACAAACAAAAAAAGAATCCTGCATTGATTACTAAAATAGGTATTGATGAAGAAGGCGAAAAGTTGGTCAATATTTTTTCTAACCAGGGCATGTGTACAGATTATTTTCAGTTGGATTATAAAAACCAAACCGGGAAGGTTTATGCGAAGCCCGGCCTGGATCATGAAGTAGTGTACGACATAGTGATGCCTGTTGCCTGGGATTTTATACAATGGGAAGAAGGTTTAAGGGAATTGGTAGCAGGTGCTGAGTTTTTTGTTTATGGCAGCCTTGCTGCTAGAAACAGTATTTCAAA
>Ga0123337_10002123_pt1 | contig 23219 bp, 23 predicted proteins | sample frozenSSSSmetaG_FD_89792 | JGI IMG/M metagenome (GOLD analysis project Ga0123337, IMG submission 89792) | Glacier valley bacterial and archeal communities from Borup Fiord, Nunavut, Canada, to study Microbial Dark Matter (Phase II) -... | ecosystem: Environmental > Aquatic > Freshwater > Ice >...
ACTAATTCATAATAATATTCAATTGGTAAATAATTTTCTTTTTCATTAACCGAAACTGAATCATAATATTTTCTTACTGTTTTTATGTCACCAGTTCGTTGGTGTTTTAATATGAGGCGGTATAAGGATTTTGCTTTTTCTGCATCATCAAGTTTTTCTGCTAATTGAGCAAGTTTCCACACCAGATATAAATCACGGTCGTCAAAAAAATTTTTAAGCCCAAAATTTCCTACATATTCCTTGAGCAACTCGTAAACAAGAGGATAATTTTTCTTTTGTTCTGCGATATTAATTTTTTGGAGTAAATCTGAATTGGAATAATATGATATTCTATTGATATTTTTAAAATCAAAAATATCCTCAACATCCTTAGTATTTTGATTTTGAAAACGCGGTTTTATACTTTTGTAACTTTTCTTTCCTGCTTTTTGAGCAAAAGAAATTTGAATCATTAATATAAAAAATAGATAAGTTATCGTTTTTATATAAGCTTTCATATTATAAGCTTGTTGCATTAATCCTCTTGAAGGTTATTAAAATAAATATTTATTAATAAAAGTGCTATCTGATTATTGACCGACATCACTTGTCTTTCTTGATTAAATCTTATTTTGTATGACAATTTTAAAGCAAGGTATATATTTTCTCTATTATATGCTATTACTGGTATAAATGTTACGAAAATCATGGATTTTTTAAATTGGCATGAAGTTCGATGATCTTAATAGGATTATATTTTCGCAAATTTGTTTAAAATTTTAAATATGTAGATTGAGTTTTAATTTCAAAATAATAAGCTCATTACCTATTTTCTTTTTCATCCAAACCATTTTCTTTTTTAAATTAAATTACATATTTCTGTCATTTTGGCATTCTTAGTTCATTTTATGAATAATTACAAAAAAACGCCTTTTTCAAATAAATTTTCTTCCGACCTCGCAGATGATGAAACATTAGAGATGATTCCATTATTGCCGACAGAGGAAGATGATATGAGTAAAGATATTATACCTGAAGAGCTTCCGATCCTTCCTGTAAAAAACACTGTTTTATTTCCAGGAGTTGTAATTCCTATTACAGTTGGCCGCCAAAAATCTATCAAATTAATTAAAAAAGCTTATAAAGGAAATAGAATAATAGGGGTTGTTGCCCAGGCAAATGACACAAAAGAAGAACCAACCTCTGCTGATTTATATAAAACAGGAACTGTTGCACAAATTTTACAAATGTTAGTATTGCCAGATGGCAATACAACTATTATTATAAGAGGTAGAAGAAGATTTGCAGTAGAGGAATACTTGCAGGAAACGCCTTACATGACAGCTAAAGTAAAAATTTTAACTGAAAAATTTCCAGATACAAATAAAAGAGAAACCAAGGCTTTAATTCGCTCTCTTAAAGAATCGGCGTTTAGAATTTTAAAATTAAATCCTGAAATACCTCAAGAAGCCCAAATTGCTTTAGATAATATTGACAGCCCAAGTTTTTTAACGCATTTCCTTTCGTCAAATATCAATGCTGAAGTAGCTGATAAACAAAAAATCCTTGAAACTGAAGATGGCCTAACACGGGCAACATTATTGTTGGAATACATGATGAAAGATATTCAGTTGTTAGAATTAAAGCACGAAATCCAGAGCAAAGTAAACTTTGATATTGACCTTCAACAACGTGATTATTATTTACGCCAGCAGATAAAGGTTTTACAAGACGAATTAGGTTTTGAAAGTCAGGAAAAAGAAATAGAAACACTTCGTGCAAAAGGTGCAAAGAAAAAATGGCCTGAAGCGGTTTTAAAACATTTTAATAAAGAACTAGATAAAATTGTAAGGTTAAATCCATCTGCTGCAGAGTATCCAATGTCTATGACTTATGTGGAATTATTATTGGATCTGCCTTGGGGAGACTATTCAAAAGATAATTTTGATTTAAAAAAAGCACAAAAAGTTTTGGATAACGACCATTATGGCTTGGAAAAAGTAAAAGAAAGAATAATTGAATACCTCGCAGTATTAAAATTAAAAAATAATATGCGTGGACCAATTTTATGTTTATATGGCCCTCCAGGGGTTGGTAAAACATCTTTAGGTAAATCGATTGCAAAAGCTTTAGGCAGAAAATATGTTCGGATGTCGTTAGGTGGTATTCATGATGAAGCAGAAATAAGAGGGCATCGTAAAACATATATTGGAGCCATGCCAGGCAAAATAATTGCAAATATTAAAAAAGCAGGCTCCTCTAACCCCGTTTTTATTTTAGATGAAATTGATAAGGTTTCTTCTGATTTTAGAGGTGATCCTTCTTCTGCTTTATTAGAAGTATTAGATCCTGAACAAAATACCAGTTTTTTAGATAATTATTTGGAAGTTGAATATGATCTTTCAAAAATACTTTTCATTGCTACTGCGAATTCTTTAGATACCATTCATCCTGCACTTCGTGATAGAATGGAAATCATTGATATTACAGGTTATACAATGGAAGAAAAATTACAAATTTCCAAAAAACATTTAGTTCAAAAACAAAAAACTGATCACGGATTAAGAACAGGTGACCTTAGGTTTGAAGACAAAGCAATAATAAAAGTAATTGAAGATTATACCAGAGAATCGGGTGTAAGAAATTTAGAAAGACAATTAGGGAGTATTGTGAGAAAAATTGCAAAAAACATTGCTCTTGAAGAAAAATATAATAAATTAATTAGACCAGAAGATGTCTCTAAATTATTAGGAGCAGAAATTTTTGATAAAGAAAGCTACGAAACTGAAGATGTTGCAGGTATAGTTACAGGTTTAGCTTGGACGCAAGTAGGTGGTGAGATATTATTAATAGAATCCAGCTTAAACAGAGGAAAAGGACAATTAATTTTATCTGGTCAACTTGGGGATGTAATGAAAGAATCGGCCACTGCTGCATTATCATATCTAAAAGCGCATGCAGAAGAGTTAGATATTGATTTTGCTTTATTTAATAATTTTGATTTACATATTCATGTTCCTGCTGGTGCAGTACCAAAAGATGGCCCTTCTGCTGGTATAACTATGTTTACCTCTTTAGCGTCCGTTTTTACACAAAGAAAAGTTAAAGATAATTTGGCAATGACAGGTGAAATAACCTTAAGAGGTAAGGTATTGCCTGTTGGCGGAATAAAAGAAAAAATCCTTGCTGCTAAACGTGCGGGAATTAAAGAAATTATTTTGTGTGCAAAAAACAAAAAAGATATTGAAGAAATTAATGCTGCTTACATTAAAGACCTCCGTTTTTACTACGTAAACAATGCAAGTGAAGTGCTGGATATTGCTTTATTAAAAGAAAAAGTAAATAAACCCCTTGATTTAAGCATTAAAAATAACTTAGGCTTAGTGAATTCAAACTAATACTTAAGCGATAAATATCAACCTTTTTTTATAACACTTCATTGAAAAATGAAGGGTATATTTTTTAAAAATATTAGGATGCCATTTTTAAATTTTCTTTTAAAAATGCTGCAATTGACTTTGTGAGTAGATTTTCTTTTTCAATATCCTTTTGCATTTTCCAGCTTGCAAATAAGTCTTTATTATTTGTTTCAGATACGCTTCCAATTTTAATAACTGGGTATAATGTTTCTTTTTGACTAATAATTTGTTTTATATCTGCTTCAATTGAAATTAAAGCCTGCTTAAGTTGCTCTAGCTTAGATTGGTTTAATATTAATTTAGGAATATCAATTTTATTTTTACGCAGATTTAATTTAAAAAGTTTATGTTCAGCCTTTGCTTTCCAAACAAGTAGTTTTTCGGCAACACTCCCCTCACCTGCAGCATTAATGGCTGAGTTCAATGATTTAATATTTTTTTCTTCTGTTAATATTAAAATTTCAATTTCCTTCCACTTTGATAATCTTTTGTAAATACTATATTCTAACCTAGCAATCTGATAAATAAATTGCTTTTGCTTGATTGTTAATTTCATTAAAACAGTTTCAATTGCTGCGATTGTAGGGAGTTTATTAAGCATATTTTTATGTCTTTTGTCTAAGGTCTTTTTTCTAATAACTAAATTTCGTCATTTTATTTCAAAAGACAATAGAAATATCAATATCTTGATATCGAAATATTCATAATTTATTTATAAAATAATATCATTAAGGATATTTAATTTTTATAATATTTATGATTTTCTCCCTGAATAATCGGATGCCTACCAATTAATTGATTTCCTACAATTTCTAAACTAAAATGATCAAAAAACACATCCATCACCCATGATTCAAAATTAAATTCGAAATAATTTGCAGTTTTATCTTCCACTTTAAAAACTGACATTCTTTCTGGACAAAAATGAAAAACCAAAGATATTTCTTCTAAAGTCTTAATTGAAAATTTTGCTATTCCTTTATCATCTGTACTTGATTGCAAGTTATTCTTTCCCATTTTAACAGCACATTCAACATATCTTAATAAAAGGGTATTTGGATCGCTGATCTTTATAATTACCTCACCACCTTCTACTTTTTTACTTTTTACCAATTTAAAATCTTTAAGTGGGTGGTTAACACTTGTAAAAATTATTTTATTATGATCCAATTTCCATTTACCAGATCCTGAACGATCCAAGGCTCCGTAAGAATAAAAAAATTCAAAGGTCGAATCTTCATTTAATTTAAAACCAGAGGCAGTTTCCATAATATCAGTGAGATAATATTCTCCTATCAAATTACTTGTTTGAGCTTTCATATTTTTGTAGGTAAATAGTATAATAAAAATGAAAATATGTTTTAGCAGTTTCATCTTCATATCATGTTTATAAAGTTGTATTTCCATTATTGATGGAAATACAACTAGGCATTAAAAATTAGACCCTTTAAATCATTAAATTGTTGATTTGTCAATCCTCTGTAATAAATTAAATAATTTTATTAGGATTAAAATTTATTATTTTAATTTGATTAAGCGAACACAAGGAAAATCAGTATCATAATGTGCATCTTTAAAATAACAAATGCCGATAGGATTGGTAAACGAAGATTTTTTAGGAACACCATCAGTTTGTGCTTTTATCTGTAGTAGCTAATAAAAATTATTAATTAAAAGTTTATTTTTATTTTTTGTAATGATTGATCATGGTTTGTGACAATAAACTATATACTTGAGTCCAAGCCTTTTCGTGTTCTTTTGTCCATTGATTACCAAGCCCTGTTTTTAATGTTTCTATTAATGCCCACCCTACTAGTGGATAATATTCTGGTTTAGCTTGATAATTCTCATGGCGCACAGCTAAGTTTCTTATGTCATCAGTTAATTCATCAAGATTATCCAGCTTAGAAACAATAAATGATAACATTGTCATTAACTTCTTAGATTGTGCAGTCATATCACCTTTAAAAAGATTACGAACTTCGGGTGCCTTCTCAAATAGGATTCCGTAAAATATGGAGCCTGCTTCGTGTATGTGAGTTGTTACATAAGTCCATGATTTTTTAACAAGGTCAATTTCTTCTTTTTCCATTTTTTTAATTTTTATAGTAGATGTTTTAAATTTGAATTGTATTATTTAAATAATTGGTATCGAAGGTATTGAATTAAAAATATTCCATGTTGCCCAATTATCCACTTGTAAGTTTTAGATAACCAATGGTTGATTTGAATTATCAATCAGATGAGCATCTTTATAGTAATTACTGATTAGGATTAAAGTACTATTACTTTAACCAGAAGTTAGTAACTAATTAATGCTTCATGTTTTGCTTTATCAGCTTCTGCAGGGCTAAGTTTTTTACCATCATAAATAGCAGATTCCCAATCGCCATAACCAGCGTTTGGAAGAACAATAAAAATGTCACCAAACATTTCACTATTATCTCTCACTAAATTACAGCGAGTTAACCACGATTGTTTGTAAAACATTTTATCAAAATCATTTAGATTATCACCTATTAATAAGGCAACTGAATATTTTGATCTGATTTTTTCTCTTCTTGATTCTTTATTTGCAGAACTATCTTTCATAATTACATGAATAGTATCTGCCTGAGGGAAACCCACATCTGAAAGATTTTTTATTGAAGATGTCCTTTCCTTAAATGCTCTATTACTAAGATAAAAACATTGAACACCCATTTTATCAGCCCATTGAAAAAAGGATACAGCACCTGGTAATGCTCCGGCTTGTGCACGATTTGTCCAATCCAACCAACTTTTTTCGCTATAAGTAGTATTGTGCAAAATATCAAATGCTTGCTGCGGACTATTATCTAAAACACTTTCATCAATATCAGTTACTATGGCCAGTTTAAGTCCTTCTTTTTTGTGAGCTTTTATTTTTTCGTTTAATTTTAATTTCGCCATTGAAAATGCCTGATAACATAGTGCTGTATACTCTCCGCTTTTTTGTTGCCAAAGAATTGCGTTTAAACTATAATCAAGTGTAGTAATACTTCTTGATGAACTGTTGTGTGTTGGTACATTACTTATGGAGGTTTTTTTCTCAGGTATTTGTGAACCTGTTGTTCTGATATTTGAATTTGAACAAGATGTTAAAAAGATAATTACTAAGATGAATAATGGGAGTTTTAGAATTTGTTTCATTTCTGTTTTAGATTTAGAGTTAAAAATTATATCAATTAGGATAGGGAAAAACTTAATTAGGGGTAGTGTATAAAATGAGAAAAATTTAAGTCCAGGGTCCTTTATCTTAAAAGATCGTTACAGGTATATTGATTTTAAAATTCACCTCTGTTTTTAAGCCATTCAATAGCTTTGTTTTCATTATTGAAAAATTCTATTTTAAAATTGCTATTTAATGTTTTTAAAGCCAAATCAGGGCAGGGTTGGTTACCTGAAACATAATAGGCCATGTACCTTACTTTACATTGAAGCAGGAATGGAAAAGATTCCAAAATCGCGTAACTAATTACTTCATCAATCAATAGAATTGGATGAAGAAATTTCACTAAAAGGCAGCAAACTTTTTTATCAGCTATAAGTTCAACTATTTCTGCAGTAATAATCATCATTTCCATTAATGTTGGAGTATTACGACTTTTATAAATCACAATATTACTTTTAGGATGGAAAATGATTTGGGCATTAGGACTATCAAAAACTAATTCATTTATTTCTACATCAATATTCATTGTAAATTCTATATGTTATATTTTATTTAAATCAGGTATTTTAAGCCGTTTCCTAATTTTATGTTATAAAATTAGGAAGGTAAACCTTGTAGTTTCCTTTCACCTTTCGAATGGTGAGTTTAAGCTATCGAAGTATGAATTTGAATTATCTAAATGCAATTGATTAATTTGATGATTTATAATTTTGACTGGTAGGAACACACAAATTTGCCCCCATTAGAGGAGGTTCTATGATTTGCTTTTCTAAAAGAAATACTTTTAATTGTGAAGGAGTAAAAAATCCAAAACTTAATGAAGGTTTCAATGCCTGGATTTAAACTCAAATGAGGAAGGAAATAATTTAAATGACTGGCATTATCTATTAAGCAGCTTTAAAAAATTATCTTTATGATTTCTAGAAACTTGAATTTCTGAATTGTCTGACATAACTATACTTCCTCCAGCTCCTTTAATATACTTTTTTATGTGGCTTAAATTAATAAGGTGAGATTTATGAACCCTCATAAAATTAAATTCACTAAGAGAAGTTTCGAAATCTTTTAAAGTTTTTGATACAACTTCTTTCCGACCATTTGTTAAATAAAAAACGGAATAATTTCTTTCGCCCTGACATCGGATAATTTCATCTATATTAATAAAATAAAACCCGTCCAAAGCAGGCAATGCTATTTTATTAAGCTTTTTTAAAAGTAAAGATGTTTCTTCGTAAAACTTACTTTCAATATGTGTATAAGGCTTTACTAAATCGAAAGACTCGTTATCTTCTTCGCTATCTTCATCAGATGAAACGGTATTAAAATTTATTGCAATAATGGCAAATTGATTGGCTGATGATATAAACTTTACATCAAAATCAACATAATCTAACCCTGATAATGAAAATTCTTCATGAAATGATTTTACATCCAATGAACCTAGGTCTTGTTTATATATCCTGATTGATCTTAATCCTGTTCCGTTAATGGAGTCAACAACCGGTTCAATTTTTGCATTGGGCGAAATAGATTTTAGTAGTAAATCCATCACCTCAATTCCATATTCTTCATCCTTTATTGTTACAATTTTAATTAAGCGCATTTATTGGTTAACAAGGTGTGTGTTTATTTAATTATAAATTACAATATAAAATTATAAAATTTTAATAAGAAAATGCATACGTAATTTTATAATTCCAAATAACATTTTCTTAGAATGAAAAAAAATAATATAAAATCAAGAAAATGTATGATACTGAAGAAATAAAGTTTAAAAATTTTCTATTTATGAATATACTAATATCGATAAATTCATATTATTTTTTTTAATATTAAATTTTCAAAAAAATTTATCTTAAAATAGTTTAAAATAATTTTTTAATCGCATATAACATATATATTTTAGTGTTTTAAGAAATTTATTAAAAATGCAGAAGATCAAAATAATCAAATGAATAAATCGTCAATTGAAGAAATAAAAGAAAGATTTGACAACGACGTTGAACGATTTTCAAATCTTGATACGGATCAACTTTCAACAATTGATGCGAAAATATCAATATTAAGAAAATGAAAATTTAGGATTTACTTTAAGTTTATTTTATGCTGAATAATATAAAAATAATTATATATTTTGTCTTTCTAATTTTTAATTTACATTTTAAAGTAAATGCACACATTTACAAAAATCATTTTTTAATCACATCAATTAAAAAAAATAAAAACAGAAATAAACAAACGAATTATTTTCCTTTTAAGATTTTTGACCGAAATGGTCGATTTATAATTAAAGCAGAAATTGAAGGGTATGAATTACACTCAAAGTATGATCACATCTTCAAAAAATATAATTATTCTGGTAATGGTTATTGCTGGGAGGGGCATATATCTCAAATTTTAGAAAAAATAAATCCTCAATTACTAAAACATATTGAATTTGACCCTGAGGCAGGAGCATTTTTTGCATATGCTGATTCTAAATCAAACCAAATAAAATTTGTCGAAATTTTAAGTCCAATTTTTTCTAACTTACACAAACTTGAAGAATATATTAAAAAAGCTGATCATGGTCGTATTGATGATTAAATTAAATCTCTATTAAAATGCAAATTAATATTCCCAAATCTTGCAATGAAAACTGGAGTAATATGTCTCCAGAAAAAAATGGAAGATTTTGTAAAAGTTGCAATAAAAATGTAATTGACTTTGCTCAATATAGCGATACTGAACTCTTTAATTATTTTAAAAATGAAAAAAAAGAAACATGTGGAATTTTTGCAGCTCAACAAGTAAACCGTGATATAAATTTAAAAAGATATAATACTTTCTTTCGCCTGCCTAAAGGCATTTTAAGTCTTTCTATTTTATTCGGACTTAATAATAAACTTCAAGCACAACATTTAAAAAAAGTTGAAACGCCAATAGCTTACGAACAAACTATAGAACCAAAACTTTCATTACCTAGCAATTTGAAAGCACCTGAAAAGATTAAAGTAACTATTTCAGGACAAATAGTAGATTCAAGCATGGCTCCTATACAATATGTTAATGTTTTTTTAAAAGATCTTAATATAGGTGCAAGTTGTGATAAAAATGGAAATTTCGTTATTGTTATTAATACAGAATTAGTATTTAAAGGAGTAAATATAATTATTTCGTCAATAGGGTATGAAACTATAGAATCCAATTTTAAAAATATTGACAAACCTTTTAAAATTGTAATGAAGGAAGATACAAGGCAACTTACTGGTGAAGTACTAATTATAAACTACTCACATAAGAATAAACTTAAATCAAAAATAAAAAGATTTTTTAGTAGAATATAAAAATAAGTTTTTCGTAACCCTCCATTTCAAACATAAATTAAGATAAATAAAAAAACCTTAATATCTTTAACCTTAGTTTCTTCATTTATTTACAAAAATTGAAATTTTGATTTCCAAGGGCAATATTCTCTTACTGATTATTTTCCTTTTTATCCCTCTTTCTGCGTTCACCCAACAAATTGGCGGACAGCAATTATTTTCTTTTTTAAAACTTCCAACAACTGCAAGAATAAATAGCCTTGGCGGGATTAATGTTTCTTTAAGAGAAGGCAACGATGTTAATATGATGGTTGGCAATCCTGCATTGCTTAATAAAGATCATTCTGGTATTGCATCAGTTAATTATATCCCTCTGTTTGGTGCTATTAAACAATCAATGTTAAGTTATGCGCACGATTTTAAAAAAACTGGGATAATTGGTGCAAACCTCCAATACATAAATTACGGCACTTTAGATGAAACAGATATTAATGGAAATATAATTGGCAGTTTTCATGTAAGTGAATATGCATTTAGCATTGTTCATTCCCGAACAGTTAATTACTTTACTTTAGGGGCTGGAGTTAAATTAGCAGGATCTAATATTGCAAATTATAGTGCTTATGGTTTGTTATTTGATGTAGGTGGTTTGTTTAAACATCCCGAAAAAGATTTTACAGTAGGCGTTTCAATTAAAAACTTTGGATTTATTTTAAAGAATTATACAGTTGGTTCAAACACTACTTTACCATTTGATGTTCAGATAGGAACGAGTTTTAAACCTAAAAGAATGCCATTACGCTTTTCTTTTACTGCACAAAAACTAACTGCGTTTGATATTGCTTATAACGACCCAACTCAAAACTTTCAATTTGATGCAAATGGAAAACCAATTCAAAAAAACATTAGTTTTGCAGATAAATTTTTTAGGCATTTTGTGTTTGGAGCAGAAATAATACTAAGCAAAAATTTTCAATTACGAGCTGGGTATAATTATTTAATACGAAGGGAATTAAAATTAGAAAATACTTCAGGAGGCGCAGGTTTTTCTTTTGGGGCAATGATTAAAGTAAAAACATGGGAAGTGGCTTATTCAAGGCAGTGGTATCATGTAGCAGGTGGAACTAATTGCCTGACTATAATTGCTGATTTAAAAACCCTTTCTAAATAAATTCAATTTGTAAAATATATAAATCTGTTTTAAAACTAATTTTATTTTTTTCAAGGGTAAGAATAGTAAATTGGTCATTGAAAATATAAAAAATGAAATATTTAAGTAGGATTACACAAATTCCAGATGTCTGCAATGGGAAACCTACCATTAGAGGTATGAGAATTTCTGTTAAGACAATATTAGAATATTTAGCCGCTGGTGATTCGACAGAAAATATTTTATCAGCCTATTCATTTCTAGAACCTGAAGATATTAAGGCATGTTTAGAATTTGCCGCAAAAGCTACTGATATTCATATTGATTCATATAAAATTGTATGAATCAATATTTGATAGATGTTAATTTGCCAAAATATTTTAAATTTTTTAATAAACCAGAATTTTCATTCGTAATTGATATAAGTTTAACATTTTCAGATACAAAAATTTGGGAATACGCTGTAGAAAAGAATTTAATTATAATTACTAAAGATACTGACTTTTATTATAGATCTTTAATTGCATCCATAAAACCTAAAGTAGTTTATATAAGTTTAGGGAACATATCCTTAAAACAACTCAATTCTTATTTTACCTTATACTGGCATATAATTGAAGAAGCTTTACATAATCATTATCTAATAGTTGTTAAAGAAGAGGGAATCGACGCTTTTCTTTAATAGTTTTTTCCGATATAAATAAATAATTACAAATAATAAAATGCAAAATAAAGTACATCTTACCCCCAAGCAAATAGTACAAGAACTGGATAAATACATTATAGGCCAGCATAATGCAAAAAGAAATGTGGCCATTGCATTGAGGAACAGATGGAGAAGAATGAACGCTGCAATTGAAATTCGTGATGAAATAGTACCTAATAATATTTTGATGATAGGTGCGACTGGAGTTGGGAAAACTGAAATCGCAAGGAGATTAGCAAAAATTGCAGATGCACCTTTTACAAAAGTTGAAGCTTCAAAATTTACTGAAGTAGGTTATGTTGGTCGTGATGTTGAAAGTATGGTACGAGACCTGATGGAACAATCAATAAACTTAGTAAAAACTGCTAAAAAAGAAGAGGTTAAAGAAAAAGCAATGCAGGCAGTAGAAGATATTATACTTGATGCTTTAATTCCTCCCATTAAAAAAACACAAGATGCTACTTCTATTCACATAGATAGTGAGGATGAATCATTAAATGAAAAAACACGTGAAAGGTTTAGGCAGAAAATTAAATCGGGGGAACTTGATGATAAAAAAATAGAAATAACTATTCAACAAGGAGGTGCACAAGGGATTGGATTTGCCGGACCAGGTGTTGATGAAATGACAATGGTTAATATTCAGGAAATGATTGGAGGCATGATGCCGAAAAAATCTAAGAAACGAAAATTAAGTATTGCAGAAGCTAGAAGAATTTTGGTTGATGAAGAATCATCCAAATTAATTGACATGGATGAAGTAAAAGAAGAAGCCATTTGGAGAGCAGAAAATACTGGAATTATTTTTATAGATGAGATTGATAAAATTGCAAATTCTTCTAAAGGTGGTTCAAGCGGACCTGATGTAAGTCGTGAAGGTGTTCAGCGTGATTTGTTGCCAATTGTAGAAGGTAGCAGTGTAAATACCAAACATGGGGTAGTAAATACTGATCATATTCTTTTTATTGCTGCAGGAGCCTTTCATGTTTCAAAACCATCAGATTTAATTCCTGAATTACAAGGTAGGTTTCCAATCAGGGTTGAATTACAAAGTTTGACAAAAGAAGATTTTTATCAGATACTTAAAGAACCAAAAAATGCTTTAACAAAACAATACATTGCATTGTTATCTTCTGAAGATGTTGAATTAAGTTTCTCTGATGAATCTTTAGCAAAAATAGCTGAAATCGCTTTTGAAATTAATGCTGAAGTCGAAAACATAGGCGCCCGCCGCTTGCACACAGTAATGAGTCATTTATTGAATGATTTTTTGTTTGATATACCTGATACTATTAGTGCTAATGCCAAAATTGTTATCACTCCACAAATGGTTGAAGATAAATTATCAGGTTTGGTAAAAAATAAAGATTTAAGCCAGTATATTTTGTAAAAGCTAAATGAAAATAGCTCCATATATTTTCTTAGTCAGGAAGGATTAGTATTTGGAATAAATAAGTTCGAAAATTGTCAGAAAACGAAAAAAAAGTATTTATTCGAAATTTTCAACAGGAGTCTAACTTTTTTTTCCAGAAAATTTATTTTAGTATCGAAGTTTAACAAAACTATAAACTAAACCGTAATATTATTGAGTACAGAAGTTTTAGAGGGATATTTAATTCAAAAAATTTATAACGATAAATCTGCAGAGCAATATTTAAAACAGCTAAAATCATGGATAATTACAGAACAAAATATTTTAAATGATTTTATTTTTAACAAAAAACCTGAAAATGAATTTATTAACTGTGCAAAATTCAATATATTAGACGATAATGCAAATTATTTGGTTTCTTATCTAGCATATGGTTCAGATTCAAGGGAATCAATAAAAGAGGTGCTATTCGATTTATCCTTTTTTCAAATAGATAATGATTCTGCAATAATCTCATCTTTCTAAAGAACTCATTTAAATCAATACATGATTTCTAAATATTATAATGATAAAACTCGGCTTTATTTCAGCAGAAAAGATTCCTATAATGGTTACAAAATTGTTTTAGATTTAATAAGTTCAATTAATGTGAAAGGATTATCCCGAGATATTATGGTTTATGATGTTTTTAAAAAATCTTTAGAAGAAGATCCAAAAATATATGAAAAACTAGAAGTGGAATACCTTTCTTTATTTGATTATTCATTTTTTAAGGATGAATTATCAAACTTAAAGCAGCTATCAGAATCTTCAAAAATTCAGAAACCTGAATTAAATCATTCCGACAATAATAGCATTCTTAATGAAATTAAAGAAAGATTTAAAGGTAAAATAGTTTATTTAGATATCTGGGCCACTTGGTGTGGGCCATGTTTAAATGAAATGCCTTCTTCTTTAAAAATGCGTAATCACTTTAATTCTAAAGAATTTGAATTCGTATACCTATGCTTGCAATCAACAAAAGACAATGGGAGAAAACAATTAAAAGAATGAAAATAGATGGCAATCATTATTATTTAAATAAAGAAGAATCTGATATTTTTCGGAGCAAATACAATACTTCAGGTTATCCAGCTTATATGATACTTGGCAAAGATGGATCTTTTATTAATCGAGATGCTCCAAGGCCATCAAGTGATGAAATTTACAGTACATTAAAGCAGTTAGTTAAATAGATTAAATTATTTAAAGAAGCCGAACTTAACGTAGATATATTTTTTTCCTCCTCCAGTCTTCTTGAATGAGCTCCTCCTATCCTTAGAGTTCACATAGTGGCTCTAAGGATTTTTATCATTAGCAGAAAATTATAATATTTTAGGTTAACGATACGAGAATAAGTGCCTACTTTTCATAAAAAAATCTCCAACCTTGTAAAAAACAAAACACCTATCACTTAATTTCCCATCCCTTTTCATATTCCCTTGTCCAAAGTTTCATTGCTTCTTTATCGTTTTGAATATGGCCGTTAAGCGGGTCACAGATCAAGGTGCGACCTGTACGATAAGCGATATTGCCAAGTTGAGGAAGCAAAGTTGATTTATATCCTTCGCTGATAGAGCCGTTTAGTTTTGATTTCCCCCTAATTGATTCAACAAAATTAATTAAATGCAGGCTATCAAGGTTATCACCCATGCCAACAGTGTTAGTTGCCTGTATTTTTCCTATGATTGTTTTAGCATCTTTAATTATTTTATTTCCACCATCATACACCTTATAATCATCGCCTCCGGGTATCACCATTGTGCCCTTTTCACCATAAAAAATTACCCCTCTTTCACTTCCTTCCAGCCCGAAATTATTGCAACTCCTTCCTTCCCATGTAATACCTGTATTATTTGCAAACTCATAAGTAATAGTTTGTGTATCAGGCGTTTCCCAATCGTCTTTCCATTGGAACCTTCCCCCGGCCGAAACCACTTTTGTTGGAAAATCAACACCAAGACCCCAACGCATTACATCAAGTTCGTGTGTGCCATTGTTTAAAGCTTCTCCTGTTCCCCAATTCCAAAACCAATGCCAATTATAATGTATTAAATTATCCTTGTATGGCTTACGGGGCGCAGGGCCTTGCCACAAATCATAATTTAACCAATCAGGCACTCCTGCCGGTTTGCCAAAGCCAATGGACTTCCGGTTATTTGCGTACCAGCCTTTTGCAAAATATGGCCTTCCTATTATTCCTTCTTTTAAATCCTGCATGGCCTCTCTTACATTTGGAAATGAGCGCCTTTGGGTACCAATTTGAACCAGCTTACCTGTTTTTTGAGAAATTTTAACCAACATTTCCCCTTCAAAAGGGTTATGTGAACACGGTTTTTCAACATACACATGTTTTCCATGTTCACAGGCCATTATGGCTGCCGGTGCGTGCCAGTGATCAGGGGCTGCAATGGCAATGGCATCCATATCTTTTTCTTCAAGCATTTTACGGATATCTGAATACCCTTTTGGCTTTTTACCTGTTAATTTTTCTGCCTCATTCAAGGTTTTGTCCAGTACCTTTTTATCGACATCACAAACAAAACCGATTTCAACATTAGGAAGCCCCGCAAAAAGTTTCATCAGGTAAGCACCCCGGCTATTGGTGCCCATTATCCCCATTACTATTTTTTCATTCGGCGAACCGGTAAAAGCAAATATCTCAGAGGAAAGTAACAAACCGGTGCCGGCCAGACTTGTGTTGATGATAAAATTTCTACGATCCATGGTTTAAGAATAATTATATTGGAGTTTTTTTTCAAAATATATTCACCAAAATATCAAAAAAATTAATGTTGCATTAAATTATTGAATCTAAGTTTTTATAATTAAAAAAAAGCAATTAAATCTGATCCAAAAACACTGTTCTACTCTTATATATTGGCATAAATCAAAATCCTGCTTTAAAAGTGTAATGTGATAGACCTGACACGGCGAAAATAACAAACTTATTATTGCAAACCAATGATAAATTCATTTTTCATAATTATTTCAATATTAATTGTATGGTTTCTATAATTTATTGTTTACTAATTTTTTATTTCTACAGCAATCAGGGTAAAATTTAAGTTACAAAATATAAATCACCGGGCGTGTTTAATAATATTTCGCTCATAACAGCTTTAAAGAAATTAAAGAAAAATATAAGAGTAAGATAGTTTATTTAGATATTTAGGCGACCTGGTGTGGGCCATACATAAGTAAAATGCCTTCTTCATTAAAATTGCGTAATCATTTTCATCATAAAGAATTTGAATTCATATACATATGCTTGCATTCAACAAAAGACAATTGGGAAAAAATAATTAAGAGATTAAAAATAGATGGTAAGCATTATTATTTAAATAAAGAAGAATCAGATATTTTCGCAGCAAAAATAATATTTCGGCTTATCTGATATATATGATACTTGAAAAAGATGGTTCTATTATTAATCGAGATGCCCTCAGGCCTTCAAGCAATGAATTTAAAATAAATTGAATCAGTTAGTTAAATAAAAAATAGATTTATTCAACATGATCTCTAGTTTTTTTACCTTTGTTGGTATTCTATTTACAAGCGAGTTTGATAAAATTTAAACGAATTTTTACATAAGATTGAGAATCTAATCCTTTTTTTCACCTGCCTGATTTGATAAAAATATAATCATAAAACTTAGTAATACAACCAAGCCCAAAGCAATTCTTAACGAAAAACCTTGGGCTATAAAACCAATAATAGGTGGGCCAAATAAAAATCCTAAATAACCTAATGTGGAAACAGCAGCTAAAGCAACACCAGGGGACATTATTTTAGATTTTCCCGCTGCACTGTATACAAGTGGAACGACAGTGGCATAACCAAGACCAACACATGCAAAGCCAACAATAGTTATAATTGGATTTACAATTATTAATGCTATTAATAAACCTGCACCTGATATTAAACCACTTAATTGTAATGTTTTTATTGTTCCTAATTTTGCAGTTAACCAATCTCCATTAAACCTTCCAAAAGCCATCGCTAAAGAAAAACCTGCATAGGCAAGCGTATTTAATCCAGAATCTGTTTTAAAAGTTTGTTTATAATATTCCGAACTCCAATCCGACATTGCGCCTTCTCCCAACATACAACAAAAAGCAATTATTCCTAAACCAATTAAAACGCCACTTGGCCGAACAAATAAAGGATGACTGGAATTTGATGTTGAATCAAAAGGTAATAATCTTCCAGAAAAAAATAACGTGGCCAAAATCCCTAAAACCATAATTATTAAAAAATGTTGAAAAGGGTCAATATGAAATTGAATTATAAAAGCACTTAAACCTGCTCCAACCATCCCTCCCAAACTAAAAAATCCATGAAATGATGACATGATTGGTTTATTATAAATTTTTTCCAATTCAACCGCTTGTGTGTTTACTGAAATATTTAATATCTCCCCTCCTATTCCAAACAAAAATAAAGCTACTGCTAAATGCCAAATTTCATTTCCATAACCAAGCAATGGTAATGTTACACTATATAAAATACCAGCTATTAAAGTCATTATATTACTTCCAAATTTGGTAACAAGCCAACCTGCAAGGGGAAGAGTTAATAATGAACCAACTGGAGAACTTAAAAGAACCGCACCTAAAGTAGCGTCATCCATCTTTAAATGTTCTTTAATGGCAGGAATTCGTGATGCCCAACTAGCAAAATCTATCCCTAATACAAAAAACATTGAAGCAATGGCAATACGGTTTCTAAATCGTTTACTTTCCTGAACTAAATCCATATAATATGTTTAAATTAAACAGGTCTTTTTACTTAATCTTACTTGAAATAAAATATTTTAAAAAATGTAGTTTGTAAAATAAAAAAATCCACCTTAAAGTGATAAGGTGGATTTTTTATAAAAATTAAATTTAATTATTAAAATATAGATATCAATATATTCATAAAATTTATTTCATATTAGGAATAACAACTTTAAAATTGGTTCCAACTCCTACATCGCTACTTACTTCAATTTTTCCACCCATTCTTGATACTGCTTGCTTAACTATATATAAACCAAGACCTGAGCCGTCTGATTTTTCTGAGGCACGGAAAAACATTTGAAATATTTTATCGAGATATTGTTTTGGAATCCCTATTCCATTATCACTGATTATAATTATTGCCTCGTTTTTATTAAGGGTGATATTAATAGAAATATAGCTTTCTTCATGCGAGTTTCGATATTTTATTGAGTTTGAAATTAAATTTTTAAATAAAAGGAATAATCTCAATCTATCTCCAATAAACTCACCATCATCAGGTAAAGATGTAATTAACTTTACATCGTTAATATTTGGATAATATTGTAATTCTTCAAAACACTGGTTAATTATTTCTTCGAAATTGATACTATCAGTTTGAACTTGGGTGTATAAATTTTTTGAATGATTCAAAACTGAGTGAATGAAATCATCAAGCTTGGCAATTCTATTTTCTATTAATTTTAAATAAGTAGTTACTTGGTTTTGATCAATTTCCGTTTTCAACAAATCAATTAAACCTTTAATTGTAGCTATTGGGGCTCGGATATCATGTGACAGTTTATAAACATATTGGTCAAGTTCTTCATTTCTTTCTTGTAGTTCTTCAAGTGTTTTTTCTAAGCTGTTTGTTCTTTCAGTTACTAATTTCTCCAATTCCTCTTGCATGTTATGCAAAAGTTCATTACTTGATATTAATTCTTCATTGCTTGCAGTTAATTCTTCGCTAATTGAATTCAATTCTTTATAATTATTTAATATTTCCAGATTCAAATCTTTCATTTTTTCTTCTGAAATTACCCTTTCCGTAACATCCATTACCGTTCCCGTGGAGCTAATTTTATTTTCTGTTTTATTAACTTTACCTCTAACGGAAATAAACTTTATACTATCATCAGGCATTATAATTCGGTATTGAAATTCATATGAAGATAATGTTCCAATTGAATTTTTAAGTTCTTTTTGAACAAATTCTACATCATCTGGATGAATCATTTTATATAATAAATCCAAATTTGCATGTCGGTTTTTCCATTCTTTTGGCCAATTAAAAATTGAATAAAGTTGAGGTGTACCAATAAATGTTCTGTTAACATAATTAGTTTCAAAGCTTCCAACCTGACTTAAGGCTTGGGCATCGTGAAGTTGATCCAACCTATGTTCCAATTCAACATTATACCTTTGTATAATCTGATCTTTTTCTTCCAATAGAGCTAATTGGTTTTTTAAAGATTCATTTACCAAGTTCCACTGTTGCATTGAGGGTATAGCAATTATTTTAGGAATAATTTTTATCATAACAATAGCTGTGGAAATAGATGCTAATGCCGTAATAATTCGAACAATTGAATCTATTCTGTAAATAGGGTACCAGATGGTAATGACATCTAAAATATGGGTAATACCACAACTAAAAATAAAAATTGCAAACAAAATTCCGATCCCAATAAATTTAATATCCTGCCTTTTCTTTAATATATAAAAAAGGGCAACAGGTATAGTAAAATAAGAAATGGCAATAAGTCCGTCTGAAATGGTATTTGCCCAAACAATAAATGGTTCCCAAAAATAACAATGCCCATGAGGCATGAAATTAGGCCCTGAAAAGAATTTAAAAATTTCATCCATAACTATATTGTATAATTAATTATATAAAATTATCTAAGGCTTAACAAAAAATAAACCATCGTATCTTTTAATGTAAAATAATAACAAAAAATAAATGAATATTATTTAAATACGATAAAAAAATTATTGCAAAAGTAAATAAGAAAGTATAAAAAAAAATTCTTAAAATAATTCTACATTATGATTGAAATAAACAAAATTTGTTACTTTTAGACTTTCATATCAAAACTTACAATGATTAACTTTTAAAGAATTTATTTTTTATGCACAAGGGGTTACACACACTCGATTATATAGTTTTTCTTTTTTATTTTATTTTAGTATCGGGTTATGGTTATTGGATATATAAACGTAAAAATACTGAGCAAACATCTTCAACTGATTTTTTCCTGGCTGAAGGTTCATTAACATGGTGGGCAATTGGTGCTTCTTTAATTGCTTCAAATATTTCCGCAGAACAATTTATTGGTATGTCTGGTAGCGGTTTTAGGCTCGGTCTTGCTATTTCAACTTACGAATGGATGGCTGCAGCAACATTAATTGTGGTTGCTGTTTTTTTTATGCCCATTTATTTGAAAAATAAAATTTTTACAATGCCTCAGTTTTTAACACAACGCTACAACGATACAGTAGCGGGTGTAATGGCTGTTTTTTGGTTGTTGCTTTATGTTTTTGTTAATCTTACTTCTATTTTATATTTAGGTGCATTAGCAATAAGTACAATTTCGGGTATTGATTTTAATGTTTGTTTAATACTTCTTGCCGTATTTGCCATTATAATTACTTTGGGAGGAATGAAAGTAATTGGTTATACAGATGTTATACAGGTTTTCTTTTTAATTTTAGGTGGTTTAGTGACTACCTATATAGCATTAAATTTAGTTTCTGAACATTTTGGAGAAACAGGTGTTTTAAGCGGCTTTAACAAGGTAATGGAAAAAGCACCAGATCATTTTCACATGATTTTTGATAAAGGCAGTCCTCATTATCCAAGTTTACCAGGTTTAACAGTATTAATTGGAGGAATGTGGGTTACAAATTTAAGTTATTGGGGTTGCAATCAATATATAACACAAAGAGCATTAGGTGCAGATTTAGGAACTGCAAGAAATGGTATTTTATTCGCTGCATTTTTAAAATTGTTAATGCCTGTTATAGTAGTATTACCAGGTATTGCTGCTTATGTATTATATAAAGATGGGATGTTTCAAACAGAAATGATGAATAAAGGAGTTTTATCAATGGATAGAGCATACCCTGTATTGATTGACCTATTACCACAAGGATTAAAAGGATTATCTTTCGCTGCTTTAACCGCTGCAGTTGTTGCATCATTAGCTGGTAAAGCAAATAGCATTTCAACTATTTTTTCTTTAGATATCTATAGGAAATATATAAACGTAAATGTAACTGATAAGCAATTGGTTTCTAATGGAAGGCTTGTTGTAATTGCTTCAATGGTTATAGCCATCATTTTTGCCATTACATCTTTTGGCGCATTTAACGATAAAGGAGGTTTTGAACTGATTCAGGAATATACTGGTTTCGTCTCTCCTGGTGTTTTCGCAGCATTCTTATTAGGATTTTTCTGGAAAAGAGCAAATTCAAATGCTGCTTTAACTTCAATTGTTGGAGGTTTTCTTCTTTCTATATTTTTTAAATTTATGCCTAATTTCATAGATTTATCATTTTTGGCAAATTCAGGTTTCTCTTACTTAGATGTGAAAAGCGGTCACTATGAAATGCCATTTTTGGATAGGATGGGATTTATTTTTTCAATTTGCGTGCTTTTAATGATTGTTATTTCGCTTGCTGATCCAAAAAGTAAAAACAATCCGAAAGGACTTGAAATTGATGCTTCAATGTTTAGACCTGCAAATTCATTTATCATTGGTGCTATATTAGTACTTGGTATTGTAGCTGCACTTTATTTAAGATTCTGGTAAAAAGATATTTTTCAATAACAAAAAATCCCGATTGCAATTAATTGCAGTCGGGATTTTTTTATAATATCGAATTTTAACATTTTGTTATATATTTAATTCCATATGTTATTGTTTGGAAGGGAAATAAAGTCTTTAAATAAAAAATAAATATTTTTTATTTGTAATTATAATTATTCATCGTAATATTACAATATAAAATAACGATATGGGACTTAGTAAAACTGAAAGCTTTACAGATTATCAAAATAAAATGTCTGGTTATGCAAAAGCATTAGCACACCCAGCAAGAATAGCTATTTTGCAAGTGTTGATTAAAAAGAATGCTTGTATCTGTAATGATATTGTTGAAGAACTACCAATTGCGCAAGCGACTGTATCTCAACATTTAAAGGAATTAAAAACTGCAGGAATCATCAAAGGGAATATTGAAGGTAAAAGCATTTGTTATTGTATTGATAAAAATGCTTGGGAAGAAATAAGTAATTATTTTAACGTTTTTTTTAAAACCATGAGTGAGAGTATTTGCTGTTAAATTTTTTTATACTTTATCATCGTAATATTACAATAATTTAAACATTTATATTTATGGAAAATCTAATTCAAACACCTGAACAACTCAAGGAAATTGTAAAGGAAAATTATTCTAAAATTGCTGATCAAAGCAAAGAATTCAATGAAAATTCTTGTTGTGGCGCAGGATCGGGATGTTGCACCATTGATGAAGCTTTGATGGCAGAAGATTATTCAAATATATCCGGTTATGTAGCGGATGCAGATTTAGGTTTAGGTTGTGGCTTGCCAACAGAATTTGCAAAAATTAAATCAGGTGATATTGTAGTTGATCTTGGATCGGGTGCAGGTAATGATTGCTTTGTTGCCAGATCATTAACTGGAGAAAACGGAAAAGTAATAGGAATTGATTTTACAGAAAGAATGATTGAAAAGGCAAGAGCAAATGCCGAGAAACTTGGATATCATAATGTTGAATTCAGATTAGGTGATATTGAGCAAATGCCTATACCTGCTAATAGTTCTGATGTGGTAGTAAGTAATTGCGTTTTAAATCTTGTCCCAAATAAATTTAAAGCATTTGCAGAAACACTAAGAATATTAAAACCAGGTGGTCATTTTAGTGTTTCTGATATTGTATTGGATGGTAAACTTCCAGAAGGATTAAAGAAAGATGCTGAAATGTATGCCGGATGTATTTCTGGAGCCATTCAAAAAACAGATTATCTTGATATGATTGAGATTGTGGGATTTAAAAATATATCATTTCAGAAATCAAAACAGATTACTTTACCAGATGAGATATTAAAAAACTATTTAACTGATGTGCAAAATTTATGTTGTAAGCACTCACAAACCTTTTAGTAGTTGATGCTTTTAAATGATCTAAATTATTATTTTGCCATCCAAGGTTTGCATTAATTATTAATTTATTATTAAACACCCTAAATGTGGGTATTACAGTTATG
>Ga0123337_10002124_pt1 | contig 23216 bp, 22 predicted proteins | sample frozenSSSSmetaG_FD_89792 | JGI IMG/M metagenome (GOLD analysis project Ga0123337, IMG submission 89792) | Glacier valley bacterial and archeal communities from Borup Fiord, Nunavut, Canada, to study Microbial Dark Matter (Phase II) -... | ecosystem: Environmental > Aquatic > Freshwater > Ice >...
GGCCAGTTGATTTCCGCCGGCAAGCGCATCGTCATGCAGGTGCACTATCACCCCAACGGCCACCCCGTGGAAGATCAAACCTCCGTAGGTTTCTATTTCGCTCCGGAAAATTCAGTCAAGCACCGCATGCTCACCCTCCCCCTGGTGAACATGAAATTTAAAATCCCCATCAACGTCCCCGATTACCCCGTCACTGCTGATTTTCAGGTTCCCTTCTTCGTTTCCGGCAAGGCCATCCTCGTCGCCCCGCACATGCACCTTCTCGGCCGCAAAATCGCCGTGAATATCACCAATCCGGATCAGTCCGTTACCCCGCTCATTCGCATCGACGATTGGGATTTCAACTGGCAGGGCTTCTATACGCTCGATAAGCAAATCGATATTGCTCCGAACTCCGTCATCCACCTCACCACCAGCTACGACAACACTGATCAGAACCCCCGCAATCCCAACTACCCGCTCAAGGAAGTTGGCTGGGGCGAAGGCACGAATGATGAAATGTGCCTCGCCTTCGTTGGCATCATCCTCGATAACGAAGCGCTGGTTAAGCTCTTATTCTAAGTAAATCTCCTAATCCCGATAGGATCGCGGTACATTAATCTTAGTGTCGCCGCATCTTCAATCTCTCGAAGCTGAGAGCATCCATATCCTTCGCGAAGTAGCCGCCGAATTCGCGAATCCGGTAATGTTATATTCCATCGGAAAAGATTCCTCGGTCATGGTGCGCCTAGCCCAGAAAGCCTTCCATCCAGCCCCCATCCCGTTTCCGCTGTTGCATATCGATACCACGTACAAGTTCCGCGAAATGATCGAATTCCGAGACAATTTTGTCAAGGAAATCGGAGCGAAGCTCATCGTCCACACCAATCGCAAAGCAATCGATGATGGAGCGAATCCCTTCCGCATCGGCACCCAAAACTGCTGCGGCCTTCTCAAAACCCGCGCCCTGCTCGATGCTCTCGAAGCCGGCGGTTATGACGCCGCTTTCGGTGGTGCCCGCCGTGATGAAGAGAAGAGCCGCGCCAAGGAACGCGTCTATTCTTTCCGCGATCACCTCGGCCAGTGGGACCCCAAGAATCAGCGCCCTGAAGTCTGGAATCTGTACAACGCCCGCGTGCAAAAAGGCGAAAACATCCGCGTCTTCCCCCTCTCGAATTGGACCGAGCTCGATGTCTGGCAATACATCGAAGAAGAGAGCATCCCCATCGTGCCCCTCTATTTCGCCAAGGTGCGTCCCATGGTGGTCCGCAACGGGTTGCTTTTGCCGGTCGAACAGTAAATCCCGCTCATGCCCGGCGAACACGCCCAGCCGGTCCTGTGCCGTATGCGCTCCCTCGGCTGCAGCCCCTGCACCGGCGCCACCCGCTCCGATGCCGATACAGTCCCGAAGATCATCGAAGAGCTGAAGCTGGTCCGGCGCTCCGAACGTGAAAATCGCGTCATCGATCACGATCAGGAAGGCTCCATGGAAATGAAAAAACGCGAGGGCTATTTCTGAAAAGCCTTCTCCGCCTTTCCACCGCCGGCAGCGTGGACGATGGTAAATCCACTCTCATCGGCCGCCTCCTTTACGATTCCAAGGGCGCTTACGAAGATCAGGTAGCTTCCATCACCAAAGGCGGCAAGCTCGATCTCGCTCTCCTCACCGATGGCCTCCGAAGTGAGCGTGAACAGGGCATCACCATTGATGTCGCCTACCGCTACTTCTCCACCCCTAACCGCAAGTTCATCATTGCCGATACTCCCGGCCACGTGCAGTACACCCGCAATATGGCCACCGGCGCGTCCACCGCGGATCTCGCCATCATCCTGATCGATGCCCGCAACGGCGTCCTCCCGCAATCCCGCCGCCATGCCTATATTGCTGCTCTGCTCGGCATCCGCCACTTCGTTGTCGCCGTCAACAAGATGGATCTTGTCGGCTTCTCAGAGCCGGTCTTCCGCGCCATCGAAACCGAGTTCCGCGCGTTCGCCAAAGCCGCCCACGCGCCCGATCCGTATTTCCTGCCCATCTCCGCGCTCGCTGGCGATAACGTGGTCACCGGCAGCGGTCACATGCCCTGGTTCACCGGGCCGCATCTCCTCGAATACCTTGAATCGGTAATCGTTGTCGAAGAACGCGAACAGTTGCCCTTCCGCTTCCCGGTCCAGTACGTCATCCGCCCCAATCTGGATTACCGGGGTTACGCCGGGCAGGTTGCCTCCGGCATCGTGCGTCCGGGCGATGCCATCCTCGCACTCCCCTCAGGCCGCACCAGCCGCGTCAAGCGCATCGATACTTACGGCGGAGAGCTGGCTCAAGCCGCTTCCCCCGCATCCGTCACCGTACTGCTCGAAGACGAGATCGATATCGGACGCGGCGATATGCTGGTCAGTCCCCGCCAGCCTCCTTCTATCGCGCGCCACGTTGACGCTGCATTAGTTTGGATGAACCTCACGCAGCTCGAAATTGGCCGCACGTATCTGCTCAAGCACACCACCCAGACCGTGCGGGCCACCGTGCACGCCGTCCAGTACCGTGTGAATGTAGATTCCCTTGCTCACGAGCCTGCGGAATCGCTCGCTCTGAATGAAATCGGTCAGGTCAGCCTTGAAACACACCGTCCTCTCTTCTTCGATCCCTATCTGGTAAACCGTACCACCGGTGCTTTCATCCTGATTGACGCGGCTACCAACGAGACGCTAGCCGCCGGCATGATCAGCAGCCGTGGCGCAGGCGATGCCGAGGAGCCGGATGAACTTGCTTTCAACCCGGAGCGAGTCACTCCCGCCGAGCGCTTTGCCCGCTGGGGTCACCTCGCCGCTGTCGTCGATGTGCCGGATGAGGAACAAGCCCACTTGCTCGAACGGGAACTCTTTGAGCGAAACTGCTTCGTAACCGTGGTTTCAGCCATTCGCGCAACCAATGAAGCTATCGCCACCTTGAACAGCGCGGGAGCGCTGGTCGTCCGTATTACACCGGGAGCGCCTCCAATCACGGTCGCGGACCTGGAACAGCGCGGTCTGATCCGCAGCCGCCAGGATCCATTCACCTCCGGCGGCGGCATTTAGCGCAAATTCGCGCGCCGGTACAACAGGTCTCGCACCTTCAGGTACCACTCCGGCTCATCTGCGGAAGAGAGCGGCGAATGCTCGGTCCAGCCATTCGCGATATGCCGCGCGGTCCACAACCAGACTTCCGGCAACTGCAACAATTGCTCAAACGCCGAATCCTGACTCCGGTTCCTTTTGAGTACCGCGTCGAAACTCACCGGGCTCTCGCCTGCGGCCATTAACGGAACGGAAGCCTTCTGGACGCGCAACTCCATCGGGTACACAATCCAGTCGCCCACCTTGAGCTGTAGTTCCAGCCGTACACGCCGCCCCGGCTCGGCATCGGGCGGCACCCAGACATCTAGCAAATAAGCCCGAGAACTTTCACCATCCGGAATCACTCCAAAGCTAGGGCTCCTCACCGGGTCTAACCGGTCCGGTAAAGCGACCTTGTATAAATGTGTTTCCACCAGATTCGGTGGATTTGTCTGGCAGAATAAAAAATAGCTTGTGCCCGCGGGCGCATTCACCAGAACCTTAAACGTGGTGAATCCATTGCGTGGCACGGCGGGTGAAATAATCTCTCGCGGCTCAACGGAAGATCCTTCCCAGGGCCAGAATTCAGAGTAGACGTCAAGCCGCTGGGCCGCTAATCGGGTGCACAGCAGCAGAATTGATGCGGCCAGCTTCACAGTAAAGCTTACAATGTGCCTGAGGCAGCGTTGCAAATCAATCCGTTCAACATCTCCGCGGGCTGCGAGGCCGGCCAGTGAATTTGCGGCTCAAAGTATGGGGCGTCCGCGGTTCCACACCCACTCCGCAGATAGAAAACATGGTGTACGGCGGCAACACTCCCTGCCTGGAAGTTCGCCTTCCCGGTGGTGAAATCTTCCTGTTAGACGCCGGTACCGGTGCCCGCAAACTCGGCCAGGCTCTGCTCAAGGAAGCAGACGGCAAGGCCCTCGATATCAGTATTTTCCTCACCCACTTCCATTGGGATCACATTCAGGGCATTCCCTTCTTCGAGCCTCTTTACGATCGGCACAATCGCATCCGGTTCCTGGCCCACTACCGCACCGGCCCCTTGCGCCAAATCCTCGAAGGCCAGATGACAGGGCCTTATTTTCCGGTGAACTTCGAAGCCGCCACGCGCGATAGAATTTTTCACGAATTGACCGATAAGCCCTGGCGCGAAGGCGAATTGCGTGTCACTCCCTTCGCTCTCCACCATCCTCAAAATGCCACCGGCTATCGCATCGAAGCAGGCGGCTCCACCATCGTTTACGCTACCGATCATGAGCACGGCAACGCCGATTGCGACCGGGGCCTGCGCCACTTCGCCCGTGGCGCGGACCTGTTGATTTTCGATTCACAGTATACGCCTGAAGAGTACGCAACCCATCGCGGTTGGGGCCACAGCACCTGGGCCGAAGCGCTCTCTGTTGCGCGGGACGCTGAAGTAAAAAAGGTGATGCTTTTTCACCACGATCCTTCTCACACGGATTCGCAACTGGACCGCATCATAGAAGAGGCGCAGAGCCTTCATCCCAACGTCGTCATGGCACGCGAAGGCCTCGTCTTCGAATTGTGAAGCTGCTACTGTTTGGGCTCCTTTCCGCCCTGTCCGGGGATCTGCTCGAAAGAGTGCGCACCACCACCTGGCACCAGGGTTGCCCCATCGCACCGGAAGAACTCAGCGTCCTGCACGTGCCTTATCTGGATTTCTCAGGCAAGCAGCAATCGGGCACCTTAATCGTGAACGGTAAGCTCGCCCCCGAAGTGAAGAAAATTTTCCATGAATTGTACCGCCACGGTTTCCAGATTGAGCGCATGGAGCCGGTCGAAAATTTCGGCGGAAGCGATGACCGCTCCATGGCAGCAAACAACACCTCTGCGTTTAATTGCCGCGACATCACAGGTCAGAAGGGCAAGTTCTCAAACCACAGTTGGGGCCGCGCTATCGATATCAACCCGCTCACCAATCCCTACGTAAAGGGCGAGCGTGTCCTCCCGGAGCAAGGCCGGGCCTATCTGGACCGCACTATCAACCACCCCGGTTCAATTCTTGCCGGAAGCTTCGCCGTCAGACTTTTTGAGCGTCACGGCTGGACCTGGGGCGGCTCATGGCCCGACCGCCAGGATTATCAGCACTTCGAAAAAAAGTAAAATGGTGGGCCCTGCAGGACTCGAACCTGCGACCAACGGATTATGAGTCCGCAGCTCTAACCAACTGAGCTAAGGGCCCGCTTCACAGATTTTATTGTAGCTTCCGTTAGCGCCCCGTATGCGCCTGGCCTCGGAAAACAGCATTCAGGAAGAGCAGATTCAAGCCATCCAGAGCGGCCCTGTAATTCGGGTCTGCCGTGAATGCGATCACGTTACCGCGTCCGCTGCGGGCCACAATCACCAGCGGCTTATACGCCAGTTGCTTACGGTACTCATCCCACATGTACCCGCCCGCCAGCACCTGATCCGGCCCCGCAAACGTCACCGCGTTCACACCCTTGTCGATCTTGATCGGCGTGTAAATAGCCACGCCCGTCACCATGGCGTAAACCTGTTCCGGCACGCCCGCGGTAATCCATTGTTCGCTGTCCACCTTAGCCCGGACCAGCGCTCCGTGCAGGCTCGTCGGCAGTTCACCATCCGGCTGGATGGCGCGGTCCAGATCCGCCTCCTTTTCAAACAGCTTGCCGGGTACCCGTGCGGCGGGGTCCGCGTTCGGGGCCGCCGGCTTCGGAGCTTCACCCGGCTTCGATTCCTGCTGGATGGGCAGAAGCCCGGTCCGTGTATCCGCCAGGAATTGCGTGGCAGTGCCAAGCCCGATCAGCGTACCGCCGTCGGCCACCCACTGCTTCAGCCGCGCGATTCCCGCCACACCCAGCACGCCCGCGTAGCCGCCATCCTGCGGAGTTGCTTCCGGCAGAATGATCACCTGAAACTCAGAAAGGTCCGCGCCCCCTAGTTGAGCGGTTCGCACCGGCGTGACCGGATAGCCGAACTGCCGCTCCAACACGAAACGCGTCTGGCCCGCGGAGTTGCCCAGGGTAGGCCGGTCCCACGCCAGCGCGATATTGGGCTTCTTCAGAAACGGTGTGTAGCGGCCCCCGAAGTCTGAACCCGCATCCACCCAGGTCGTCCCCGTTGCCACCACCTCCACCCCGTTTTCCGCGGCAAGCTTCGCCATCACCGCATGCACCTTTTCAGGATTTTCCAGCACCGGGACAATGATCGTCCCCGGCTGATACTCACGCGTGCCTTGAGTGAACGCTTTGTCGGAACCATAGATGCGCAGCCCTTCGCGAAGGGCACCCGTCATCACGCGGGCCGCTCCCGTGGTGCCCCATGGCACCAGGTACGCGACGGCCGCGCGACCGCCTTCCACCTTGCCGGCCGCTGGCTCACCGAACCTGACCGCACTACGGTCCACACTCACGGGAGCCGCAACCGCAATGGCTTCCACGTTCATCTGCAGGGGAACGCTCCACGCGGTCACATCGTAAATCTGGCTCGGAAGCCGGCGCTTCCGGCGGTCTTCCTCCGCCTTCAGAAACGTATCGTCCATCAACGTGTTCGCATCCAGAAGATTCTTCACGCGCCGCTTAGCCGGCTGCGCGAGCGGCACCAGATAACTGCCTGCCGGATACTGTTTCCCATCCGCGGTAAAGACCGCTTTCGCCCGATCCACTTCCACGCCCTGCTCCAGTAACAACCGCGCCAGCTTATCCACCTCCGTCGTGTTTCCGCGGCGCGGCAAAACGTACTCGCGAACGGGACCGGCCGTGCCTTCCGCAACCGCCGTCTTTCCGTACTGATAGAAGTTGTTCAGCAGCTCGTCATGGTGCGTGGAACTAGTCTCCGCCGTCGAAAGTGATGACACGAAATGCCTGCGCACGGTCTCGCGGTACGTGATGGTGCTCTCATTCGATTTCTTCACCAGCAATCCACGCGTCGACCCGTTCTCAAAGGTCATCGCGATGGCGCCCATGTAGACGGGCCAGCTATCGCCGTACCCGGGATAGAACGCGTCGTAGGTATCGCGCGTGAAGTAGGGAAAGCCGAAGCGGTCAAAGTACTTGGCGTTGTTCTTGCCGACATCGAACTGATAGTCGGCCTGCCACTTAGTCATGTTCGAGTTGAACGGGTTAGCGGGCGGCGCGAAGTAGTAAGTGGAATCGGTCCCCATCTCATGCAGATCCACCACTACTTGCGGGTGCCAGGAAAGCATCGCGGCGACGCGCCCCTTGGTTTCCGGCTGGGTCATAGCCACCCAATCGCGATTCATATCGAAGTAGTAATGCTTGGTGCGGCCGCCGGGCCACGGCTCCGTGTGTTCCGCCGCCAGCGGATTCGCGTCGGGTTCCAGACCCAATCCCGCTTCAAAGCTGTGAACGAAGCGGTCCCTTCCATCGGGATTCTGCAGTGGATCGATGATCACCACGGTGTTCGCCAAAATCGCATTCACCGTCTTGTCGTTGCGCGCTGCAAGCAGGTAGTACGCCGTCTCAAGGGCCGCATCCGGCGAGGAAATCTCGTTCCCGTGCACGCCGTACTCAAGCCACACCACCACCGGCAATGAACGGACTCGTTCCGGTACGGCGCTCTCACTCGTCTTTCGGGGATCTGCCAGCCGCGCCAGCCCTTCTTTTACTTCCGCAAGCCTGCGGATATTCGCCTCGGAACCGATTGCCGCGTAGATGAGCTTGCGGCCTTCCCACGTCTGCCCGTATTCGAACACCTTCATGCGGCGCGGTTCGGCCTGCGCCAGAGCTTCGAAGTATTGAACGATGGTGGCGTGCGGGGAAATGCGGTCGCCGATATCGTAACCAGCTACCTTGCGAAGCGTGGGCACGGCCGCGTCGTACTGAGTCCCAGGCCAGTATTCGAATCTGGATTGCGCTAGCAGGGGGATGGAAAGGAACAGAAAGACGGCAACACGAATCATCAATTGATTACTATCACGGCAGGCCACTCCTCCGCCGTACCTCAACCGTGTGGGGCCTGTAACTATCAGATTCGAACACCTGCACCCACTGTCCGCCCGCTGTCCATTGAGCCACCGCATGGACCTGTAGCAAGGCCACAATTTCCGAGGTCGAGGCTTGGGGTTGATACCCGTAATACGCCTCGAGTAACCGGCGGACAGCGCTGCGGTCCAGTATGTGCAGCGGGTCCCAGGTGGTGGAGTACACCACCAGCACGTCGGGCGGGTCTCGCTTCAAACCTCGCAAGCTGGTTAATGTGAAGTCGTCCACATCGCGCACCTTAAGCGGGTGAGTAACGTAGCCGAACTCGGGCCGCCGAAGGGCCCCCGCCAACGGAAACATGGTGGCTATGGTTGCACCGGAATATTGATTTTCCACATAATCCGCGGCCCGTTGATCAAGCGAAACGAATTGCGCAAAACCAAGGTTGTTCTCCCAGGGAAACGGATATAACGGGTTCAGAAAATTCGCGGCCACCAGCATGACGGTCAACGCTCCCACGCCCGCCATGCGCCACTTAAAGGGCACGGCTGCTAATGCGGTTGCAAACGCAATGTACAGAAGCGGGAGCAGCGGCATAAGATAGCGCTCCAGCACGGCGCCCCCAAAAATGCTGATCAACAGAATGTGCGCAGCCGCAAACAGGCTCACGATGGCCCAGGGACGAGTGCGGAAAAGCGCAGTCTTGCGCCATGCGTAGATCAGGGCCAGTGCTCCCACCCAGTGGCCGCTACCGACAAACAGATAGTAAAAACGCCTCACCAGCGCCAGCGCAAAGCGCACCGGATGGAGTGTATAGATCAGGTTGTACTGTTCGAAGGACGCGTTGCCGCCCCAGTGGCCGGTGGCCCGGTGCAATGCCCAAAGCCAAACGGCAAGCGGGAGCAATGGCGCGGTAAACAGAAGAGCCTCACGCCACCTGCGTTCCCATAGCAGCAAGGCCCCGAAGAGCGCGGGCAGCACCAGACCCGTTTCTTTCGCCATCACCAGCACAACGCAAGCGAAAGCCGCACTCCGCATCCGGTTCTGCAGGAACAAGAGCATCGCCAGGATGGAAAACACCATCGCGGGCATATCCAGTTGCGCCATCATCGCCTGCGCCATAAACAGTGGCGAGAGCACCAGGAACATCAGGGCGCCGAACGCGGGAAATCCCGGAACTCCTTTTCCCAGTTCAATCGCGAGCAGAAATGAGAAGAGCGCCCCAGCGGAAGCCAGCAGCAGCATTGCGATGCGCGTAGCTTCGATGGAATATCCGGTGATGTGCCAGAAAACCGCCAAATACGCCATCACTCCCGGCGGATGCACGTTGGGAATTGTTGTATACGGTACCCAAGCCCCTGTTTGAAACAGGTCCAACGACGCCGGAACGAACTGCCCCAACTCATCCCAGTAGAAGGGCAGCCGAAACAAAGTTGCGTGCGTCAGGAAAACAACAACTGCGATTACGCCAAAAAAGAACAGGTAGACGGTGGGACGAATGGGCCGGGCGCCGGCTTCCACCGTTTATTGCACCAGCCCTGCGCCGCTTTGTGGCTCCAGTACAATTTCGCCGAATGCCGCTTCATACTGGCTCACGTTCTGCCCCAGCACGTTCAGCAGCGCCTTGGCCTGTTGCGGACTCACGTAAATGCCCTGAAAATTCTGGATAGCGACACGGTCGGGTGCCGTTTGCGTCACGAGCCCGAACATCAGAAAAAAATCCCAAAGATTGACGCGGATCTGGACGCTGTTGGCATAGCTTTCGCGATACTCCGCCGTCTTCTCCAGCTGAATGTTCGTAGGCACTTGATTCATATTCTCTAGTCTAAGCGTCAGGCGGCTTCGAATTGTTACGCTGAAAGTTGGACTCGGATCACATTCTCGCCCGCATCGTCAGACGGAAACAAGAAGAACTGAAAGCCGGCGGCATTCCTGTCCGCGAACTGGAACAGCTTGCGCACACGCATACCCGCAGGTCTTTCCGAACGGCGCTGATGGCCCGGAAGCCGGCTGTCATCGCTGAGATCAAGAAGGCATCACCCAGCCGCGGATTGCTTGCTCAAGATTTTCAACCCGCCCGAACCGCGCGCGAATACGAACTGGGCGGTGCAGCTGCTCTTTCCGTGTTAACCGACCGGGATTTCTTTCAGGGCAGCTTGAGCGATCTGGTGGCTGCCCGCAATGCTGTGCAGTTGCCCGTGCTTCGGAAAGACTTCACCATTGCCGAATATCATGTTGTGGAAGCCGCAGCGCATGGTGCCGACGCCATTCTGTTGATCGCGGCCATTTTGGACCCTCATGAATTGCGCGGCTTCCGGGAACGCGCGGCTTCGCTTCAGATGGACACTCTGGTGGAAGTGCACAATGAGCAGGAACTGGAAGCGGCCCTCGCAAGCGGCGCGGACATTCTGGGAGTAAATAATCGCGACCTGCGTACATTTGAGGTTTGTCTGGAGACCTCTCACCGCTTGGCCCCGCTGATCCCGCAAGGCGTTCTCCGCGTGACGGAGAGTGGAATCTTCACACGCGAAGACATCCACCGGCTACACGAATTCCAGGCATTTTTAATTGGCGAATCACTGATGCGGTCGGGCGACCCGACTTCCGCTCTATTGGCCTTATGTTCGTGAAGATTTGCGGTTTAACAAACCTGGAAGACACGCTGGCCGCGGCCGAAGCGGGAGCTCAAGCAGTGGGCTTCAACTTTGTTGCCGGCAGCCCGCGTTACATCGAAGAAAACTCGCTGGCGGAATGGATCGACCATGTGCCAGCGGACATCTGGAAGGTTGGGGTGTTTGCGGATGAATCCAAGGCGCGGGTCAAAGCGATGTGCGAACGGCTGGGGCTGCAAGTGGCCCAACTTCACGGTAACGAAGCGCCGGCCGAGATCCCGTCAGGCATTCGCGTTTGGAAGGCCGGCCGGATTCTACCCGGGTTCGACCCCGCGTCGCTCGACAGATTTCAGACCGAAGCGCTGCTGCTGGATGGCCCGGCATCCGGTGTACCCTTCAACTGGTCGGCCATCCGGCTCAATGGCCGCAAGCTGATCCTGGCTGGTGGCCTGGATGCAAACAACGTCTGTGAAGCGGTTCGCCTGACGCAACCCTGGGGCGTGGATGTGTGCAGCCGCATCGAAGTATCGCCCGGCAGAAAAGATAAGAAGCTCATGAAACAATTTATTGAAACGGCACTCTCATGTTGAACTCTGAACCCACGGCATCAGGACACTTTGGCCCCTACGGAGGCCGCTTTGTGCCGGAGGTGCTGATGTCTCCTCTCGAAGAGCTGGAACGCACGTTCGAAGAGGCCCGGCACGACCCTGAGTTTCATCGCGAACTGGATGGATTGCTTCATAACTATGCGGGGCGGCCCACCCCTCTTTACTTTGCGAAACGTCTCACCGAACAGTTGGGCGGGGCCAAAATATATCTGAAGCGTGAAGACCTGCTTCACACCGGCGCTCATAAGATCAACAACTGCCTGGGCCAGGCGCTGCTTGCCCGCAGGATGGGGAAGCGGAGGATTATTGCCGAGACCGGCGCGGGGCAGCATGGAGTGGCCACGGCAACCGTATGCGCCTTGTTCGGGTTCGATTGCACTGTCTACATGGGCGAAGAGGACATGCGCCGCCAGCGGTTGAATGTCTTCCGCATGCGCCTGCTGGGGGCCAAGGTGGTGAGCGTCACCAACGGCAGCCGCACTCTGAAGGACGCCATCAGCGAAGCTATGCGCGATTGGGTAACGAATGTTGCCGATACTCATTACCTGCTGGGGTCGGCCCTGGGCTCTCACCCTTACCCGCTCATGGTTCGCGAGTTTCACCGGGTGATGGGAACGGAGGCGCGCGAGCAGATTCTGAAGGCCGAGGGCAGGCTTCCGGATGCAATCTTCGCCTGCGTCGGGGGCGGTAGCAACGCCATCGGCATTTTCCATCCGTTTGTTGCGGACAAAGACGTTCGGTTGATCGGAATCGAAGCGGGTGGCACGGGAAAGCTTCTGGGTGAGCATGCCGCGCGGTTCAACGGTGGTTCGCCAGGTGTCTTGCAGGGTGCGTACAGCTATCTTCTGCAGGATGATGATGGGCAGGTTTCGCTCACGAACTCCATCTCTGCCGGGTTGGATTACGCCATGGTGGGGCCCGAACACGCGAACCTGCACGATCAGGGCCGGGCGGAATACACAGACTGCTCCGACGCGGATGCTCTTGCCGCGGCTGTGCGGTTGAGCCGTACGGAAGGGATCATACCCGCGCTCGAAACTTCCCATGCCGTTGCCGAAGCCATTCGTCAGGCACCGGACGCCAAGGGGAAACTGTTTATCGTAAATGTCTCGGGGCGGGGCGATAAGGACATCGACATCTATCGTGAACGGCTGCCCGAGCTGAACGCGCTGTGACGCGCATAGCTGCGCTGTTCGAGCGCCTCAAGCAGGAACACCGTAAGGCGTTGATCACGTATATTACCGCGGGCGACCCCACGCCGGAACATACCGCCGGGCTGGTTCGCGCCTTGGAACGCGGGGGGGCGGACTTGATTGAGCTTGGGGTGCCGTTTTCCGATCCGATTGCAGACGGCCCCGTGATTCAGCGGGCTGGCGAACGCGCTCTGCGGGCGGGGACTAACCTGCGCCGCGTGCTGGAGATTGCGCGTGAGATTCGAGCCGGTTCCGAAATTCCGCTGCTGCTGTTTACTTACTTGAACCCGGTTCTTCGTTATGGTCTGGAGCGCCTCGCGACCGATGCAAAGTCCGCCGGGATCGATGGTATCCTGCTGACCGATGTCAGTGTGGAAGAGGCTGGCGAGTTCACGCGCACCATGCAGGCGGCCGGGCTCGATACCGTATTTCTCGCCGCGCCCACCAGTTCGCCGCGCCGTTTAAAGCTGATTGCGGAGTATTCGAGCGGCTTTGTGTATCTGGTTTCGCGCTTGGGTGTGACGGGCGAGCAGCAATCCGTCTCGGCGGCGGTTGCTCCACTAATTGAGGCGATGCGCGCGCAGACCAAGCTTCCGCTGGCGGTGGGATTCGGAGTTTCAAGGCCGGAGCACGTTGCGGAACTGGGCCGGCAAGCGGAGGGCGTTGTAGTGGGCAGCGCACTGATGAGCTTGATCGAGAAGAACCCTTCGGAAGACGCTCTGGAAGCATTTACGCGCAGTCTGAAGAGCGGATTCGACATCAAAACTTGATATCCTTCCAAGCACGTAAGGAACATGGGTGCCAGCAAACTGACAAGTAAAGAGCGGATTACCGTTCCCAAGGGTGTTCGCGATTGCTTGGGTTTAATGGCCGGTGACAAAGTTGAGTTCGTCACGGATGGCGGCCAGGTCACTGTCCGTCGTGCTGCTCCGACAAAGAATCTTTTTCAAAGTACCGGGGCATGTTCAAAGGTGTTTTCAAGCATCAGGAAGAGATGAATGCCTGGGTTACCGAGATGCGCGACCCCGAGTAATTACGGAAATCGATACAAATATTCTTTCCGCGTTCTTTTCCAACGAATCTACATCGCGAAGAACCGAGCAGCAACTCGTCGAGTCTGGGGCGGATTGTGATCAGCGCGCCGGTGTACCTGGAGATTCTGGCCCACCCGACTGCCTCTGTGACACTCATCGCCCGCTTTCTGTTAGACACTCGAATCGCGGTCGACTATCCGGACGATCCCCAGATATGGCTTATAGCGGGATTGGCATATCGTTAAATATACTGAGCGGAGACGCCAATCGACGAGCCGGCAAGCCCAAGCGATTGCTGATAGATTCTCTAGTGGGTGCTCATATGAGCGCGATTTCCCCAAGTTGCGATTAAAGTAGAAGATTCATGACTGCCGAAGCCGCGCACCAAGCTCTGATCGCCTGCCGCGAACGCATTGACGCCGTGGACCGCCGCTTACTGGATTTACTGAATGAGCGGACCCGCACAGTGGAGGAGATTGGCCGGATTAAACAGCAGGCCCACTTTCCCGTCTACGAGCCTAGGCGCGAAGACCAGGTGTTTCAAAATATTGCCGAACATAACGCGGGGCCGCTCACCACGGAAGCTGCCCGCCGCGTGTTTGAGCGCATCATAGATGAGATGCGTAAAATTCAACGGGAACGGATGGAAGACGAAGCATGCTCGTAGTAATGGAAGAGGGCGCTGCTGAAGCGCAGATTCAAAAAGTAATCGACCGTCTGACTACTTTGGGCTTCGATGTCCATCGCTCTACCGGCGTGGTGCACACAGTACTGGGCGGCGTGGGTGGCACTCCAGATTTCGACGTGGCCAGCTTCGCTGTTCTCGAAGGCGTCAAGGAAGCTCATCGCATCGTATCGCCTTATAAGCTAGCGAGCCGCAGTTTCAAACCCGGCGGCACCACGATTCGAATTAACGATGTCGAGATCGGCGGTAAACATGTCGTAGTAATGGCTGGCCCCTGCAGTGTGGAAGGGAAAGACCAGATTGAACGCGACGCCGCGATTGTGGCGGAAGCCGGAGCCCAGGTGATTCGCGGCGGCGCGTTCAAGCCGCGCAGTTCTCCGTACAGCTTTCAGGGCATGGGGGAAGAGGGGTTGGCGCTGTTGCGCGCCGCCGCCGACCGTAACGGGCTTCTGGTGATCAGCGAAGTGATGGAAATTTCACAGATTCCCTTACTGGTGCAGTACTCCCATATTCTGCAGGTGGGCGCGCGCAATATGCAGAATTTTAACTTGTTGCGCGAACTGGGTAAGCAGCGCACCGCCGTACTTCTGAAGCGCGGAATTGCCGCAACGGTGGAAGAGGTTTTGCTCTCCGCCGAATATATTCTCTCCGGCGGGAATTACGATGTGATGCTTTGTGAGCGCGGCATCCGGACGTTTGAAACTTATACGCGCAATACGTTCGATCTTTCCGCCGTGCCGGTGCTTCAAAAGCTCTCGCACCTGCCCGTGATTGCCGATCCATCGCATGGCACCGGGCGCCGTGACCTTGTGCCCTCCATGGCGCGCGCGGCCGTTGCAGCAGGCGCTGACGGGCTGTTGATGGAGATGCATCACGATCCCGAGCATGCGGTCAGCGACGGCGCACAATCGCTATTCCCGGCCCAGTTCCGGGACCTGATGGTCCAGCTAAGAAAGATTGCCTTGGCTGTTGACCGCACTCTGTGACAGACGTTGTCATCATCGGTGTCGGGCTGATAGGTGGGTCGTTTGCGCTCGCCATTCGCAAGGCCGGCTTTCAGGGAACCATTACCGGCGTAAGTTCCGCCGGCACCATTGCCGAAGCGATTCAGCATGGCGTAATTGACCGCGGTGCATCACTTGAAGATGCCGTGCCTACGGCCGATCTGATATACCTGGCACAACCGATAGGGCGCATTCTTCACTCCCTTTCCCAAGTGGACCGCCATGCGAAGCCGGGAGCGTTGATTACGGACGCGGGGAGCACCAAGCAGGCCATCGTGACGGAAGCGCGGCGATCTGTTCACAGGGCTCGTTTTCTGGGCGGCCATCCGCTTGCCGGAAAAGAATCGCGGGGTGCGGCAGCAGCGGATGCGGATCTGTTCCGCGATCACCCGTACGTTCTTACGCCAGCTGATCCCGCGCAAGTGGACGGCCCGTTTTTGGATATGTTGCGCGCCATCGGGGCGCGTCCCGTGATGATGGGCGCCGCTGAACATGACCGTCTTGTGGCGGCGAGTTCGCACCTGCCGCAACTGGCGTCCACGGCACTTGCGGCGACGCTGGGCGTTCACTTTCCGGACGCGGCGCAGGTGGCGGGACCGGGGCTGCTGGATTCCACCCGTCTTGCCCTCAGTTCGTACGACCTTTGGCGTGATATTGTGTCGACGAATACCGTGGCCATTGAAGAAGCGCTCAGCGCCTATATCCAGAAGCTCGAACACATTCGCGAAAATCTTCGCACGCGCCAGTTGCAGGAAGAGTTCGCGCAAGGTGCGGCTTTCGCCAGGAGACTGCGTGACTAGAAGGTCGCTGTTGGCAGCACTTCCTGCTGCCGCGCTCCCGGCGCAATTGCCAGGTGCTTCCAGCGAGCGCTATACGAAGAGCATTTGTTCCATCATCTTTCCGAAAGAACTTTCGTTGAGCGAGAAGTTCCGCCGGGCCAAAGCTGCGGGCTTCGCCGCCATGGAACTGCGGATTGGCGAAGAGATACCGCTTGCCGGCAGCACGGCGCAGCTTCACGAAATTGCGCAAGCGTCGCGGGATACGGGCATTCGGATCGCAACGCTTTGGGCCTCTCAGCCACTGCACGCGAATCCGCTGAACAGCGCCAGCGCGGAAGTGCGCAACCGCGGTGTAGCCGATCTGGAGCGCTGTATTGCCGCCGCTTACGAACTGGGGTGCGATGCCATTCTTCTGTATCCGGGATCGGTGACCAAAGACCTGGGGTATGAAGTGACGTGGACCCGCTTCACGGAAGAATTGCGCAAGGTGCTGCCCAAGGCCGCCGATGCGCACGTGTACCTGAACATGGAAAACGTGTGGAACCGGTTTCTGGTAAGTCCGCTGGAGATGCGGCAGTTCGTCGATCAGTTCCGAAGCCCGTGGCTGCAGGCCCACTTCGATATCGGGAACATCATGCAATACGGAATCCCGCAGGATTGGATCGCCACGTTGGGTAAGCGGATCCGGCGCGTCCACGTGAAAGATTACAAATTGGCAGCGGGCAGCGCGCAGGGAAAATTTGTGGATTTGTTTGAGGGCGATGTGGATTGGAAGGCAGTGATGGCGGCGTTTCGAGCCGTTGGCTATTCAGGCTACATGTCACCCGAAATCAGTTACCGCGCGGACCAACCGGATCAGTTGGATGCCGTATCACGGCAGTTGGACCGGATCTTAAGCATGTAAGAGGCGCGGGCGAACTCATGCGGCCCACCCGCGCTTCTTTGATTACTGAAGGGTTACCGAAGGGATTTGGCTGTCGCGTTCGTCACTCCCAGGCGTGAAGTGAACAGGCCGCTCTTTTCCTCCAGGCGGATTAAACGGTGAGACGGTTCGCCAATCACGTTGACTTGGGTGAGCGCGTACTGGCCGTTCACTTTGTCGAACTTGACAGAGGCCGTTTCAGAAGTCGGGCCGCCCGGCTCTGGATTGGTAAGTAGCACAATCCCTCTGTGAAGCTCCGGCGAATTGATGTACATGATGCCGGGGCGTTCCTCAGAGAAGGTGTACGTGCCTGCGGGAAGCATGGTGGTGCCCGCCGCAAAATCGAATGGCACTTTGACCGAAACCTTGAGGTTGGTTTGAGCGAAGCTTTGAGAAGCCGAAAGCGCAAGCGCCGCGGCAGAAATGACAGACAGTTTTACCGTTGTTAAGTTCATTGGAATTCTCCTGAGTTGAGTTGTTCGCGAACGGGTATTGCGCATCACGAGAGCGGGGCACCGGCAAGAACTGATGCGGGCACACTGGTAGCTCCAGTGAAATCGATTCGCGTTTATTGTTTCTCTGCGGAGAGAAAAAGTCAGGACACAGACTTGTCGCAGCCAGGTTTCAATGGGCTGCGTTGTGTACCTGACTTGAGCGTAAGACGGTTCAGAACAAATTGCCAATCAATGTTTTCTATGCGGTGAATTGTGGCAGGTCTGTTACCCTGAGTTTTCCTGCTCATGAACCCGTTCGAGCTCACGCGAGCGCTTATCGATATCGAATCCATCACGCCGAATGAAGAGCGTGTTGGTCTTTATTTGTTCGACTATTTGAGCGAACTTGCCCGCGAGTACTCGGGCAGCGTGGAGCGCATGGATGTGGAGCCTGGGCGCTTCAATGTATTCGTACGCTTCGGTAACCCGACCGTCACTTTTTCGACGCACATGGATACAGTGCCCCCGTTTTTCGCCTCACGCGAAGATGACGAATTCATCTGGGGCCGCGCCGCGTGCGATACCAAGGGCATCATCGCTTCCATGATTTTTGCAGTCCGCAAACTTCTTGCCGAAGGCGTGCGCGATCTGGGGTTGCTCTTCGTCGTGGGCGAAGAAAGGAACAGCGCTGGTGCTTATTGTGCCGCGAAAAATCCGCGCGGTTCCAAGTTCCTGATCAATGGTGAGCCTACGGAAAACCGGTTGGCGATCGGGTCGAAGGGCGCGCTACGTTATGAGATTGTGGCGAAAGGCAAGATGGCGCACTCGGCGTATCCCGAACTAGGCGATTCCGCCGTGAATAAGCTGCTCGATGTCTTGAACGGTATCCGTGCGATCGCGATGCCTACGGACGAACTGCTGGGCACCTCCACTCTGAACATTGGAGTGCTGAGCGGCGGCCGCGCACCGAATGTGATTCCAGACGACGCCCGGGCGGAGTTGATGATCCGCCTGGTGGGCGATTCCAGCTCGCTCAAGGCTGCTGTAAAATCGTGCGAGCGGCCCGGCGTGGAAGCAAACGAGGTGCTGGAAATCCCTGCGTTGCGGCTGGGGACACTCCCCGGTTTTCTCACGACGGTGGTGGCCTATACAAGCGATATTCCCGCGTTCGGAACAATCTGGGGGCAGCCGTTTCTGTTGGGCCCCGGCAGCATTCACGTCGCGCACACTCTGGAAGAACACATCCCGAAGCGGGAGATCACGCAAGCCGTCGAGCTATACGCCGGCATTGCCAAGCAACTTCAGAACTCATGAGTCAACAGCAGATTGAAGTGGGTGTCCTGGGCGCCACTGGAATGGTGGGCCAGCACTTTATCAAGTTTCTACAGAACCACCCGTGGTTCCGCCTGACATGGCTGGGCGCCAGTGAGCGTTCCGCGGGCAAGCGCTACCAGGATGCCGCTACATGGCACCTGAACGGCGAAACGCCCGTTGATATCGCGAACCTGATCGTGCAAGAGGCAAAGCCGGGTAATGCGCCGAAGCTTCTCTTCTCCGCGATGGACGCCTCCGTGGCAACTGAAATTGAGCAAGCCTTTGCGGCCGCCGGTCACATGATTGTTTCGAATTCGCGCAACCACCGCATGGAAGCGGATGTTCCGCTGCTGGTGCCGGAAGTGAATGCAGACCATCTGGCGCTGCTCAAAGTGCAGAAAGCACGCGGCTGGAAGGGCGGGATTGTGACGAATCCAAATTGCTCTACCGTTGTGCTGGCCATGGCACTTGCGCCGTTGAAGCCGTTCGGTATCGAACGAGTGATGGTCACCACCATGCAGGCTCTTTCGGGTGCCGGCTATCCCGGCGTCTCGTCCATCGATTCTACTGCGAACGTGGTGCCTTATATCGGTGGGGAAGAAGAGAAGATGGAGCAGGAGACGCAGAAGATTTTGGGCGCGCTGGCCGGCTCTTGCGTGAACCCGCTTGCCGCCAGTGTGAGTGCTCAATGCAATCGCGTGCCGGTGCTGGATGGGCATACGATTGCAGTTTCCGTCGAGCTGAAAACGAAGCCTTCTCTTGTGAATGTCCAAAGCGCATGGGAGCAGTTCCGCGGACTGCCGCAGGAACGCAATCTGCCCGGTGCCCCCGCGCGGCCGGTGCAGTATATGACTCAGCAGGACCGTCCGCAGCCTCGTAAAGATGTGGAGCGGGAGCGGGGCATGGCGGTGTTTACCGGGCGGCTGCGCGCGTGTTCCGTGCTGGGATACAAGTTCATCGCGCTGGGGCACAATACCGTGCGCGGTGCCGCTGGAGCAGCGGTGCTCAATGCCGAGCTGATGCACTCGGAAGGCTTGCTCACGCCATGATCGTAATGAAGTTCGGCGGCACCTCGGTGGAATCCGCCTCCGCCATTGAGCGCATAGCAGGCATAGTGAAGGAACGGGAGCATCGGAGACCGGTGGTGGTGGTTTCCGCCATGGGAACGACCACGAACAAGCTGCTGGCCATTGCGCAAAGCGCGGTCGGTGGGAATCGGGATGATTACCTGGCGCAAATTCATGATTTGCGTGATTTTCATTCCCGGCATGCACGGCAGGTGGTGGCGCTGTCAGAGCGTACGGCGCTTGATCGCACGCTCGATGACCACTTTCAGGAGCTGACGGAACTCGCGAAGGGCTTGGCGGTATTGGGCGAGTTGACACCGCGTGCCACCGACGCGATCGCGAGTTATGGAGAGCGCCTTTCCAGCTATATCGTGGCCCTTGCGTTTCGCCACTTCGGCCTTAAGGCGCTTCATATGGACGCACGGCAATTGATTGTGACGGACCGGCGCCACACGCAAGCCGCGCCTCTTTACCCCGAAACTTATTCGCGGTTGGCGGAACGCGTGGTTCCGGCTGCCCAGGATCATGTTGTGGTGATGGGCGGCTTTATTGCGGCCACGGCGGAAGGCACCACCAGCACTCTTGGCCGCGGCGGTTCGGACTTCACCGCGTCCATCACCGGCGCGGGAATTGGCGCGGAAGAGATTCAAATCTGGACTGACGTGGACGGTATGCTCACTGCCGACCCCACCCTGGTTTCCGGCAGCCACCGCGTGCGCACAATCTCTTTCGCCGAAGCTGCGGAATTAGCGTATTTCGGTGCGAAAGTGCTTCATCCGGCCACCGTGGTTCCCGCGGTTGAAAAGAATATTCCCGTGCTGATCCTGAACTCGCGGCGGCCCGATGTTGAAGGCACCCGCATCGTCAGCAACAGCGTTCACTGCGCGAACACGGTGAAATCCATTGCCTGCAAGCGCGGCGTTTCGCTGGTCAACATTCACTCCTCCCGCATGTTCATGGCACACGGTTTTCTGCGGCGCATCTTTGAAGTGTTCGATCGTTTCGAGACATCGGTGGACATGGTTGCCACCTCTGAAGTAAGCGTTTCGTTAACCATCGACGATGCCAGCCGCATCGCGCTCATTCTGGCCGAACTTGAGCAGTTTGCTGCGGTGACAGTGGAACCGCGGCAGGCTATCATCTGCCTGGTTGGCGAAAATATCCGCCACACACCGGGCGTGTCCCTGCATGTGTTCCGGGCACTCGAAGCAGTGAATGTCAGAATGATCTCCCAGGGCGCATCGCTCTTGAATATTGGAGTCGTCGTTGCGGAAACAGACTTGAAGACCGCGGTTACAGCACTACATGACGAATTCTTCCGTGACATCGATCCGCGGGTGTTTGCATGAATCTTGCACTGATCGGGTATGGCAAAATGGGCCAGCTTTTGGACCGGCTCGCTCCGGAATACGGATTCACGGTGACGGCGCGCGTTGAGAATACGGAAGAGATTGCCGCGCTTCGGGATACGTCCGTGGCAATTGATTTTTCTGTTTCGGATGCTGTCCCTGCAACTGTGGAACGGCTTGCCGCCGCGGGAATATGTGTTGTGGAAGGCACAACTGGATGGCTGGAACACCTTCCCGCTGTGAAGGCCAGTATTGCGAAACATGGCACCGGTATGGTCTGGAGCCCGAATTACTCCGTCGGCGTCGCAGTGTTCTCGCGGCTGGCTGCTGAAGCGGCGCGCCTTCTGAAAGACGATTCCGCTTACGAAGCCTGGGCATGGGAAATGCATCACTCCGCGAAGAAAGATGCGCCCAGCGGCACCATGTTGAAACTGGTTGATGAAATGCGCGCCGCCGGTTATTCAAAGCCAGTCGATATCGCCTCAAGCCGCGCCGGCAAAGTACCCGGCACACACGAAATTGGATTCGATTCGGCAGCGGACACCATTACACTTCGGCATACAGCACGCAGCCGCGAAGGTTTTGCACACGGCGCTTTGAAGGCCGCGCGGTGGATTGTAGGTAAGACCGGCTTTCACACTTTCGAAGAGGTTCTATTCTCATGAGCGTTTCGCCCGCCGCGTTTACCGGCTGCGGTACAGCATTAGTCACTCCCTTTCAGCAGGACCTGTCGCTCGATGAGGCCGCGCTTCGCCGGCTGCTTCGCTGGCAAATTGAAGAAGGAATCCATTTCCTTGTACCTTGCGGAACCACCGGCGAGAGCCCGACGCTCACCCGTGAAGAACATTTGCGTGTTGTCGCGATCACGGTGGAGGAAGCGCGCGGCAAGGTTCCGGTCCTCGCCGGTGCCGGCGGTTACAACACGGCTGAAGTAATCTCACTTGCCCGCGAGGTTGAAAAAATCGGCGCGCAGGGAATTCTTTCGGTGACGCCGTATTACAACCGGCCCACGCAAGAAGGGCTTTACCAGCACTACCGGGCCATAGCGGAATCGATTGGCATTCCGGTGGTTGTTTACAGCGTGCAGGGACGCACCGGCGTGAATGTGGAACCAGCCACGCTCGCTCGCCTCGCGGCCATTCCGAACATTATCGGCGTGAAAGAAGCTTCGGGCAATATTTCGCAAATGGCCTCCGTGATCCATCACGTGCCGGAAGGTTTCCTGGTCTTCTCCGGTGACGATGCCATCACGCTGCCCATCATCGCGCTCGGTGGGCATGGAACCATCTCCGTTGCGTCGAATGAAATTCCAGGCCCCATGTCGAAGCTGGTGCAATTCTGCCTGGATGGCAAATTTGCCGAAGCGCGCAAGCTGCAACGCAAGTATCTGCCGTTGATGGAAATCAACTTCGTGGAATCGAATCCCATTCCGGTGAAAGCAGCGCTTGGCTTGATGGGCCGGCTCGACCCGGTGTTCCGCCTGCCCATGGTGCCGCCGCGCCCGGAGAGTCTGCAGAAGATTGAACAGGTTTTGAGGAGCGTAGGCCTTGCAAAGTGAAATTGAAGAGCTATACGAAGCCAAGCCGGCTTTCTATCACGTTGCCGATCAGCAGGTATTCTTTCGCTTCAAAACCGCGCTGAACGAGGGGACAATCCGCGCCGCGGAGCCGGAAGCCGATTCGCCCACGGGCTGGCGCGTGAACACCTGGGTGAAGAAAGGGATTCTCCTGGGCTTCCGCATGGGCGTGATTGTCGATCAATCCATCGATCGCGCCAAGCAGCCCTTCTTCGACAAGGATACGTACCCCGTGCGGCAGTTCACTGTCGAATCGGGCGTCCGTATCGTGCCCGGCGGCTCTTCCATCCGTGATGGTTGCTTCATCGGGAAAAGCGTAACCTGCATGCCTCCTATGTACATCAACGCCGGCGCTTACGTTGGTGAAGGCACCATGGTGGATAGCCATGCTCTGGTTGGTAGCTGTGCTCAGGTGGGACGGAACTGCCATATCAGCGCGGCTTCACAGTTGGGCGGCGTGCTGGAACCGGTCGGCGCCATGCCGGTCATTCTCGAAGACGAGGTTCTGGTCGGTGGCAATTGCGGTGTCTACGAAGGCACCATCGTCAAGCGCGGTGCCGTGCTGGGCACCGGTACCATTCTGAACCGCTCTACTCCGGTTTACGATCTTGCGCGGAACCAGATCCTTCGTGCAACAGA
>Ga0123337_10002125_pt1 | contig 23207 bp, 23 predicted proteins | sample frozenSSSSmetaG_FD_89792 | JGI IMG/M metagenome (GOLD analysis project Ga0123337, IMG submission 89792) | Glacier valley bacterial and archeal communities from Borup Fiord, Nunavut, Canada, to study Microbial Dark Matter (Phase II) -... | ecosystem: Environmental > Aquatic > Freshwater > Ice >...
CTCGATGGCGTGACCGGCGGCACGACCGGCGGTCTGCTTGATCCCGTTACCGGTTTGCTTGATGGCGTGACCGGTGGCACGACCGGTGGTCTGCTTGATCCGGTCACCGGTCTGCTTGATGGCGTGACCGGTGGCACGACCGGCGGTCTGCTTGATCCCGTTACCGGTTTGCTTGATGGCGTGACCGGTGGCACGACCGGTGGTCTGCTTGATCCGGTCACCGGTTTGCTTGATGGCGTGACCGGCGGCGTGACCGGCGGTCTGCTTGATCCCGTCACCGGTTTGCTTGATGGCGTGACCGGCGGCACGACCGGCGGTGTGCTTGACCCCGTTACGTCTCTTGTGGACCAAGCGTCATCGGTATTGCCGAATACCGTGAACGTGGTCGATGTGCCTACGTCGACGGTCGCGAGCACCTCTGCGCCTGCGATTGATGCGGGGAGCCTCCTGGAGGCTATTCAGCAGCCGCTCGTCGGTGTGGACAACACCTTGCCTGCGGTAGGTGATGTGTTCGGTGGCCTTTTGGGCCAACGGTCCTAAAAATGAAGTGATCTAAAGGGATCAGGCCTCGCACCCATCGCTGGCGTGCGAGGCTTTTTGCTTGATGCGTGAGGAAGTCAGCGAAAGCTGATGTTTGATTCGGTAACCATAAGGATAGAAATTGATTTCTGCTGAAGTAAACCGACCCAGGATTGGTCTGTGCATGATCGTGAAAAATGAGGCGCAGGTGATTGAACGGTGCCTCAAATCTGTTATGCCCATCATTGATACATGGACCATAGTAGACACCGGATCTACAGACCGAACCTGCGAAATTATCAACAACACGATGAGCGGAATTCCCGGTGGCCTGCACGCCAGACCCTGGAAAGACTTTGCGCACAATCGCTCTGAGGCCATTGAGTTAGCGAAAAAAACGTGCGATTATATTTTTGTCATCGATGCAGATGAAATTCTGTTGCTTCAACAAGCATTCAATTTTCCACTTTTAAAGGCTGAGGCTTATTCGGCGACCATTCTTCATGGAAGCCTGCGGTATTCCAGAACCTGTTTGATTTCCACGAAACTGCCGTGGCGTTATAAAGGAGTTCTTCACGAGTATCTGGAGTGTGATCATCCCTACAAGGTCGAGCATATTAATGGGCTCAATGTTCTTTATACGACAGAAGGCGCGCGTAGTCAAAATCCGAGAAAATACCATGATGACGCCGCTGTACTGGAAGCGGCCCTTGTTAAAGAGCCGGAAAATTTGCGGTATATGTTTTATCTGGCTCAAAGCTGGCGAGATGCAAAGGAACCCGAAAAGGCCCTGCAAGCGTATACACACCGATCCGAATTCAAGGGCTGGGAAGAAGAGGACTGGTATTCAAAATACCAGGTGGCGCGCTTGATGGATATGACCGGTAAGCCGGAGAGCGCCACTATCAACGCCTATTTAAGAGCACATGAGGCACGTCCGAGTCGAGCGGAGTCATTGCTGTGGTTGGGTGTGTATCTTCATCGTCGAGGTCGCTGGGCGAATGCAAAGGCGATGTTCACGATTGCTGTAAAAGTCCCCTTTACAAAAGACAGGCTGTTTGTTGAAAACGACTGTTACGTATGGCGGCGTTACGATGAACTTGCACTTAGTTTTTTCTACCAGGATGCGAAAGATCAAGCCAAGAGGATATGGGAAGTTTTGCTGAGAACTGGCCGTATTCCAAAAAAACACATAGATCGAATTAATTCAAATATTAGATTTTGCGTCGAATGACGTTCTCTAATTCTTCGGATACTATTGATTGCCATGGTTAGTTTTAAATTCATAGATAATGTTGATAAATCAGTTTGATCCAATCGGACGCGCTGATCCGCTGGAGGTCTTTAGAAAACCAATCTCCGCAATGAGCGTTGAGGACGATGAATTATTGGGTTTGGATCTTGGGGCCAACGAATGGATCTTTTCCTACACTGATGATGGGGTAACACCCTTGAAAATAGAATGGCTGGAGCAGGATTTTGCCGGTGCGATCAAACAACAGCAGATCGACCTGGTCATTGATTCTGATTCGGTTGAAGTCGCATCAACGGCATCAACAGAGCTGGCGGGGTTAAGTGACTCGGTTTATCCAAGCGCACCCCCTTACAAATTCGCTGTCGAGTTACACATCAGCCTGATAGACATGCTGTCAAGCCTTGCCGGGGGATTCGGCCATGACAAGGGCCCAGCAATGGATGCAAACCACAGTGAGCGGTATGACGCGTCCTTGTGTGTGTTTTTCAAAGTGTTCAATGTAGGTGCGCTTGGACTCCGGGGGGCAGAAAAAAGTGCGGTGCTTTACGTCCTCGAATGGACATTGGAGCACTTGGACTTATTGAAGGACCAGGGGGTAACCGCCTTGCTTGTCGATGGATTTCAGGACGCCGATGAGGTTGACGTGCCGGTCATTGTCAGGCGGCTTGAGGCGATTCAGAACAGTGGGTTGTCCCTGTGTTTTCAGCAATCCAATCCGCCACAATTGCTGAAAATAAGTGAACTAAATAACATTATCACAAAAGAATCGAGAATATCATTTATTGTACGCGGACTATTACGCGAGAAAAACATGATATCTCTCAGCCCTGCTGAAAAATATCATCCTGACAGTGTGCATGCAGAGCCTAGAATTCAGAAAAAAAAGAGGTTGCTTCGTAAAATTGGCTTCCCATGGCAGGAGATTCTGGCAAGTGGGGAGCTGGTCATTACGGAGGTCGAAGCGAATAAGATTCGTAAAATACTCAACCTTAAATTGTCAGGGCTGACGGGCTCTCAAATTGCAAAAACGTTGTCTCGAACGGGGGTTCCCAAGTTTCCGTCCATAAAGAAGGCAGTTGTTGAGGGTCGAACTACTCGCTGGAGTCGATCGATTGTTTTTGATGTACTGAATGCCTCGCCGGATTTTGGAAGCACACCAGAATATGGCATTCACGATAAGTTAAAAAATGCAAGCGAGGGAGGTACTCCATTTTTAGCGCCTCCTGTATTGCCTGTGGTGCTTGATGAGGCTGTTTACTGTCTGGTGCGGCATCCGCTTTCGGTTCCCTATTTGGATATGGACACCCTGAGCACGAAGAAAATTCTAGGCAGGGTATTGATCGATAGGCTTTTTTGCGGGTGTAGGGTTCATCAAAAACTTTTGCTTAAAGAGAAGAGTGGAGATTCCTTTGCGTATTTTTCCCCTTTGCGGCATCGGCTTTGTAGTTGCCAGCGTTTGCTTGTGAATCGCGACGCGCTTGAAGTCTGCCTGCAGTCCGTTGTGCTGGCGTTGGTGGCGGTGGCGCCGAGAGTCAGCGACTTGACCGCTATTGTCAAAAATGAACTCGACGCATTAATTGTCCATAGCGGACAGTGTCTGCAAAGATCAAAGCTTGACTATGAGGAAAAGAGAAAAATCAATGTGATAGATTCAAGCATCGGGATAGTGTCAAGAAAAATAAATTGGCTGTCCAATTCAGAAGTTGAATCCCGGCTGCGGGAGTTCACCGATCTGCTGAGTAAAGAGTTTCTTGAAAAATCAGAAGCGATGCGGTTTATTTCGCTGAGTCAGGAAGTTATTGCCTCTTTGTTTCTTGATGTTCATACGGGGCACATTAAACTTTACTGGTCACATAGTCTGGCGTATGCTGAAAGTAGATTGGGGAAAATGATCGAACAAAAATCAAAGTCTGCACTTTTGATTCCATTCAGTCCTGTGGAAACCTGCGTGCTGCCGTCGATTTGTGTGGCTGCATGAGTATTCAACGTTGGCACCGTGAAAAATTGGGTTCTTTATGAGGAAATTGAAACCATAATGACGAAAGTCAGGCATTAAAACCAAAGAATTTCCAGAAAGTTTCTGCAACTCGTTGCGTGCCACAGTCATCGCAGTTCACACGGCGAAGTGCGGAGAACAACCTACCAGGTCCGCTATGAAAAAAAGATTAGTCCGTATTTTTGTCATTCTCTCTGTGGCATTCCTTCTTTCTGCTTGTGCCTCCATGAGCGACAAGACGGAAGAATCAAACGAGGCGACCACCATGGTTTACTTTGCGAGCAAGGCTAAACCCCGGCCCGCACCCGCACCCGCACCCGCACCCGCACCCGCACCCGCACCCGCACCCGTTCCGATCCCCGTGGTGAAGGAGGCGATCGTGCAAGGCATCGTCTACTTTGATTTCGATAAATACAACATCAAGCCGGAGTTCAAGGAAGTCATTGCGCAGCACGCACGCGTTCTGCGTGACAACCCGTCGATTGTTGCCAAGGTGGAAGGGCATACCGATGTTTTTGGCACCAATGACTACAACAATCCCTTGGGGCTATTGCGTGCCAAAGAGGTGCGCGCCGCCTTGATCAAGCTCGGGGTGCGGGAGCAGCAACTGGAACCGGTCAGCTACAGCTTTAGCCAGCCGGCGGTTGCTGGGCGTGAGGAAGGCGCGCGCGCAAAGAACCGCCGAGCCGAAATAGCCTACCAAATCTGACGCTAAGACAGCGCTGTTGGCGGCAATAAGGACCGCATTCAGCGTCAGCGCTGCTCAGCCCGTGAATGCCGCGCACCGCGCTGGCGATGGCCCCAGGATGGCGCGCATATTGATGCGGCTGCGTCTGGCCTGTGTGGCTTTTCAGACCTTCTTCAAAAAGCACGCCTTCAGCATGAAGCTACCGGCGTCCATCTTGCAGTCGACCTCATGGTCGCCGCCGACCAGGCGGATGCTTTTGACCTTGGTTCCCATTTTCAGCGTGGTGGAGGAGCCCTTGACCTTCAGGTCCTTGATCAGCACGACTGCGTCGCCGTCGGCCAGCGGGTTGCCGTTGGAATCCTTGACCACCACGTCGGCGCTGTCATCGGCTTCTGGCGCGGCGGCCATCGGCCATTCGTGGCCGCAGTCGGCGCACACATAGTTGTCGCCATCCGGGTAGGTGTTTTCCAAGGTGCATTGGGGGCAGGCGGGGGAGGTATTGGGCATGGTGTGCTTCAAATCGTGGTGAGTGGTGGGGCTTGAACGTATCGAGTGAGAGGTCGCGCGCATCCATCGCTTCAGCGGCTGCCTTGCTTGACCGCCCATTCGACCAGCGCGACGAGCGCGGGCCGTGCGGCGTTCGCGTTCGGGTGGTTGACGATGGCGACCAGCACCAGGCGCCGGCCGGTGGGGCTGTGCACATAGCCGGCCAGCGCGGTGGCGTCGCGAAGCGAGCCGGTTTTCAGATGCGCCCCGCCTTGCGAGACGCCGGACTTGCTGTGCCTGAGCGTGCCGTCGACGCCGCTGATCGGCAGAGATGCCATCAGCTCGGGCATGGCGCCCGAGACATAGGCGGTTTGCAGCAGCCGGCCCAGTCCTTGCGATGTGATGCGCGCCTGGCGCGACAGGCCGGAGCCGTTGTCCAGCACCGGCTGCGCTTGCCCGCCCATGCGTTCGCGCCACCAGTGGGCCACCACCGCGCGCGAGGCCTCAAGGCTGGCGCCGCCGTCGGGCGGCACGCCAGACGCCTGGCCCAGCGTCAGGAACAGCTGCTGCGCCATCACGTTGTTGCTGAATTTGTTGATGTCGCGGATCACCTCGGCCAGCGGTGGCGATGCCATTTCAAAGGCCGGGGTCTGGCCCGGTGCGGCGCGGCCTTCGCGCACGCGCCCGCCCAGTTGGCCGCCCATTTCCTGCCACATGCCGGCCACCGCGCGTTCGGCGTAGCTGGCCGGGTCGGCGTAGGCCACGGCCCAGACCTTTTCGCCGCAGGCGACCGGGTAACTGCCGTTGAACGCCATGCGATAAGGGTCGGAAAAATCGGCCTTGAGCTGCGCCCGGTAGTCGCCGCAGGCGGCCAGCGACGCGCTGCCGTTGGCACCGGCCAGCAGCGGCACGCGGGTCTGCATCTGCACGCGGGCCAGCGGCGGCTCGAAGCTGACGCTGGCGCTGCCGTTGCCCGGGTTGGGCGTGAACGTCATCGCCACCGACTTGAAGTTGAGCAGCAGCGCGTCGGGCACCACGTTGTAGGGCCGCTGCGGTTCGCCGTCAAAGTCGGCCGCGTTTTGCGTGCTGGCCGCAAATGCGCTGCGGTCCAGCAAAATGTCGCCGGTGATGGACTGGATGCCCAGGCCCTGCACCCGGCGCAGCAGCAGCCACAGCCGCTCTTGCACCAGCTTGGGGTCGCCCCGGCCCTGGATGACGAGGTTGCCCTGCAGCACGCCGCCCGCCACGCTGCCGTCCACGTACACCGGCGTGGCCCAGGTGAATGACGGGCCCAGCAGCTCCAGCCCGGCGTAAGTGGTCACCAACTTCATGACCGAGGCCGGGTTCATCGCGGCGTCGGCGCGCCAACTCAGCAGCGGCGCTGATGGCCCATTCAGGGTCGGCGCGGCATCGACCACCAGCACGGCCAGCGCGTCCGGCGGCACCTTGGCGCGCGTCAGCAGGGTGGCCACTTCGGGCGGCAGCGCTTGGAGCGACGGTTGCGCTACGGCCCCCAGGCTGCACAGGCCGGCGAGCAGGCCAGCAGTCAGCTGCGCCTTGAGGCGGGTGCGTAAGGAGGTGAAAAGCATGCGGTGATTATCCGCGCCGCGTCAGGCCGGATAATCACCGGGTGGGTGTTCGCGGGCTTGGCGGCCCGGTCGGCCTGGCCCGCGCGGATGCGGGGGTCTGATTACTATAATTTTAATAGCTGCTTGCGCCCGTTCTGTAAGCGATAGAGCCTTATTTGATGCCTAAACTCCTGAAATTTCTTGCCTTTGACACCAGCACCGACCAGTTGTCGGTTGCGCTGACCGATGGCGTGCGCGTCTGGCAGCACAGCGGCCCGGGCGGCGCGCTGGCCTCGACCACGCTGATTCCGGCGATTCTGGCGCTGCTGGCCGAGTCCGGCCTGGCGCTGGGCGACCTCGATGCGCTTGCCTTTGGCCGCGGTCCGGGCTCGTTCACCGGCCTGCGCACGGCCTGCGCGGTGGCGCAGGGCCTGGCCTTTGGCGCCAACCACGGCGCCGGCATGGCGGTGCTGCCCATAGCCACGCTGCTGGCCGTGGCCGAAGAAGCGCGCTTTCAGCGGGCCGACGCAGACGCGCCGCTCACCGTGACCGCGCTGCTCGATGCGCGCATGAGCGAAATGTATGTGCAGCGCTATGAATTTGGCCGCGGCCAGTGGCGCGCGCTCAGTGACTGCGCGCTGGTCCGGCCCGAAGACCTGGCGCCTGAGCCCGCCACTGACCTGCTGGCCGGCAACGTCTTTGGCGTTTATGCCGACCGCCTGCCGGCGGGTCTGGCCGCGTTCGATCAGACCGAAGCGCTGCCCACCGCCAGCGCCATGCTGCGCCTGGCCCCGGCTTTGGCCGCCGCTGGGCAATGCGTGGAAGCGGCGCTGGCCCTGCCGCTCTATGTTCGGGATAAAGTAGCGCTCACCACCGACGAGCGCGCCCGCATCAAGGCCCAGGCCGCGCTGGCCGCCGATCTTTCCAACGCCGCCTAATCTTTCTCATCCGCCCAATCTGCCAGCCCGCCATGAATGCTGCCCTGCACCCCCTCGAAGCCCAGTTCGAAGCCCTGACGCCCGCCTGGCTGGAGGCGGTGGTGCGGCTGGAAAGCAGCGCTTACGAGCATCCTTGGGCGCAAAGCAATTTCACCGATTCGCTCGCGTCCGGCTACCAGGTGCAACTGCTGACGGCGGGCGCGCCGCCGCACGCCGAGTTGCTGGGCTATTTTGTGGCCATGAAAGGCGTGGACGAGGTGCATTTGCTCAACATCACGGTGGCGCCCGCCTACCAGCGGCAGGGCTGGGCGCCGGTGATGCTCGAAGCGCTGGTGATCTGGGCGCGCGGGCAGGGCGCGCAGTGGCTGTGGCTGGAAGTGCGCGTGGGCAATGCGCGCGCCAAAACCGTCTACGAACGCTTTGGCTTCAGCCAGGTTGGCGTGCGCCGCAACTACTACCCGGCCGCTGCCGACGCCCGCGAAGACGCCCTCGTCATGAGCCTGGCGCTGTAACCCAATCGATGAGCCGCCCCGCATGAGCCTTCACCTTGACCCCCGCCAGCGCGCCATGCTGCGCGAAATGGGCGTGCGCGTCTGGCAGCCGGCTGAGCCCGTTGCCGAGCCAATTCCAGCGCCACAAGTTGCTATTGATTCTGTAGCTGCTAGCGCATACGGTGCGGGCACTAAAGGCCATTTTCCTGAGAAAAAACAGGCCGATATACCAGCGCCGAAGCCGCCCGTGCCGGCGCAGGCGCCGCAGCCCGTGGCGCGCGCCGCAGGCGGGCCGGCCGCCTGGCAGCTGGGCGACGCGCAGCGGCTCTACCCGCAGGCCGCCCAGTCAGCGGGCGCACGCTGGCTGGTGCTGGCCGAAACCCCGGCCGGCGCGCTCCATGCCCCGCCGTTTGAGGGTGATGCGGGCAAGCTGCTCGACAACATGCTGCGCGCCGCCCGCCTGCACCGGGCCGGTACGGTGCTGCTGGCGCCGCTGGTGCGCCACGCCGCCACCGGTTCGCTGGCCGAGATGCAAGCGGCGCTGTCGGCCCTGGTGGCCCAGGTCCAGCCTGATGTGCTATTGGTGATGGGGCGGCTGGCGGCGCAGGCCTTGCTGGCCACCCATGCGCCTTTCGGCAAGCTCCGGGGCCAGGTGCACGACCTGCACGGCGCCAAAACCGTCGTTACCTACGACGCCACCTACCTGCTGCGCAGCCCGGCCGACAAAGCCAAGGCCTGGGACGACCTGTGCCTGGCGATGCGGCTGGCGGTGCCTGCCGCCTGAGGCCTGTGCGCCGCGCTTCTTACAATCACGCCATGACTTTTCTTGACCAGCTGGGCGCCGCAGAGCGCCAAAACCAATCCCTGCTGTGCGTGGGCCTCGACCCGGAGCCCGCCAGATTCCCCGGCAAGCTTCAGGGCGATGCCAGCAAGATCTATGATTTCTGCGCCGCCATCATCGACGCCACTGCAGACCTGGTGATCTCCTTCAAGCCGCAAATCGCCTACTTTGCCGCGCACCGTGCCGAAGACCAGTTGGAGCGGTTGATGGACCACATGCGCCGCACCGCGCCGCAGGTGCCCATCATTCTGGACGCCAAGCGCGGCGACATTGGCAGCACCGCCGAGCAGTACGCCCGCGAAGCCTTTGAGCGCTACGGCGCCGACGCTGTCACGCTGTCGCCCTTCATGGGGTTTGACTCGATCACGCCCTACCTGAAATACCACGGCAAGGGCGCTTTTTTGCTGTGCCGCACCTCCAACCCGGGCGGCGACGACCTGCAGAACCAGCGCCTGGCGTCGATTGAAGGCCAGCCGCTGCTGTACGAGCATGTGGCCCGCCTGGCGCAAGGGCCGTGGAACCTGAACGGCCAGCTCGGGCTGGTGGTGGGCGCGACCTACCCGGCCGAGATCGAGCGCGTGCGCGCGGTGGCACCCACGCTGCCGCTCTTGATTCCGGGCGTTGGCGCGCAGGGCGGCGACGCCGTGGCCACGGTGCGCGCGGGCTGGCGGCCGGACGCGCCCATCATCGTGAACTCGTCGCGCGCCATTTTGTACGCCTCGTCGGGCGACGACTTTGCCGAAGCGGCGCGGCGCGAGGCCACCCGGACGCGCGACCTGCTGCAGGCGGCGCGGCCTTGACCCCGGTCGCCCACTGGCTGAAAACCGGCGATGCAACTCAAGTGGCTGGAAGATTTTGTGGCGCTGGCGCAAACCGGCAGCTTCAGCCGCGCCGCCGAATTGCGCCATGTCACGCACCCGGCATTCGGGCGCCGCATCAAGGCGCTGGAGGCCTGGGCCGGCACCCCGCTGATTGAACGGGGCAGCACCCCGCTGGCGCTGACGGCGGCAGGCGTCAGCCTGCTGGACAACGCGCAGCAAATGGTGGGCAACCTGAAGTTGGCGCGCCACGAGCTGCTGAGCGCAGCCGGGCGCCAGCAAAACACCGTCACGCTGGCCACCGGACGCACGCTGGCACGCACGCTGGTGGCCGATTTGATGCTGCGTTTCAAGCCGCTGCTGGACCACGGCGAGCTGCGAATCCTGACCCGCTCCCTGACCGAGACCACGCAGCTGCTGGAGCGCGGCGAAGCCGACTTCATGGTGATCTACCACCACCCGCTGCTGGCGGTGCAGCTCAGCGCGCGGCAGTACCTGCACACCACGCTGGCGCAGGACAAGCTGGTGCCGGTCACCCGGGCCAATGCCCAGGGGCAGGGCCAGCACCAGTTTGGCGGCCGCGCGGCCACGCCCTACCTGGCCTATGCCGGCACGCTGGCGCTGGGCCGCCTGGTGCAGGACCACCTGGCCAACAACCCGCATGCCCCGCAGCTGCAGCGGGTGATGGAATGCGACTCGGCCGACGCCGTCTACGAATATGCCCTCAAGGGCCTGGGCGTGGCGTGGCTGCCCTGGTCAATGGTCTCTGGGGCCTGCAAGGCCGGCCAGCTGCAGCTGCTGGGCGGCGCGCCCCTGGAGGTGCGCTTCGAAGTGCGGGCCTGCCGCGCCAAGCGCCGCCTCAATCCGCTGGCCGAGCGCTTGTGGCAGGTGATGGCGCAGCGCTGAGCGCTTGCCAAAACGGCTACAACCGGTGCCAAAGCGGCACAAGCGCCAAGACCGCGCTGGTGACAATAAAAGAATTCATTTCCTTTCAGAACCCGTGCTGCCTGCGCTTTGGGCCGCCCGGACCTGGGCGGATCTGTCCATGTTCCCGTGACAACCCCCACGCTTTTTTGGAAAAAAACCATGAACTTCCCGTCTGCTTCCCGCCGTGCCGCCTTGTGCGGTGCCCTGTCCCTGCTGGCCTGCGGCAGCGCGCTGGCCCAGCCCGACAGCTACCCCAGCAAGCCGATCACCATTGTGGTGGGCTACCCGGCGGGCGGCAGCACCGACCTGAGTGGCCGCACCCTGGGTGCCGAACTGTCCCGGAAACTGGGCGTTCCGGTCATCATCGAGAACGTGGGCGGGGCTGGTGGCGCCATCGGGGCCCAAAAGGTGGTTAACGCCGCACCGGACGGCTACACCCTGCTGGTCGGCGCCAGCAACGAGATCGCCATTTCCCGCCTGGTGTCCGCGTCGGTCAAATATGACGTCAAGGACTTCACCCCCATCGGCCTGATTGCAACCCAGCCCATGGTGCTGGTGGCGTCGCAAAAGTCAGGCGTCAAGACGGTGGACCAGTTCATGACCCTGGCCAAGCAAAACCCCGGCAAATACAGCTTTGGCAGCTCGGGCGTCGGCACTGCCCTGCATCTGGCCGGCGAGATGGTGAAGGACCAGGGCGGCCTGTTCATGACCCACATTCCGTACCGCGGCGTGGCGCCTTTGGCCAATGACCTGCTCGGCAACAACATCGAGTTTGGTGTGTTCGTGCTGTCCAGCGGCCTGCCGCACATCCGCAGCGGCAAGGTGGTTGCGCTGGGCACCACCGAAGCCCGGCGTTCGCCCATGACCCCTGACATTCCGGCGCTGGCCGAAACGCCCAAGCTCAAGGGCATCGACATCAACATCTGGTTTGCGCTGATGGGCCCGGCCGGCCTGCCTGAACCCGTGGTCGCCAAGCTGAAAAAGGCCCTGAACGAGTCCTTGCAGACGCCTGCGCTGCGCAAGAAGCTTGAAGACTCGGGCTCCACGGTGTCGCCGCTCAATGTGGACATGCCCAAGTTCCTGGCCCAGGAAAGCGCCAAATACAAGCGCATTGTGGACTTCGCAAAGATCAAGGAATGAACGCCAAACTGGAATTTCATCTGCCCAAGCCTGACATCGCGGCCTGGCGCGCCGGCAACACCGGGGTCGAGGGCGTCTGGCAGTTTGACGCGGGCCAGCCCGGCCGCGAGGTGCTGATCACCGCGCTGATCCACGGCAACGAGCTGTGCGGCGCCTGGGCGATCAAGGGGCTGCTGGAGGCCGGCTTGCGGCCCGAGCGCGGCCGCCTGACGCTGGCGTTTGGCAACCTTGCCGCCTTCGACCTGTTTGATCCTGACCACCATGACGCCTCCCGCTTCGTCGACGAGGACCTGAACCGCCAATGGGCGCCCGAGCGCATCGCGGCCGGCGGCACGCAGGAGCGCCGGCGTGCCCTGGCGCTGCAGCCTTTTGTCGCCCGCGCCGACTGGCTGCTGGATCTGCACAGCATGCATGAGCGTGCCGCGCCCCTGCTGCTGACCGGCATGCAGGCGCGCAACCTGGCGCTGGCACGCGAACTGCGCACCCCGGAGTACATCGTGGTGGACCCCGGCCACAAGGACGGCGTGCGCATGCGCGACTTTGGCCGTTTTGGGGAGTTGTGCGCGGATGGCAGCGACAACGGCACCCGTTCCCTGCTGATCGAGTGCGGCTTTCATGGTGATGTCGAAAGCCGCAGCGTGGCCCGGGACATCTGCGTGCGCTTTTTGCAGGCCTCCGGGGCGCTGCAGGCAGAGGCGCTGCAGCAAGCCCTGCCGGGCTGGCGGCAAGCCGACGCGCCGCGCCAGTGGGTGCTCGACGTCACCGGCCCGGTGGTGGCCCGCAGCGACCAGTTCCGCTTTACCGAGCCGTTTCAGGGGCTGGAAATGATTGCGCGTGCCGGCACCGTGATCGGCTGGAACGAGGACGAGCCGGTGACCACACCCTACGACGACTGCGTGCTGGTGATGCCCTCGACCCGCCAGGCCCAGGCCGGCGTGACCGTGGTGCGCTTCGCGCGGCGTCGTCCCCTGTAGCGGGGCGCGCTGAGGGCGTGAGCGCGCTCAGCGGCGCTTGAGCAGCCCGCCCAGCATCACGCAGCCCAGCGCGGCCACCACCAGCGCAATGCCGGCCCACTGCCACGGCGTGATGACTTCGCCGAGCACCAGCATGCCGGCCGTCAGGCCCACGATCGGCACGCCCAGGCTGAAGGGCGCGACGCGGTTGGCCGGGTGGCGCTTGAGCAGGCCGGTCCACAGGCTGTAGCCGACGAGGGTGGCGACCCAGCCCAGGTAGGCCACCGCCAGCCAGCTCGATGCGCGCGCCTGCGTCCACTGCCAGCGCGCGGCCTCTGGGTCAAACAGCGCCGACAGTGCGACAAAAGGCAGCACCGCCACCATGCTGCTCCACACCACAAAGGCCGGCGGCGAGTAGTCGGGTGCCACCTGCTGCACGCGCCGCGCCACGATGTTGGACATGGCCCACATGGCCGCCGCGCACAGCGTGAGCAGCAGGCCCAGCAGGGTGGTGGCGCTGGCCAGGGCCGCGCCGGGGTTCAGGTAGTTCATCGCAAAGCACGCCAGGCCCAGCGCTGCCAAAACCATGCCGATCTGCAGCGGCCGGCTGGCGCGCTCCTTGAGCAGCACAAAACCAAACAGCGCCGTGAAAAACACCTGGGTCTGGAGCAGCACCGACGCCAGCGCGGCCGTCATGCCTACCTGCAACGCGAAAAACAGGAGGCCAAACTGCCCGACGCCCTGAAAGAGGCCGTAGAGCAGCACCCATTTCCACGGAATGCGGGGCGGCCGGATGAACAGCGCCAGCGGCAGCACGGCAAACAGATAGCGCGCCGCGCCGAGCTGAAACGGGGTGAAGTCGCGCAGGGCGAATTTCATCACGACGAAGTTGACACCCCACAGCAGCACCACGGTCAGGGCGGCGGCCAGGTCGCGGCCGCTCAGGCGGGCGTTGTTCACGCCCGTGCTACGCGGCAGGGCACGCCCGGGCGTGGGGTTGAAAAGAAGAAGAAAGCAGGGGGCATGGCGGGGGTGATATCCGGGTAACAGTTCAGGGCGGCGGTGAAGCCTGGCCATCAGACCCCGCTGATTATTCCCTATAGGCGGGGCAAGACGCGGCGCCGGGTGCTAATCTGCTAACCTTTGGTGTATTCATTATTTTTTTTGAAAGGCCCATCATGTCCATCAGCCGCGCCAGTGTCGAGTCACAGGAAAAATTGGTTTCCGACATCAAGTCCGTGATCTCGGACGCCGAAGAAATGCTGTCGGCCACCGCCGACCAGGTGGGCGACAAAGTAGCCACCTTGCGTGCCCGCGTGCAGGCCCGTCTTCACGATGCCAAAGTGCGTCTGGGCGAAGCCGAAGTCCTGCTGGTCGCCAAGTCCAAGGCCGCCGCCAGGGCCACCGACGCCTACGTCCACGAGTCGCCCTGGACCTCCATCGGCATTGCCGCTGGTGTGGGTCTGCTGCTGGGCCTGGTCATTGGCCGTCGCTGAATTGCGGACCAGTCACCACTTGAAGATCTGCTTTTATGGCCCATGAATCGGGCGGCTCCGGTCCGCTGGCCGCGCTGAGAAACATCGTCGCCACCGTGCTGGGCACGGTTCAGGTCCGGCTGGCGCTGCTGGCCAACGAAATCCAGACTGAAAAGCACCATGCCCTGCAGCAGCTTGCGCTGGGCTTGGCGCTGGCATTTTGTCTGGGCCTGGGCGTGCTGCTGGCGGTGGCGCTCGCCGTGATCCTGTGGTGGGACAGCCGTGTCTGGGTGGTAGGGGTGTTCACTGCGCTGTTTTTCGGCCTGGCCGGGTATCTGCATGCGGTACTGCGCCGCAGCAACGCGGAATCCACCTCCCCGTTTGAGGCCAGTCTGGCCGAACTGCAGGAAGACCTGCGCCAACTCAAGGCGGCCGCGGGCCATGAGAAATAGTCTGCTGGAGTTGCATCAGCAGCGTGGCCGGCTGCGGGAGCGCATTGCCAGCCAGCGCGCCACCCTGGCGCAGCAGCTGGTGCCTTTGCAAAATGCGTCGGATGCCGGTCAGCGCATGGTTGCGCTGGTGCGCGGTGCCGTGCAGTACCTGAAAAGTCATCCGCTGCCGGTGTTGCTGGCGGTGTCGGCGCTGGTGCTGCTCAAGCCGCGCCGTGCCTGGCACTGGCTGGGGCGCGGTGTGGCGTTGTGGCGCAGCTGGCGTACGCTGCGCGCTTGGGTGCCATCGTCGGTGTTGGGGCGCTGGCTGCGCTAGGGCTTAATCCCGAGCCCGCTCCGCTATGCACCCAGTGGCGCGGCACGTGCTGCATCAAGGTGGGCCTTGACGCGTTGCGCCAGCGCAAAATCGCCAGGCGTTTCGGGCGACCAGGCCGGCACGGCCAGGGGCTGGCCATCAGCGTCTAGCGCCACAAACACCACCAGGCATTCGGTGATGGTTTCCATCTGGCCGGTTTTCAGGTCGCCGCTGCGCACCTCCACGGTAATGTTCATGCTGGTCCTGCCGGTATAGGCCAGGCGGGCTTGCACCTCCACCAGGTCGCCAATCATGATGGGGCGATGAAAGCGGATGCTACCCACCGACACCGTGACGCAATAGCGCTTGGCCCAGCGCGTGGCGCAGGCGTAGCCCGCCTCGTCGATCCACTTCATGACCGTACCGCCATGCACCTTGCCGCCAAAGTTGACGGTGTGGGGTTCAGCCAGGAAACGCAGCGTGATGGAGGACATGGGGGTATTTGGTAAAGGTGGGGTTCCCATTATCGGGAAACCAGCAGGCTCGCCGCCGGCTTTTCTTCCCGCATGACCCGCCAGATGCCAAGGCACACCAGCACCAGCACCAGCCCGCCTATGGCCAACTGGTAGCCGGTCAGCACCACGGCATCCATGCGCTGCGGCAGCCGCTTGCCGTAAGTGCTGGCGGCCGACAGAACAAAGGCGGCGATCACGATGAAGCCTTCGCCCGGCAGCGTGAACTCAAAGCTGAGCAACCCGTCGCTGAAATTGACCACCATCACGCCGGCAAAGCCCACGATGCAGCCCGTTGCCTTGTTGACGCTGAGCCGGTCATTCGTGTAAATCCAGTGCGCCAGAAGCACGCTGAAAAACGTGCTGGTGGCATTCATGATGGCACTTTTAAATTTGGCGGCGTAGGCCAGGCCGATGTAGAAAAAAACAGGCTGCAGGCTGGTCTGGGTCAGCCCCAGCAGCGACACACCTGGCCCAGCGTGCGCTGGACCAGCCGCAGCGTTTTCTTGCCCAGCGCATAACCGTTCTTGATGGCCGGGTAGGCGCTACCCCAGAGCAGGCAGCACAGCGAGGCGATCAGAAAAACCACCTGGCGGCGGGCAAAGAACGAGGGAGCGGTGAGCAACAGGGGTCTCCGTTCGCCTGGGGCGCGGCCAGGGTGGGGCCGCTGCGCTCAGAGCAGCCGCGCCAAATAGCGCCCGGTGTGGCTGTCCGGGTTGGCGGCCAGGTCTTCGGGCGTGCCCACGCCCACCACGGTGCCGCCGCCAGCGCCGCCTTCGGGGCCCATGTCGATCAGCCAGTCGGCGGTCTTGATCACGTCCAGGTTGTGTTCGATCACGACGATGGTGTTGCCCGCGTCGCGCAACTGGTGCAGCACCTTGAGCAGCAGGTCGATGTCGGCAAAGTGCAGGCCGGTGGTCGGTTCGTCCAGGATGTAGAGCGTGCGGCCGGTGTCGCGCTTGCTCAGTTCCAGCGCAAGCTTGACGCGCTGCGCCTCGCCGCCCGACAGCGTGGTCGCCGCCTGGCCCAGCTTGATGTAGCTCAGGCCCACATCGAGCAGCGTGTGCAGCTTGCGCGCCAGCGTGGGCACGGCCTTGAAGAACTCGGCCGCGCTTTCCACCGTGAGGTCCAGGATCTGCGCGATATTTTTGCCCTTGTACAGCACTTCGAGGGTTTCGCGGTTGTAGCGCATGCCCTTGCAGACGTCGCAGGGCACGTAGACATCGGGCAAAAAGTGCATTTCCACCTTGACCATGCCGTCGCCCTGGCAGGCTTCGCAGCGGCCGCCAGCCACGTTGAAGGAAAAGCGCCCGGCGCCGTAGCCGCGTTCGCGCGCGGTGTTCATCTCCGCCATCAACTCGCGGATCGGCGTGAACAGGCCGGTGTAGGTGGCCGGGTTGCTGCGCGGCGTGCGGCCAATCGGCGACTGGTCCACGTTGATGACCTTGTCAAAATGCTCGATGCCTTCAATCGCTTCATGCGGCGCGGGTTCTTCATGCGCGCGGTACAGCGTGCGCGCCACGGCGGTGTACAGCGTGTCGTTGACCAGCGTCGACTTGCCCGAGCCGGACACGCCGGTCACGCAGGTCAGCAGGCCGACGGGGATTTCAACACTGACGCCCTTCAGGTTGTGACCGGTGGCGTTGATCACGCGCAGCGCCTGCATCTCGCCCAGCGTGGCCTGGTGCAGGGCTTCGCGCGCCGCGCGGCGTTCGGCGGCCGGGCTGGGCGCAAAACGCGATTTGCTTTTGTCGAACGTGGAGGTGCTTTTGACCGTGGGCAGCCAGGGCGTGCGGCGTGCGGGCACGGCAATCTTCAGGGTTCCGGCCAGGTACTTGCCGGTCAGCGACTCGGGATTGGCCAGCACTTCTTCGTACGTGCCCTGCGCCATCACGCGCCCGCCATGCACGCCGGCGCCCGGTCCCATGTCAATCACATGGTCGGCGGCGCGGATCATGTCCTCGTCGTGCTCGACCACCAGCACGCTGTTGCCAATGTCGCGCAGGTGCTTGAGCGTTCCGATCAGCCGGTCGTTGTCGCGCTGGTGCAGGCCGATGCTGGGCTCGTCCAGCACATACATCACGCCGGTCAGGCCCGAGCCGATCTGCGAGGCCAGCCGTATGCGCTGCGACTCGCCGCCGCTCAGGGTTTCGGCGCTGCGGTCCAGGCTCAGGTAATTCAGGCCGACGTCATTGAGGAACTTCAGGCGCAGGCCGATCTCGCGCACGACCTTGCCGGCAATCTCGGCCTTCGCGCCTTCCATTTTCAGGGTGTTGAAGTAGGCAAAGCTGTCGCGCAGCGTGGCATGGCTGACTTCGTAGATGGCCTTGCGGCTGCTGACAGGGCCGGCGCCGCCTTCGCCTTCGGTGGTGCCGACCAGGTAGACATGGCGCGCTTCCTGGCGCAAGCGCGTGCCGCCGCAGTCGGGGCAGGGCTGCACGCTGCGGCAGCGGGCCAGGTCGTCGCGCACCACGGCGGAGTCGGTTGCGCGGTAACGGCGCTCAAAGTTGGTGATCACTCCTTCAAAAGGGTGCTTCTTGCTGACTTTTTTGCCAGTCTCGGCACCTTCCCTGGCGTCCGTGAGGTAGCGGAACTTGATGTCTTCCGTGCCCGAGCCGAACAGCACCACCTGCTGTACCTTTGCCGGCAGGTCTTCAAAGGCCTGGTTGATGTCAAACTGGTAATGGCTGGCCAAGCTTTCGAGCATGGAGAAATAGTAGGCATTGCGTCGGTCCCAGCCCTTGACGGCGCCGCTGGCCAGGCTCAGGCTGGGGAACGCCACCACCCGCGTCGGGTCAAAAAATTCCTTGTGGCCCAAGCCGTCGCAGCCGGGGCAGGCTCCGACCGGTGAGTTGAAGGAAAACAGCCGCGGCTCCATCTCGCTCAGCGAATAGCTGCAGACCGGGCAGGAGAATTTGGCGCTGAACAGGTGCTCCCGGTCCGTGTCCATTTCCAGCGCAATCGCCTTGCCGTCGGCCAGCCGCAGCGCCGCTTCAAAGCTTTCCGCCAGCCGCTGGCGCAGCGCGGGCGGCGGGACAGCGCCGGCTTCGGGTTGAATTTCTTTATCGAGGCGCACCTTGAGGCGGTCGATCACCACGTCGATATTGTGCTTTTCGGTCTTTTTGAGCTTGGGCAGGGCGTCAAATTCATAGGCCGTGCCATCGACGCGAAAACGCACATAGCCCTGGGCCTGCATCTCGGCAAACAGGTTCTCGAATTCGCCCTTGCGCTCGCGCGCCACCGGCGCCAGGATCATCAGGCGGGTGTCTTCGGGGAGCGCCAGCACGGTGTCAACCATCTCGCTGACGCTTTGCGCCTGCAGCGGCAAATCATGCGCGGGGCAAAACGGCGTGCCGGCGCGCGCAAACAGCAGCCGCAGGTAGTCGTGGATCTCGGTCACGGTGCCGACGGTGGAGCGCGGGTTGTGCGAGGTGGCTTTCTGCTCGATCGAAATCGCCGGCGACAGGCCTTCAATCATGTCCACGTCGGGCTTGTCCATCAGCTGCAAAAACTGCCGCGCATAGGTCGACAGGCTTTCGACATAGCGGCGCTGGCCTTCGGCATACAGCGTGTCAAAGGCCAGGCTCGACTTGCCCGATCCGCTCAGCCCGGTGATGACCACCAGCTGGTTGCGCGGAATGTCGAGGTCGATATTTTTGAGGTTGTGAGTGCGCGCCCCGCGAATGCTGATGCGCTGGGCCGCCAGCACGCTGGCGAGGTACGGGCTGTCGATGGGAAGGTTCACTGGAATGGTGCCGCCGCAAAACTCTCCATCATAGACCGAAGCACCATTTCAAGCACAATAGACGGATTGAGCGCCGGCCTTACGGTTTCAACACAAAGCTTCAGTCCGGCCTGTGCGCCGATAATTTGCTGACATCATTTTTTAGACCTTCCATCCGTGTCTTCTGCCGTCCCTTCGTTCCCCATGACCGCTACCGAGCGACGCGCCAGCGCGTCGCTGGCCTCCATTTTTGCGCTGCGCATGCTGGGGCTGTTCCTGGTGCTGCCCGTGTTTGCGCTGGAAGCGGCCAGGTTCCCGGGCGGCGATGACCCGGCCCGCGTCGGCCTGGCCATGGGGATCTACGGCCTGACCCAGGCCCTGCTGCAAATTCCGTTCGGCATCGCCTCGGACCGCTGGGGGCGCAAACGCGTGATGATGGCCGGCTTGCTGGTGTTTGCGCTGGGCAGCTTTGTGGCGGCCTGGGCGCCTGACCTGAACTGGCTCACGGCCGGCCGGTCGCTGCAGGGCGCGGGCGCCATTTCGGCGGCCGTCACGGCGCTGCTGGCCGACTGCACCCGCGACGAGGTCCGCACCAAGGCCATGGCGCTGGTCGGTGTCAGCATTGCGCTGATGTTTGCGCTGTCGCTGGTGGCTGCGCCGCTGCTGGCCGGCCTTGTCGGGCTGCCGGGCATTTTTGCACTGACTGGCGCCCTGGCGCTGGCCGGAATGGCCGTGGTGCGGTGGTGGGTGCCGGCCGAGCCGCTGCGTCATGCAGCGCCGCCCCGCGGCGGCATTCGCGCGGTGCTAAAAGACCCGGCCCTGCTGCGGCTGGACTTCGGGGTGTTTGTGCTGCACGCGGTGCAGCTGGCCATGTGGATGGCGATTCCGGCGCTGCTGGTGGGCGCCGGGCTGGACAAGGCGCTGCATTGGCAGGTTTACCTGCCGGCGGTCGTGGGCTCCTTCCTGGTGATGGGCCTGGTGCTGTTCCCGCTGGAGCGGCGCGGCCATTTGCGCGCGGCGTTTCTGGGCGCCGTGGGCCTGATTTTTCTGGTGCAGCTGGGGCTGCTGTGGGAAACTGCGGCGGCGGCGCGCCACCTGGGCCTGCTGGGCGGCCTGCTGTTTTTGTTTTTTTGCGGCTTCAACATGCTCGAAGCCAGCCAGCCCAGCCTGGCGTCCCGCGTGGCGCCAGCGCATGCGCGCGGCGCGGCGCTCGGGGTTTACAACACGGCGCAGTCGCTGGGATTTTTTGCCGGCGGCGCCGTCGGCGGCTGGATCATCAAGGCGCACGGGCCTGAAAGCCTGTTCATGGCGTGCGCCGGCCTGATGCTGCTCTGGCTGCTGGTCGCCTGGCCGATGCGGGCGCCGGGCCGCCATGCCGCTGCCGCGCCGGGCGGGCAGGCCGGCCGGCCGGCCAGTTAAACTTTAAAGATCAGATCAGGAGAATCGTCATGGCATCCGTCAACAAAGTCATCATCGTCGGCAACTTGGGGAAAGACCCCGAAATGCGCAGCTTTCCCAGTGGCGACCAGGTCGCCAACGTCACCATCGCCACCACCGACAAGTGGAAGGACAAGCAGTCCGGCGAAATGAAGGAAGCCACCGAATGGCACCGCGTGGTGTTCAACGGCCGGCTGGCTGAAATCGTCGGCCAGTACCTGCGCAAGGGCTCGCAGGTCTACATCGAGGGCAGCCTGCGCACGCGCAAATGGACCGACCAGAGCGGCGTTGAAAAATACACCACCGAAATCCGCGCCGACCAGATGCAGATGCTGGGCAGCCGCCAGGGCATGGGCGGCCCCGGCGCCGGCGGCCATGACGAGGGCGGGGGCTACGAGCCGCGCCAGTCCGCGCCCGCCCGCGCCCCGGCGCCCGCGCCCCGGCAGCAAGCGGCGCCTGCGCCGTCCAAGGCCGCCAGCGGCTTTGACGACATGGACGACGACATCCCGTTTTGAGGTGTACCTGGCGCGCTGCTTGACATGATTGCACCGATCGACGTTTGCTATCAAGTCAGTAGCTTCTGGTGCCCGCTACGTATGCGTCAGCGGCCTATTTGTTCATAAATTTTCGCCAGTCTGCCTGCCTGCCGCCAGTGCAGGCAGACTGCGGCCTTGCTACCGTGCCTTTTAAAAGCCAACCCATGATGAACAGCTTTCGACCTTCCGGCCTCCGTCTTTTGCGCCCCCTGTCGGGCGCGGCCCTTCTGGCGCTCGGCCTGTCGGTCATGGCGCCCGCCAGCGCCAACGGCTCGGCCGAGCCGCTCACGGTGCTGACCGAGCCGGGCAGCGCGGGGCTGGGCTTTGCCCTGCGGACAGAAGTTTCCCCCTACCGGGACGCGGGCACCCGCTACGACGTGCTGCCGCTTTACCTGTACGAAGGCGAGCGGCTTTTCCTGCATGCCAACCGGGCTGGCGTGAAGCTGCTGAGCGGTGATGCGTCGCGGCTGGACCTGTTTGTCGAGCAGCGGCTCGAAGGCTTTCCGATCGACAAGCTGCCCGCCAGCCTGGACGGCATGGCGACACGCCGCACCGGCACCGACCTCGGGCTGTCTTACCGCTACAGCCAGCCCTGGGGCAACCTGCAGGCCGAGTGGCTGCGCGATGCTGGCAATGCCTCCGGCGGCAGCGAAGTCCGCCTGGGTTACAGCTACGACTGGAAATCCGGCCCCTGGACGCTGCGCCCCAGCCTGAGCGTGTCCCTGCGCGAAGCCAAGCTCAACAACTACTACTACGGCGTGCAGGCGGGCGAGGCCACGCCCGATCGCCCAGCCTACACGGCCGGCTCCGGCATCAACACCACGGCGGGGCTCTACGGCTCCTACGACCTGTCGCAGCGCTGGCGCCTGCTGGCGGGCGTGTCCGCCACGGTGCTGGGCAGCCAAGTCAAAAACAGTCCCATCGTGCAGCAGCGTGTGCTGCCCGCCGTGTACCTGGGTGCGGCCTACGATTTCGGCGGCCATGAGCGCGCCTGGGCCCAGACCAGCTCGCCGACCTATTTCAAGCTGCTGTACGGCAAAGCCACCGATGACGGCTGCCACATGCTGAAAATCATCACGGCGCAATGCCTGTCGACCGCCAGCGTCAACGCGACCAGCATCAGCGGCGTCCAGGTGGGCAGGCCTTATCTCCAGAACTTCAATGGCTGGCCGGTCGATGTGGTCGGCTACGCCGGCCTGACGCACCACGACGACCGGGGCCTGCAGCGCAACGGCCTGCAGCTGGACTTGTTCATGAAAGCCTACTATTCCGGCTTTCCGTGGAGCGCCCGGGTCAAGACGCGGCTGGGCCTGGGCGTCGGCGTGTCGCTGGCGCAGCGGGTTCCCTATGTTGAAGTGAGCAGCCAGGCGGCCAACGGGGAATCGACCTCGCGGCTGCTGCACCACTTTGACCCGACGCTGGACGTGAGCCTGGGCGACCTGATCGGCTCGCGGGCGCTGAAAGAGACCTATATCGGTTTTGGCGTGTCGCACCGCTCCGGCATTTTTGGCTGGTCGCGCCTGCTGGGCGGCGTCAGCGGCGGCTCCAACTACATTTACACCTACGTCGAGACCGCGCTGTAAGGTATTTCGGTCGCTATTATTTAGATAGCTTCTTTCGCCCGTGTCTATTGCGCTAGAGCCCTATTTGACGTAATTTTTGTGCGCTGCCGGGCGCTTCAGTCCTGGCCGCGCCGGGTCGCGATCAGCGACTGGACGTCGGGCGCCTGCAGGCGCGGCCGGTCGGCCTCGACCTGCTGCAGCGGCGCGGTTTCGCGCAGGGCGCGCAGGCAGCGTTTGGTCAGGTCCTGGTAGGTCCGCGTGCCTTCGAGTTTCCAGGCGATTTCCTCGTCCCGCAGTTCCCGCTTCACCTTGGCCGGCATGCCGGCCACCAGGCTGCGCGCCGGGATCTTCATGCCGGCCGGTACAAACGCGCAGGCGGCCACGATGGCCTGCTCGCCCACTTCGGCCTCGTCCATGATCACCGCGTTCATGCCGACCAGCGCATCGCGCCGCACCACGCAGCTGTGCAGCACCGCGCCGTGGCCAATGTGGCCGTTTTCCTCGACCACCGTGTCCTGCTGCGGAAAGCCGTGAATCACGCAGGTGTCCTGGACGTTGGCGCCGTCCTTCAGCACGATGCGGCCAAAGTCGCCGCGC
>Ga0123337_10002126_pt1 | contig 23190 bp, 11 predicted proteins | sample frozenSSSSmetaG_FD_89792 | JGI IMG/M metagenome (GOLD analysis project Ga0123337, IMG submission 89792) | Glacier valley bacterial and archeal communities from Borup Fiord, Nunavut, Canada, to study Microbial Dark Matter (Phase II) -... | ecosystem: Environmental > Aquatic > Freshwater > Ice >...
CCAAGCAAAGAAAATATACTTAGTAAACCGATCAATTTAGATGCAGATTGCTGGCTTTCAAATTGACCTCCCCACTGCAAATAATAACCCTGTGGTAATTTTAATTGCGCATTTACTTTTGCCTGCATTTCTTTTACGGTAGTACCCAAATCCCTACCTTGAACGTTTGCACTCACTACAATTCTTCTTTGGGTATTTTCATGCGATACAGAATTTACTCCGTTTTCTATTTCAATCGAAGCAATTTGAGACAATGGAATAAGCGAACCGTTTGGCAACGAAATTTGGGTGTTGCGAATACTCTCAATATTGCTTCTGTCAGCTTCATTTGTTTTCAACACAATATCAAAACTTTTTTGTCCATCCAATATCTGGCTGCTTACTTTTCCGTTGTAAAAAACTTCTAAATTTTCGGCTACTTTTCCAGCCTGCAAACCATATCGCTGCAAAGCATTTCTATCGATTTTTATTTGTAATTGGGGCACCAAAACCTGCTTTTCCACCTGCAAATCAACAACACCCGGCACTGAGCTCAAAAGATCTTTCATGTTGGCTGCGTTGCTTCTCAGTTCTGCCAAATCGTTACCAAATATTTTTATGGCAACCTGTGCTCTTACGCCAGAAAGTAAATGATCTAACCGGTGAGAAATAGGCTGACCAATATTAATATTACTGCCTTTTAAAATTTCTAACTGAGAGCGAATATCTGCCAGCACATCCTTCATGCTCCTGTGATTGTCTTTTAAAGCAACATCAATTTCTGTGTAGTTTGGCGGCTCCGCATGTTCATCTAATTCAGCACGGCCCGTTCTTCTTGATGTAAGCAAAACATCAGGTATTTTTAAAATTTGCTGTTCTGCAATGGAACCTATTTTATTGCTTTCCTCCAAAGATGTTCCTGCAGGCGCTACAACATTTATCGTAAAACTTCCTTCATTAAAAGGCGGCAAAAACTCCGTACCAAAAAACGGAACAATTGCTATGGCTGCAATGATCAAAGCAATGGCACAACCAATAATAAATTTTGGATGTTGCAAACCTTTATGCAAAAGTTTTGTGTCTTGCTTTTTTAACCATTTTACCAATGCACTGTCATGTGCATCATGCTCAGCATACTCTGAAGGAATAGGCTCTTTCCTCTTTTTCCAAAACATTAAATTAACCGGCTTCAAACTTTTTTCTTTACCCAATAAATAACTGCACAATGCCGGGGTAACGGTAAGTGAAACCAACAACGAAGCAATGATGGAAGTGATGTATGCAACACCTAACGGTGCAAATAATTTGCCTTCAATACCCTGCAAATAAAACAACGGCAGAAATACCAACACCACAATGATAGTGGCGTAAACAATAGAGTTTCTTACCTCGCTACTTGCTTCGTAAATCACTTTGTTTAAAGGTTTACGATTTTCGCTTGCCCAGTTTTCTTTTAATCTTCTAAAAACATTTTCAACATCTACAATGGCATCATCTACCAATTCACCGATTGCGATAGCCAAACCACCAAGCGTTAATGTATTGATGGAGATACCAAACGATTTAAAAATAATGGCTGTAATAACAAGAGAAAGAGGGATTGCGGTAAGCGTTATAATCGTGGTTCTAAAATTGAGCAGAAATAAAAACAAAATAATAATTACTAAAATAAATCCATCCCTTAAAGCGCTCTCCACATTGCTAAGTGAGTTTACAATAAAATCTTTTTGTTTGAAAACGTTCGTTTGAATTTTTACATCTTTCGGTAAAGAAACCCGTAATTCTGCAACAGCTTTTAAAATTTCTTCTGTTAGTGTAACCGTGTTTGCACCCGGTTGTTTTTCTATATTTAATATTACAGCAGGTTTGCCGTTTAATGAGCCATCTCCTCGTTTTACAGCTGCACCAAACTTTACATCTGCTACCTGTTTTAATAAAACCGGCGCATTGTTTTTATTTGCTATAACTGTATTCCCCAAATCTTCCAGCGTATTCGCCCGTGCTATGTTTCGTATTAAAACCTCCGAACCTTTATCATTGTAAAACCCGCCCGTAGTGTTTTGGTTGGTAAGTTGCAAAGCGTTGTCCACCTCATCAATTCCAATATTAAACTGTCGAAGCTTTTCTGACGAAACCAATACTTGGTATTGCAACCTTTCGCCACCAATCGGAATTACCTGGCTTACCCCTTTTATGCTCATTAATCTTCGGCGAATGGTAAAATCTGAAATCGTTCTCAACTCTGAAGGCGCTGTGGTATCGGCAGTTACAGCAATCATCATTATCTGACCCATTATGGAACTTATTGGGCCAAGCTGCGGTGTTATTCCTTTCGGTAATTGTATAGACTGTAATTTTTCTGCGGTTAGTTGCCGTGCCCTGTACACATCTGTATTAAAATCAAATTCGACAAACACTAAACCTAACCCCGGAGATGCAACAGACCTTACAACCTCTACCCCCGGCGCACCATTTAAAGATGTTTCTACAGGAAGATTTACCTGAGATTCTATTTCCTCGGGTGCCATACCATTGGCTTCCAAAAAAATAGTAACCCTTGGCCGGTTCAAATCAGGCAACACATCTACCGGAAGATTTACCAGCGTAAAAATTCCGTACACCATTATGAGCGCAGCAAATGCGACCACAAATAATCTGTTGCGCAGCGAAAATTGAATAAGTTTATTAAGCATTTTGGTATAGGAATTATAACTTCATTTTTAAAATTACCAGTGTGAACTTATTAAACACATTTAATAAAAACGTTGTGCTTAATAAGTTCACACTGATAATTTATTTTAAAAGAATTATGATTATTTCATTTTTGCCAGCATCGCTTCAAATTGTTTAATTTCTTTGCTTTGATCTTCAATAATTTTTTGTGCCATTTTCTTTAATTCAAGATTTTTACCGTGCGATAATTCGTCTTCACCCATTGTTACAGCACTTTCATGATGCGGTATCATCATCATTAAAAAATCTTTATCCGCATTTCCTGTCTTTGCCATTCCTTTCATTTTAACTTCCATTTTCTCCATGGTTTCGCCCAATTCATTGTGTGCTTCATTACCTTCTTTTTTCATTTCGGGCATTTTATAATTGGCCGTAATATTTTTAAACTGCGCAATTTCTGCTTCCTGTGCCGTCACAATATTTTGAGCCATTGTTTTTACTTCAGCATTAGATCCTTTTGCAATTACTTCTTTTGCCATGTCTACCGCACTCTGGTGATGCATAAGCATTGTATTGGCAAAATCATAATCAAAATCCCCGGTCATTTTCATACTATTCATACTGTGCATTCCTTCCATGTTTTTTTGATCCATCTTAACGGAATCTTTGTTGTTCATACCATCCATTGTGGTGGTGGTTTCTTTTTTACTTTCTGTTTTGCAGGATTCTGTTGCTAAGGCAAATACCAATGCTGCTGATGCGATGATGTACTTTTTCATGATGTTTTTTTTATTGTTTAATGATGATTAATGTGATGTGAAATTGTATGATTATAAAATTTTAAAATAATACGATAACTTAAAAAGTAGATTATGACAGGAAGTAAAAAAAATTGTAAAAATGGCAATAAACCCACATTTACAAAAGGAACAATTGGCATTGATTGATCATAAGCCCAGCTTCCTAATAACAAATGCCGCTTCTCAGATAATACAGCACCAACAGCACCTGTAAGCATTATTACAAATATTTTAAACCAATTTCTTTGTGCTATCCAAAATAAATTCTTATATATAAATGCAAAACTGAAATAAAGCAGCATTACCATAATCATATCGGCTAAAGCACCAAGCGTGCAAAAAACAATATGGTCTAAATTGTAAAATGCACTGTAGTACAAGGGCATTTGTACTAGTTCCCATACTTCATTTAATATAAAACTGGTTACTACCATAATTAAAACATATCGTTTAAATATTTTTTTATCATCTGATTTTTTTAATAGAAATATGTAGAATATAACAGCGATTATAATTGCTACAACAGGTATTAAAAAAATGATTGGTTTCACTTTATTTTATTTTTAACATGCTTGCATTAATTGCAACGACAACTGTGCTCACCGTCATTAAAGCTGCGCCTGCTGCAGGGCTCAGTAATATGCCCTGATTATATAAAATACCTGCCGCAAGTGGTAGGGCAATAATATTATATCCCGTGGCCCACAATAAATTCTGTATCATTTTGCGGTGAGTTGCTTTACCAAATAAAATTAAATTCACTACATCTTTGGGGTTGCTGTTTACCAAAATAATACCTGCAGTTTCTGCAGCAATATCACTGCCACTGCCAACAGCAATACCAATATCTGCCTGTGCCAATGCAGGTGCATCGTTTACACCATCACCCGTCATAGCAACAAACTCACCTTTGCTTTGCAGTTCTTTTATTTTTTCTAATTTTTGATGTGGCAGTACTTCGGCAATAAAACTTTCCATCCCTAAAGTATCGCTTACACTCTTCGCAACTTTTTGGTTATCGCCGGTTAATAAAATTGATTTTATTTTATTTTCTTTTAATGTTTTTATTGCATCGGCAGATTCAGGTCTTATCTCATCTGATAAAGCAATGTAACCAGCCAATGAATTTTCAACTATTAAAAAAACAATTGTTTCTGTATCATTAACAACAAAACTTTCAGGCAATGCAATTTTATTTTCATTTAAATAACCCGGACTTACAACCAATATTTTTTTACCTTCTACAGTAGCTTCAACACCCTTACCTGTAATTGCATTAAAATTTTCGGTAGATGGAATAGTGATAGACAAATCTTTTACTTTTTGTAAAATACCTGTTGCAATTGGATGTTCTGATTTTTGCTCCAAAGCAGATGCCAAGCGGATGATTTCGTTTTCGCTTAGATCTTTTTGCAGCGATACAATTTTTGATACTTCAAATTTACCAACCGTGAGTGTACCCGTTTTATCAAATACAATCGTTGTAATTTTTCTTGCATTTTCAAAGGCAGTTCGGTTTTTAATAAGTAAGCCGCTTTTCGCCGCAAGTGCTGTTGATTTGGCAACGACTAACGGGACAGCTAAGCCCAATGCATGCGGACAACAAATAACAATAACGGTTACCATTCTTTCCATTGCAAATGCCAGCGTTTGCCCGGTAAAATACCAATATAAAAATGTTGAAATACCCGAAACAATTGCAATAATTGTTAGCCATCTTGCAGCAGTATCAGCCAATAATTGTGTATTCGATTTGGAGTTTTGTGCATCCTGTACAAGTTTAATAACCTGAGACAAATAAGAATCTTTTGCACCGTGTGACACTGTAACTTTTATGGACCCGTTGCCGTTAATTGCGCCAGCTATAACTTTCTCTCCTTTTATTTTTTGTACAGGTTTGCTTTCACCCGTAAGCATACTTTCATTTAAATATGATTCTCCCTCTGTAATAATACCATCAGCAGCAACTTTTTCACCCGGCTTTATCATAATGATATCACCTTCCTTTAAAGAAGAAGTTTTTACTTCTTCCACTTGCTCACCATTTAATTTGTGGGCTTCTGCCGGCATTAGCTGCACAAGTAATTCCAACTCTCTCGATGCTCCGGCTACTGAACGCATTTCTATCCAATGTCCTAAAAGCATAATGAGAATTAATGTTGCCAATTCCCAAAAGAAATCCATGCCCTGCAAGCCAAAAACAACCGCCACACTGTAAGCGTATGCTACAGTAATTGCAAAGCCAATCAGGAACATCATACCCGGATTTTTTGCTTTTGTTTCATCAATCAAACCTTTTAAAAATGGCCATCCACCATAAAAGAAAACAATAGTAGACAAGGAAAGCAACACATATTTTGAACCCGTAAAAGCTATATTAAAATGCAGCCATTGCTGTATCATTTCTGATAACAACATAATGGGAATGGTTAGTGCCAGCACAACATAAAAACGTTTTTTAAAATCAGCAATCATTCCGCTGTGCATATTATGTTTGCCGTGTGTGGTATCAGAACCAACACCTGCCACAGGTTCAAGTTTCATTCCGCACAATGGGCATTTGCCGGGCGCATCCTTTATAATATGGGGATGCATGGGGCAGGTATATTTTTGAAATGTATCTTCAGCAACATCTGTTTTATTAGGATTTTTTTCTGCATTTGCGGATTTCATTTTCACTAATGTCATCCCACATTTGGGGCAATTACCTGGCTTGTCCTGTAAAATTTCAGGGTGCATTGGGCAGGTATAATGAAGAACTGTATTTTCTGAATGATTGTGCTGATGTTCCATGAATTTTTAAATAATTTGGGCTTCCTGTAATTGTTTTATTTAAGAGGATAATTTTATTAATGATTCATATCCTTCATATCATCTTTTTTAATAGAAGTCATTTTCCCCTCTGCAACATTCATTACAAAATCACTTGTATAAACTTTTCCTTTGCTTTGAAACTGTATCCAGCCTCTGTAAACACCCGGTTTATCAAATGTTGTATGCAAATCAAACTTTCCTCCTTCCACACTTGGGTGCACATGTAAATACTTTTTATCAGCGAGACTTACAACAACCATGTGGGCTTTAGCACCAAGGTAATCTTCAAGCGTATTTACATCTACTGCTTTACCATTCAGCAATACCACGCCATTAATATGAGTTGCGGCATTGGTCACAAATTTTCCACCATCGGGTGTAAGAGAAACAGAAAAACCATCACCTGCATTACCGGTTAATTTATCAGCTCCATAAACTTTTGCTGTAGGTACTGTACCTGCAACAGTTACATTTAAATTGTCTACAGTGTGGTTTGCGCCACTTGGTTTGTAATCTGCAAACAGCGTATATTTTCCTGCTGCTGGAAATTTTTCTTTCGTTGTATAAGCACCGTCAGCGCCAATTTCAGGATGTATATGATCAAACCAACTAAGGTCTTCACTTACTGCAATAAGATGTATTTTTTTTGTATGCTCCACATCAAGCGGCACCTGCTCATTGGGTTTGTCTTTTAATTTGGGGGTTAAACTAAGTGTAACCTCTTCATTTGGTTTTGGCGATGTTGGTTTAAAAGAAAATAGCATAGTTACATTGCTTGGTCCGCCTGCATTATCATTGTGTTCCAGCTTCATGCCGCACTTTGGGCAAGTATCGCCTTCTTTGCCAGTAACTTCAGGGTGCATGGGGCATGCATAAATATGTTCGCTGCTTTCATGTGCAGTTGCTGCACTGTCCTTAGTAACAGTTTTTGTTTCTACTTTGTTGTTATTGCAACTCAAAAAAAATGATGATGATGCAAATGCAATCACCATTAATTGAACACTAATTTTGTTCGTCATATTGTAATTGTTTATTTAGATTATTTATGATTATGACCTTTATGTTCATCTGTTGTTGATACAGTTGCCGCTTTTAAATTCATATTACATCTAGGGCATTTACCTGCTTCAGCATACATTTTATCTCCTTCACATTTCATTGGGCATTGGTAGTTTGCAGCAACTACTTCTTTGTGAACAGCTTTTAAATTCATTTTGCAAACAGGGCATTTTCCTACCTTTGCATACGTCTTATTTCCTTCGCATTTCATGGGGCAGCCGTACACAATTATTTTTTCGGTTTGCTTTCGAGCAGAGGTTTTTGTTTGTGCATTTACAGTTGTAATACCACAAATAGCCAATGCCAACACAAGTATTATATTCAAACGTTTCATAATTGTTTTTTTGGTTGATTAATTATTGATTTAAATAAATAGATTTCATTTGATAAACATTACCTGTCACCACTCTCTCGCCTTCTTCCAAACCTTTTAAAATAGTTATAAATTTTTCATTGGATGATCCTTTGCTGATGAAGCTGATGCTGTATTGCTCAGCTTTGTCTTTTATAAAAACGGCAGGCTTGCCATTAATTTCTGCTACAGCGTTACTGGGAATAACTATCTGTTTGGAGCCCGTTTTAGAAAATATGTTTATGCTTATATTTTCACCAATCTTAAACTTTGATGAAGGATTTACGATTTCAAAAATTACTTTTTGTGATTGGTTATCGCCATTTACAGATTGTGCGGTTGATATTAATTTTAAACTGTAAGATGTACTGTCGTTTAAAACATTTGAAAAGGCAGTAATTTTTTCAACAGTTTTTATTTGGGCTGCATCATTGGCAAACAGCTGCGCTTCTACAAACACTTTATTTAAATTTGTTACCTGCAGTAAAGTTTCACCGCTGTTTATAAAGGAACCTACCGCATAATTATAATTGCCAACTACGCCACTTATAGGAGATGTAAGGTTAAAATATTTTGCAGCCTGCACTTTTTGCAATGGAATATTTTGATACAATGCTCTGTTCTTTTCCGCCTGTTGTAATCTGGCTTTTGCTTCGGTAACATCTTTTTTTGCAGCAATATCTTCAATTGATTTTAAACGGTTATATTGAATTTTTGCAGCTTCATATTGTGCTTCTACTTCGTTACGTTTTGCCCGCCAATCGCTGTTTTGCGCTATGATGCTGGATTGTGTACCTGCATCAATTGTTTGCTCAACTGTTGCTACAATCTGCCCTGCGGCTACATTCTGCCCGGGATTTACTTTTATAGATATGAGCTTACCCGTTTGCGGCGACTGAATAACTGCATTGCCTTGCGGCGATGCAACGACCGTACCTAATGATTGCGACGATTGATTAAAATTACCAGACACAATTTTTTGTGTAACGATACTAAATAGAAATTGAGATTCTTTTTCAACAGTAAAAGTATTTGACATTGTACCACCCGCTTTTCCACCGGTTTCATGATCTTCACCGCCATGCGCGATAGCTGAATTATAAACAGCAGAAGGCAACAAGAAAATAAAAATTATTACAGTTGCTGCAACTTTTCTGTTCGTTCTTTTCATTGCTAAAAACATAATACCCAGCCCTGCTATTAAACCGGCAATTCCGTAAAACCAACTGCTGCTGTACCAGCGTGTTGTATGCAAATCTGTGGGCGCATCAACCGGCAATTCTTTACCGACATTTATATTGGTAATAAGTAATAAATCTGGTCCCAAAACGGAATTAATATTTACTGTTAAGTTGTACGATTTTTTTTCAGGAAAAATTCCCTTTACTTCATAAATACCTTTATCCAACCTCATTACTGTCAGTTTAATATTAGGATTACCTGAAACAGTTATTTGTATAGATGCACTGTCCAAAGGCACATTGCTGCTAAAATTGCTTACATATAATTTTATTACCGCTTCTTTCCCAGGTTTTAATGGTTGATATTTTACCAGCAATTCATACAAATCAGATGTTGCTTCACTGCTAAAATAAGTTGCCGTTTTTGCAGAGGTTGTTTTTGCATCCCCATGATCTTCTCCGCCATGCGCTTTTACAAGCAAAGGAGCAAACAGCAACAAATAAAATAATCTCTTTATCATAATGTTCCTTTTAAATAATTTGTAGATAGCACACTCTGGTTATAGTTTTTAAGCGCCTCCAGGTATTTTAACTGCATTGTATAAGCATCATTAATATTGCGCAGATAATTAATGTAATCACTCTCACCATTTTCAAAAAATCGTTTGGCCGTAGTTATAATTTCAGCAGCTTTTTTTAAACCTTTTGTTTCATAATACTGCAGCGATTGTAAAAAAATTGCCTGCTCATTTTGAGCCTGTAAATATTGTAGTGAAAATTGCTGCTGTAACCCACCTGCTTTTTGTTTGCTTACTTCGAACTCTGTTTTTGCAGCATTAATATTGCTTTTATATTGATTGAACCATAATGGTAATGTGATACCAAATCGAAAACGGTTTTGCACAGGCGTATTTCTTTCACCCTGGTTAAAATAACCGAAAGCAAGACCAGGCAATGCTTTTACTTTTTGTAAGAGGATATTTTTCTGTGCAATAATTACAGACTGATTAATTAACGCCAAAGATGGACTTGTTGCTAAGCTATTACTGTCTACGTAAGCTGCAACATTTACTAGCGTATTCGATATTGGTCTGGCTGTAATTTTATTTGTGTAGCCCGCAATAAACTGTAATTGCTTTTCAATATTAAGACCTGTAAGTTGTGCCTGCAAATATTGATTGTGTACATCAGCATAGCTGTTTTCTGCAAACAGTTTTTGTAAATAGTCAATCTGTCCCGCATCAAATTGTCTCGCCGCAGCATTGCTTATACGTTCGTAAATGGTGTCCTGCAAATAGAGCTGCTGTTGCAAGGCCATTGAATATTGCAACGATAAATAAAGCTGTTTTACCTGAAATTTTATTTCGTTTTCGACTATTGCCTTTTCTCTTTCGCTTAATACAATCTTTTGCTTTTGTAACTGGTACTGCTTATTATAAACGGATGGAAATTCAATAGACTCGGTAATACTAGCAGTATAAAAATTCCCTGTTGGACTTTCTACAAATACTTCAGGATTAGGCAAATTAAAACTTGCACCTAATAACTGCTTTTGCTGTTTGATATTTAAATTGGAAGCAGATAAATTCCGGCTGTTTTGTAAAGCCATTTTTATCAGATCAGTTTCAGAAATATTTTGGCTAAAACATGCTACCGTTATAAATATTACAGAAAGACTGATTATAAATTGTTTAAACATAAAATTTTTATTACTGTAACTAAAACTACTTTACCATGTGGCATAAGTATATAATTTAATGGCCATGCCATCAAACGCAGTTACAATAAATCAAATTTGAAAACGCTGAAACTGAACCAATATATTTGGTGGTGGAGGATAAAAAAACCTATCCCTACTTTTTGTTGGGTTGGCTTTAAGAAGTTTTACCGTGTAAGGTCGAAAGAAGGTTGGATTTAAAACAGCGGTATTTTTAAATGAAATACTTTTTGATGAACTGTTTATATTTTTATCTAACTGTTGAACTTTTTGAACTTCATCATTGCAGCATCCTTTTTTATCTTCCTTTCCTTTATGACCGGTTTTATGGTCATGCCTTTTGGGAGATCCATGATGATCTTTTCCTGCATTACTTTTATGCTGATGAGAATGAGAATGAGAAATTTTACTTTCAGATTCTACATGATGAGAAGCCATGACATCAGTATCGATCCCAATAGAACATGCAAAGCCTACAAAAATATTCAAACTGAATATGAAAAGCAAAAAAGCTGCTTTAATTTGTATGGCGTAAGATTTTTTCATTTAATGATATAATCAAATGTAAGATTTTTAAACTTTGCTCATTAATATTAAAAACAAGCAATTATCATACCCATACCACCAAATCTAATTTAAACGGCTATTTCCAGATAAGTTTGTACAGAACAACCATTTAATTTTTTACCTAAAATTTTATGTAGTTTACGAAATCATAAAATTTAGTTTAATCATAAAAGATAATTCTCAAAAAATTATAAATGATAATAAAAAAGCTATCCATTTTTACCCTCTCACTAATTGCTTCAACATGTATTTTTGCCCAAAAGGAAGATCTGGTAAAATATGTAAATCCGTTAATGGGAACATTTTCTAAACCTGATTTATCCAACGGCAATACTTATCCTGCAATTAGTACGCCTTGGGCAATGAATATGTGGACGCCGCAAACCGGCAAAAACGGTGATGGCTGGCAATACCAATACACTGCAGAAAAAATTAGGGGATTTAAACAAACCCATCAACCAAGCCCATGGATGAATGATTACGGTATGTTTTCGTTGATGCCTGTAAGTGGAAAAATGAAATTTAAAGAGAATGAAAGGGAGAGCTGGTTTTCTCATAAATCAGAAATTTCGCAACCGGATTATTACAGCGTTTATTTGGCAGATTATAATATTACAACAGAAATTACACCAACTGAAAGAGCAGCTATTTTTAAATTTACATTTGGCAACCAAGACAGTGCATTTATAGTTGTTGATGCATTTAACAGAGGCAGTTTTGTAAAAATAATTCCCGAAGAAAATAAAATTATTGGTTACAGTACCAGGTATGCAAGAGGTAAAATGCAAAACTTTGCCAACTATTTTGTTATCACATTCAACACTGCTTTTTCATTTAATAAAGTATGGCAAAAAGATGATTTGCTGGATAGTTTGCAAACAACCGGCGACCACGCAGGTGCAATAATTGGTTTTAATATTACAAAAAGAAACCAACAGGTGATTGCAAAAGTAGCTTCATCATTTATAAATATTGAACAGGCTGAACTTAACTTAAAAAGGGAAGTTGGAAATAAAACTTTTGAAGAAGTTAAGAAAGAAACGAACAAAATTTGGAACAATGTTTTATCAAAAGCAACAGTAGAAGGCGGAACGGAGGAGCAGAAAAAAACATTTTATTCCTGCCTGTACCGGGCAACATTGTTTCCTAATAAATTATATGAAAAAGATGCATCAAATTACGTGGTGCATTACAGCCCTTACAATGGTAAAGTTTTGCCCGGTTTTATGTATGGTGGCACAGGTTTTTGGGATACGTTCAGGGCATTGTACCCGCTGCTGAATTTATTATATCCTTCAGTAAATGCAGAGATGCAGGCAGGCCTGGCAAACGATTACAGAGAAGGCGGTTTTTTACCTGAGTGGAGCAGCCCCGGTTTTGCAGATATTATGATTGGCAATAATTCAGCTTCTGTAGTGGCAGATGCCTTCATAAAAGGAACAACAAATAAAGATGCAAAAACCTTGTACGATGCGCTGCAAAATGGAGCTGCAAATGAAGGACCGATATCAGCAGTTGGCCGACTTGGTGTGCGGTATTACAATGCCCTTGGTTATGTGCCTTACAATGTTGGCATAAACGAAAATGTAGCACGCACGCTGGAGTATGCGTACGATGATTTCAGCATTTTTAAAATGGCGCAAAAATTAGGCAGACCTGCAAAAGAAATTGAAATATATGCACAGCGTTCGCTCAATTACAGAAATGTTTTTGACAAAGAAAGTAATTTAATGCGAGGCAAAAATAAGGATGGAAAATTTCAAAGTCCGTTCAATCCGTTAAAGTGGGGCGATGCATTTACGGAAGGAAACAGCTGGCATTACACCTGGAGTGTTTTTCATGATATTGATAACCTTGCAAATTTAATGGGTGGCAAAAAGCAATTTGCAAATATGCTGGATTCTGTATTTACGCAGCCTCCTACTTTTGATGATACTTATTATGGCGGCACCATACATGAAATTAGAGAAATGCAGATTGCCAATATGGGCCAGTATGCACATGGCAACCAGCCGATACAGCACATGATTTATTTGTACAACTATGCAGGCCAGTCTTACAAAACACAATACTGGGTAAGGGAAACAATGAACAGAATGTACAAGCCTACGCCTGACGGATATTGTGGCGATGAAGATAATGGACAGACCTCTGCATGGTATGTATTTTCTGCCTTAGGGTTTTATCCGGTTACGCCGGGCGTAAATCAATATGTTTTGGGTGCACCTTTGTTTAAAAAGGTTACGCTTAGTTTGGAAAACGGTAAAAAGTTTATCATCAGCGCAGCAAATAACAGTGAGGAAAACAGGTATGTTGCATCACAAAAGCTGAACAACATCAACCACACAAAAACATGGTTAGCGCACAGCGATATTGTAAACGGCGGCACATTTAATGTTGCCATGAGTGCTCAGCCAAGCAAAACTAGAATTACAGCAACTGCAGATTTACCTTACTCCTTTTCAAAAGATGATAAAGAAATATATTTAAAAGTAACAGACATAATGCCGATGAGTAATGAGGCATTTTTAAAAAATGAAAGCAAGCCTGATACGGTTACAAAAGACGGTCTGACATTGTATTTTTTGGATGAGGATAATTCATTTAACGATGCTTATAAAAAAAGATTTATAAATGCATATTTTGAACAATATCCAAAGCTTGTAAAAAAATATAATACCAACAGCCCAACCGCTGTGACTTTTATTATAGATAAAAAATATGATGGCGTTGCTGCCACAAGCAATGGCATTATTACTTACAATCCTGTATGGTTTGAAAAGAAACCGGAAGACTTAGATGTGATCACTCATGAGTTAATGCACGTTGTTCAGGCTTATGGCCAAAATAGCGTACCCGGTTGGGTTACAGAAGGTATAGCAGATTATGTAAGAGCCACGGAAGGCATAAATAATGAAAAAGCAAAATGGAGTTTGCCGGATGTAAAACCGGAACACAAATACAATAATTCGTACCGCATTACAGCCCGTTTTTTTATATGGATTACAGAACGGTACAAACCAAACTTTGTACAATTGCTTGATGATGCAGCCCGTAAAAATGAATATTCCGAAAATACTTTCAAAAATATTACGGGTAAAAATATTGAGGAACTCTGGCAGGAATATTTAGCAGATTCAACCATCAAAAAAAACTAATTTTTACTAAATAATTATAATGACCCATCCTACAAAATCAGTATTCATTTTATTTTTCTTTATTGGTATTTTTTCCATATTCAATACCTCCGCACAAAGCAGTAATTCATTGGCAAAATATGTGAACCCAATCATCGGCACACAAAAAATGGGGCATACATTTCCTGGCGCTACTGTTCCTTTTGGAATGGTGCAGTTAAGCCCCGATACTGACACACTGCAATACATTTCTAACGGAAAATACAATCCTGATATGTACAAATATTGCGGCGGCTACCAATACGATGATAAAACAATTGTTGGGTTTAGTCACACGCATTTGAGCGGTACAGGTCATTCTGATCTGGGAGATTTTTTGGTAATGCCCACTGTTGGACCACTAAAGCTAAACCCAGGCGTAGCAACAATTCCACGCAGTGGCTTTCGCTCAGCTTTCAGTCATACAACTGAAAAAGCAACTGCAGGCTATTATGCCGTGCAACTTGAAGATTATAACATTAAAGCTGAATTAACTGCAACAGAAAGAGTAGGTTTTCACCAATACAGTTTTCCTGAAACAAAAGATGCGCATATTATTTTAGACCTTGAACATGGTATTTATAATTATGAGGATAAAAATGTGTGGACTGTTGTAAGAGTGGAAAATGATACGCTTGTAACGGGCTACCGACAAACATTTGGCTGGGCAAGAACCAGGGTTGTATATTTTGCCATGGCATTTTCAAAACCCATTTTAAATTATGGTTCAGCCAATGAAGGTAAAAAAGAAATATACCGAGGCTTTTGGGGCAAATTTAACCAGCGTGAAAATTTTCCTGATGTTGCGGGCAGACAAATAAAAATGTTCTTCAACTTCAACACCGTTGCAAATGAAAAAATAAAAATAAAATTTGCATTATCCGGAGTAAGTACTGAAGGTGCTTTAAAAAATATGAATGCTGAAATTCCACATTGGAATTTTGAACAAACGGTAAAAGAAGCGGCCGCAAAATGGGACAAAGAATTATCAAAAATAACCATTGAAGCGCCGGAAGATATAAAGGTAAATTTTTACACTTCCATGTATCATTCCTTTTTAGCGCCCAATACTTTTATGGATGTTGATGGCAACTACAAAGGGCTGGATTATAATATTCATCAGGCAAAAGATTTTACCAACTATTCCACTTTTTCTTTGTGGGATACTTACCGAGCACTGCATCCATTATACAATATTTTGCAGCCAAATCGCAATGGCGATATGGTAAAATCTATGCTGGCGCATTATGACCAAAGTGCATTGCACATGCTGCCAATATGGAGCCATTATGCAAATGATAACTGGTGTATGAGTGGCTACCACAGCGTATCTGTTATTGCCGATGCAATCATAAAAGGCAATATAACAATTGATGCAAAAGCAGCATTGGCGGCTTGTGTAGCTACTGCAAGAAAAAGAAGTTATGAAGGCATTGGCGATTATTTAAAATTTGGTTTTATACCCGCAAATAAATCCAATGTCTCCGTTTCTAACACGTTGGAATATGCGTATGATGACTGGGCAATTGCACAACTTGCAAAGAAAATTGGTAACGTAGAAATTTACAATGAATTTATTTTTCGCTCTGCCAGTTACAAAAATGTTTTTGACAATGATGGATTTGTAAAACCTAAAGACAGTACCGGTAATTTTTTAAAAAACTTTGATGCATTAAGTACAAACGGACAGGGATTGATAGAAGGAAATGCATGGAACTATAGTTTTTTTGTTCCGCACAATCCTACAGACTTAATAAAATTAATGGGTGGAAATGATAAGTTTATTGGTAAAATGGATTCGCTGTTTACGATGTATTTACCAGATAAATATTTTGCTGAAACAGAAGATATAACCCGTGAAGGAATTATAGGAACATATGTGCATGGAAACGAACCTGCACACCATGTGGCTTACCTGTATAATTTTACTGATAAGCCTTGGAAAACGCAGGAGCTAATCCGTAAAATACTGCACAATCAATATAAGCCAACGCCTGACGGATTGGGTGGAAATGATGATTGTGGGCAAATGAGTGCCTGGTATATTTTTAGTGCATTGGGTTTTTATCCGGTTGCACCTGCCTCTGATGAATACCAGATCGGAAGTCCAATTATAAAAAACGCACTAGTAAATCTGGAAAGTGGAAAGCAATTAAAAATTACCGTGCAAAATTTAAGTGAAGAAAATAAATACATAAAATACGTTTCAATAAACGGAAGATTATTAACCGGTACTGTAATAAAACATGCCGATATAATGAATGGAGGCGAAATCATTTTTGTGATGATGAATAAGCATCAGAAATAATTATTTGTAAAAAAAAGGAAGACATTAATTCAGATAGCTAACAAAAATTAATCTCCAAAAGAGATAATAATGTTGCAGCAATATTTTACTAAAAATATTAATATCCTACAGGAATTTTTCTCGCCTTTGTAGCTTGCTCAAAAGCATAAGCAACTTTTAGTAATCTGTCTTCCATAAACGGCCTGCTGATAAATGTAACACCGATAGGTTCGCCCGAAGTCCTGTAGCCCATTGGCACTGTAATACACGGGTAGTTGGCTGCTGCTGCAAAACCTGCACTATAATTCGCAATTGATACAATAAAATCTAACTGATACTGCTGCATTGGTTTTTCGAAATATCCAACACCGCTTTTACGTACAGACTTTTTTAGGTTTGCAATTTCCTCATCCGTTTTATTTTCTTTTATTATACCATCAAATCTTCCCTGACCGTAAGGGATACTTTTTAAAGTATCTATTTTATTAAAAGTGATGATGTCTGCCACGGAGCGATATGGAATTTTATCGCCTGCTTCCATTTTTAAATAGTTAGCAAGATCTACTTTCATATCAGTATTTAAGAGTGTTCCAAAGCCGTCATTGTTATTTTGCTCAAACTCAATTTCCACCATAATACCACCGGCTGATTTAATTTTATCTACATTTATTTTATATAATGAGTCTTTTAAAAAAGCTTTAATTACACCAAATTTTACACCTGCTAATGTTCCTGTTTTTACCTCTTCCCAATATTTTTTATTTATAGGATTATTTTTTGAAGCAGCATCATTTTTATCAGTCCCACTCATCGCATCCAACATAATCGCATTGTCTATCACATTTCTCGTCATAGGGCCAGGCGTATCAAACGTACTTGATATTGGTACTATACCGCTTCTGCTAAGCAAGCCTGTAGTGGGTTTGAGCCCCACAAGAGAGTGTTGACTGGATGGCGAAAGAATTGAGCCTGAGGTTTCTGTACCAACTGCTGCTGCTGCATAATTTGCCGCCATAGATGAACCACTTCCTGCACTTGAGCCACCGGTATCAATCTTTTTTATCCCATAAGGATTTAAGGTTTGCCCGCCAATAGCACTGTAGCCATTCGGGCATTCAAGGCAAAGATAATTAGCCCATTCACTCAGGTTTACTTTGCCTAAAATTATAGCACCATTCTCTTTAAGCCTATCAACAATAAAAGCATTTTTAGCATAATTAAACTGCAGCGCATGAGCACCGGCGGTGGTTGCAAGCCCTTCAAAATCGATATTGTCTTTTAATAAAACCGGCATTCCATATACCGGACGATTGTTGTCTGATTTAGTTTTATCTTTTTTACGGGCTTCTTTTACTGCGTTCGGATTAATAGAAATAATATTGTTAAGCGCCTTATTTTTATCATTTTCGAATTTTACAATTCTGTAGAGATACCATTGTGTAAGTTTTTCGTAAGATAATTTTCCTTCTTTAATACTAAATTGAATTGATGGAATATCCTGATTAAAAATTAATGGCGCAAGGGACAGGTAATCACTTTCAGAAAAATTTTTTATTTGTGGAAATACATTTTTCCATACCTCATTTTTATCTAAAATTTTAGATTGAATGAGTTTATATCTTAATCTTACTGATTCATTTTTAGCACTCATGGCTAACTCATTTTTTTCATCATAACCTACCCAGGAGTTAATGCTGGATTGCTTTGCAGTTTTACATGAAAAAATAAATAACAATAAAATTAAAACAGCATATTTCATAAAGAGATTTTTAATTATAACTAAATAACGGAATACCCAAATAATATTTTGAAGTTAATGTAAAATGTGAATTATCAAAAAGATTTATAAATAAGAGCCGGTAATAAATTCTAATTTTCACATAGCAACAAGTCTATCTAACTAATACGGTTCTAATCTTGTAGATGAAAATAATTACCATCGATTTCATTTAATCTTTAAAAATAATATTGCTTATAAATATATTTTATTCTGTTGCTAAGCCTGAGATGAATAGCAGTTTAGAGATATAACTTTAAAAACATTCATTACACATTTTTATCTGATCAAATTTACTTCTTAGCAGCATTTTTTCTATCAAAATATAAAGCGGCTTATATTTTGCCGTATTCCTTACTAATTAAACTCTCCATAAGGTACTGGTATCAAACTATTTACCCATTTTTGAACTGTTTATAAAAATAATCCGTGGCATAAAGTTGATTAACGGAAGAAAAGCACAACTTATTTTATTAGAAAAAAATTGAATAAATGAACGTTTTTAGGAAAAACAAAAATGATAAAGATTTGTTTGAATTATTTCCGCAGGCAATTGCAGGAATTAAAAAAACCATTATTGATCCATTGTTGGGTGATAACAATGACGATAAATATATAAACGAAAGACCGCCACTTAGATCTGAAATATTTACCAAAGACAGGCTTGAAGCACATGCTGTAACAATTGCAAAAAGGCATGAGATTTTTTTTGATAAAAATGCTGAACACTTATTAAAGCGGCTGGCTGATAATGAAACTTATTTATTGGAGGTGTATGAATTGTTATCCGGCACTTTAAAACAGAACAACACAATTTCACCGGCAGCAGAATGGATGCTTGATAATTTTTATTTAATTGAAGAACAAATTTACACGGGTAAAAAACATTTACCCAAAGGATACAGCAAAGCATTGCCAAAACTTGTAAAGGGAGAATTTGCAAATTTGCCCAGGGTTTATGATATGGCAGTAGAAATTATTTCCCACAGCGATGGCCATGTTGATATTACTAATCTTACCGGATTTGTAAAAGCATACCAAACGGTTAATTATTTAAAATTGGGTGAGCTTTGGGCAATACCCATTATGCTTAGGCTGGCATTAATCGAAAATTTAAGAAGACTGTCTGCTCTTATATCAGAAGATATTACCAATAAAGCACTTGCAGATAAATGGGCCGATGAAATGGTAGAGATTGTTGAAAAAGATCCCAAAAATCTTGTGTTGGTTATTGCAGATATGGCAAGATCGGAACCTCCGATGGTAAGCACTTTTGTTGCTGAACTCTATAGAAGATTACAGGAAAAAGGAAGTTCACTTTCGCTGGCAATTAATTGGATAGAGCAAAGACTCTCCGAAATTGGCGCAACAAGCAATGAAATGATTCGTGCAGATAACCGCAACCAGGCTGCCACGCAGGTTTCTGTTGGTAACTGTATAAGAAGTTTTCGGTTTTTAAGTACCGCAAGCTGGAAAGATTTTGTAGAAGATACCAGTATTGTTAATGAAATTCTTAGCAGAGATATAAATGGTATTTACAGTAAAATGGATTTTTATACCCGTGACAGTTATAGACATGCCATTGAAAAAATTGCTAATTGCAGCAAGCTTTCTGAGCAGTCCGTTACTGAACTGGTTTTAAATACTGCCAAAGAAAGTAATGAAGTAAATTTTGATAAGAGACGCTCCCACGTTGGTTATTATCTCACCGGCAAAGGATATTATTCTACTGCCAAAGCAGCAATATCCCGAGCCTCGCTGGGTGAAAAATGCAGCCGGCTTGCTGTAAGGCATCCATTGCGAATGTATCTTGGCAGTATTTTTATTCTTGGATTATTGCTTTGCGGTTTATTAATTGTTGAAGCCTTTGCAGAAAATTTACCAATCGGTATTTTAATAACTGTGTGCATTGCAGCATTTATAACAACGAGCAGACTTGCCATTTCTTTGGTAAACTGGATGAGTTTAAAACTTACCGGACCATCTGTTCTCCCCCGAATGGATTTTTCAAAAGGAATTCCGGCAGATGCAGCTACAATGGTGGTTATACCAACCATGATAACTTCTATCAACACAATTGATCAGTTAACAGAAGGCATGGAAGTTCGTTTTCTGGCAAACAGAGAAACAAATCTATATTTTGCTTTGCTGACAGATTTTAAAGATGCTGCCACTGAACATTTACCTGAAGATGCTTTACTACTGTCAGCTTTAAAAGATAGAATTATAGATCTTAATAAAAAATACAATCAAACAACTGATGATACTTTTTTTCTTTTTCACCGCCCAAGAAAGTGGAATAAAAATGATAAAATATGGATGGGTTACGAAAGAAAACGTGGTAAACTTGGCGAGCTGAATGCATTTTTAAGAAATAAAGGAGAAGGTTTTTTTTCTGAAGTGATTGGCAATACATCCTGTTTTAAAAATATAAAATATATTATTACGCTGGATACTGATACACAGCTTAGCAGAGATACTGCACGAACAATGATTGGCACAATGGCACATCCATTAAACCAGCCTTTGTATGATGAAAAGAAAAGAAGAATTACAGAGGGATACGGTATTCTTCAGCCCAGGGTTTCAAACACATTACCAGCATCTGACAGTTCTGTTTATGCAAGACTTCATGGTAACGACCCAGGCACAGATCCTTACACAAAAGCAACATCTGATGTGTACCAGGATTTATTTTTAGAAGGTTCATTTATCGGCAAAGGAATTTATAACCTTGATGCTTTTGAATTAGCATTAAAAGACAGATTTCCTGAAAACCAAATCTTAAGTCATGATTTACTGGAAGGCTGTTACGCACGCTCAGGGCTTATTACAGATGTACAGCTTTTTGAAGAATATCCGCTCCGTTACGATACTGATATGCAAAGACGCCACAGGTGGATGCGGGGTGACTGGCAAATTGCAAGATGGGTATTGCCATTCGTTCCTGGCAGTGACAGAAAGCTCCATAAAAATCCTATTTCTGCACTTTCAAAATGGAAAATATTTGATAACCTGCGGCGAAGTTTAGTGCCGCTGTGTTTAATGCTTTTGTTATTATACGGGTGGCTCTTTTCCCCCATGGCTTGGTTTTGGACTTTTGCAGTAACCGTTATTATTGTTTTACCTTCTTTAATAAATTTTATTTGGGAGCTCTTTAGAAAACCAGAAGATGTAGTTTTAGAACAACACCTTGCTTATACAAGCCGCTCGGCTTTTATAAGTTTTAACCAGCAAATGCTGGATCTTATTTTTCTGCCTTATGAAGTTTACTCTAATGTAGACGCCATAGTGCGCACTTTTTGGAGAATGTTTATTTCACATAAAAAATTACTCCAGTGGAATTTGTTTGGTGCCCGGCAAAACAGAGAAAAAACAATTATTGAATCTTACATAAACATGTGGTTTGAACCTGTGTTTGCAATTGTTATTTATGCATGGCTAACTATTTATAATCCCGCCGTTGTTTTAATAGCATTGCCGTTTCTTAGTTTTTGGATGATGGCACCTTTAATTGCATATGCCATCAGCCGTTCGTTGCCACCTGAAAAAAATATTGTAACAGAATATCAATCCGTTTATCTCCGCATTTTAGCAAGAAAAATATGGGGCTTTTTTGAAAAATTTATTACCGTTGAAGACAATTGGTTACCCCCGGATAATTACCAGGAAGAACCCGTTGAAAGACTTGCCCGTCGTACGTCTCCCACAAATATCGGGTTATCATTATTATCTAATTTAACGGCCTACGATTTTGGTTACATAACGATTCTGCAATTTTTGGAACGTACCGGAAATACTATACATGTTATGCAAACAATGCAACGGTACAGAGGTCATTTTTACAACTGGTATGATACAGGATCGCTTCAACCTTTACAACCACGGTATGTTTCAACCGTTGACAGCGGTAATCTTGCAGGGCATCTCATGACATTAAAACAGGGTTTGCTTTTAATGACTGATGATAAAATTGTTGGTGAAAGTTTTTTTAAAGGATTATCAGATACAATCGGTGTGTTAATGGAATACACAGGCAACAATGAATTACTGGCAAAATTTAGAGCTGAGTTACAGGAAAATTATCCGGATAAATTAGAACGTTCCGGAGATATAAAAAATTATATAGAACAACTTGAATTATCGTTTACAAAAATTTTAATTGAACTGGACCTTGACGATGAAGCCGGTAACTGGGTACAAAAAGTACTGCAGCAATTAGCCGAGCAGAAAAAAAATCTGAGTACATTAATACCACGTTTGTTTTTTAATGAACCACCTGTAAAATTTGCAGGTCTTATGCATGAACTGCCCGTAGTGCCTACGTTAAAGCAAATTGCGTTATCAGAACAATTGCTGTTGCAAAAAATAGTTGCCAGTTATTCAGATGAAAATACCGCAGCAGAAAATGAATGGCTTAACAGTTTTAGAGCTGCCATTACAGAATCATCGAGGCGTGCAAAAGAACTTATTATTACTATTGAACAGCTTGCAGCAAATTGTATGAGCCTTTCAAATATTGAATATGATTTTCTGTTTGATAAGGAGCAAAATTTATTAGCTATTGGTTACAATGCAGATGAACACAGAAGAGACCCCGGTTTTTATGACCTGCTTGCATCAGAAGCAAGGCTTACAACATTTGTAGGTATTGCCATGGGCAAATTACCACAGGAAAGCTGGTTTGCTCTGGGTAGAAAACTTACCAGCTATAACTCTTTTCCAATACTGCTTTCGTGGAGCGGTTCTATATTTGAATACCTTATGCCGTTGTTGGTAATGCCCGGTTATGAAAATACTTTGCTGGA
>Ga0123337_10002127_pt1 | contig 23171 bp, 21 predicted proteins | sample frozenSSSSmetaG_FD_89792 | JGI IMG/M metagenome (GOLD analysis project Ga0123337, IMG submission 89792) | Glacier valley bacterial and archeal communities from Borup Fiord, Nunavut, Canada, to study Microbial Dark Matter (Phase II) -... | ecosystem: Environmental > Aquatic > Freshwater > Ice >...
AGTAGTGAGTCGGGTGGGGACAAGCCTAAGAGTTCCCACCCCGGGGCCAGCGCGCCCATCCTTCCCGTTTTTAATCGGTGGGGCGGTGCGTTCACCAACCAATAAACGACTCCGGTAGCCAGCACGAGCCAGACTAATTCGGTTTCCAGCACTGCCGTCGTTAGGGCCGATATACCAAACAAAATCCAGCCTACTGTATCGGTCGGGCGAATAGTTTTGCGAGTGAGTTTGTAGGTGCCGATGGCAATGATGGCGATAACGGCCGCGCCGACGCCGTAGAAAATCGACTGCATCCAGGGCAACCCGCCAAAACGCACGTAGGCCCAGCCAGTGGCGACGACCATCAGGAAGGAAGGTAACACAAAAGCAAGCCCAACGGCAGTAGCCCCCAACACTTGATAATGCACATAACCGAGGTAAATGGCGAGTTGAGCGGCCAGCGGGCCGGGAGCTAACTGGGCTAAAGCCAGTCCTTCGCGGTAATCGGCCTCGCTGATCCACTGGCGCGTTTGTACCAGATCGCGGTGCATATAGCCAATCAGGGCGGGTGGACCCCCGAAGCCGGTGGTGCCAAGTTTCAGAAAATAGCCAGTCAGTTGCCGAAGCGAATAGGTAGCGGTTGGGTTCATAGTTTAGAAGGTAATGCCGAACTGTAAGCCAGCGGTGAACGAAGCCGCCCGCTCATTGCCGAACCGGACGGGCAGGGGTATGGCCACGAAATAACTCATCGGGCCGGGTCGGCGGAAGGCTCTGTTCAACACCGGCGTGAACCCGTAGCGGCCACTCGTCTCGAATGCCAGCCGACTGGCCAGGGTATAGCCTTTGCCCAATCCCAGCAACACACCCGGATGAAACAACACGTTGCTCATTCGACTAATCCCGTTTTCGGCCCGGATGAACGGCACTACCTCCAGCGAATACCCCAGCTTTGCCGTTTTCCAGATATTTACGCCCACTGGAAAACCTACCAGATAGTAGCTGTTGAAATTGTAAACCGGCGCATGGTCGCTAACCGTAACGAGTGGGTGCAAAATGCCCTGATATAGCACCGTTCTGGGATATTCGTGCGGGGGCGTTTGAGAAAAGGCGGATGAGATAAACAGCCCTGCCCAAAGGAGAGAAGCCAGAAACCAGCTAAAAAACTGACGCGGGTACGGAAAAGACATCGTGGTGGTTGTAGATTTTCCGCAAGACTACAACCAGGCCAGGGTTCATTATAGAACAGAATTAACCATTGGCCGATTCTTTACCTTTTTGACCCTCTTTCCGGTAAGTTGACGGGCTTTTTCCGGTGTGTTTTTTGAAAATGCGGGTAAAATGGCTCTGATCCGAGAAGCCAGTCAGGTAGGCGATGTCGAGCAATGAATGGGCTGGGTCATCCAAAAGCTGGACCGCTTTTTCAATGCGGAGTTTGCGGATGTATTCCCCGAAGGTCAGGTTGTCGAAGTGGGCCGCGAACTCCCGCGACAGGTACGTTGGGTTCACTTGAACGGCTTTGGAAACGTCTTTCAGGCTTATATTCATATTGGTGTCGATGTGGTCCTGAATGAGGGCTTCGAGTTCCCGAATCCATGCGGGTTTGCGTTTTCGCCCGGATTTCTGGCTGGCTAAGTAACCTGTCACGACCTGAATCAGCCCGCGTTCGGTTGGGTTCTGGGTGTGTTTTTCGTGTTGCAGGTGGGTCGCCCAACTATAGAGTGCGTCATAAATGAGCATCCCCGCTGAGAGCAGTTCATAGTCATCGCGGAGGTTATAGGCCAGCCCCGCTGAGATGGCCCAAAGCCCGGCAGTCTGTTCGGCCAGCGCGTGATTGTCGGTATCGGCTCCGCGCACGATGGGAGCCATCGCGTGGAGGGCGGGGTCGGTGAGGTCGTACTTTTTCAGAAAATAATCGAAGGTGCAGTCGGTGCCGTAGTGCGAAAATTCCACGCCGGGTACGTCAAACGGGGTAGCTCCCAAGTCGGTAGCTTTGGTAATAACCTCATTGGCGGGCGCAAACACAATCTGAGCGTCGGGGTCGATAAACCGGCGAATGAGCCAGGGGCAGGCAATGCGGTCGATTTTGGGGCGTTCGCGGGTTATCCAGATCATACAACAAATTTACCGCGGCAGCAGTCCCGCATCCAGTACAAATTGCGATCTAGTAATGTAGCGGGCTACATCGGAAACCAGATACAGCACCATGCCGGCTACGTCCTCTGGCTCTACCCACGGCACGGGCAGCAGATTCCCCGCCGACCGCTCGGCAATGGCCTGGGTGGTGGTGCCTTCCAGGGCGGCCAGCCCGTCGTTCATCGGCGTATTTAAGCCCGTCGGGTGAATGGAGTTGACCCGTATGCCGTGCGGAGCCAGTTCGATGGCCCATGATTTGGTCAGCCCCACCAGCCCCCATTTGGAAGCCGCATCGTGACTCAGCCGGTTCATGCCTCGCAAACCGGCAATACTCGAATTGTTGAGAATCACGCCTGACCGTTGCTCAATCATGATTCGATTAACTAATTTAAGCGTTTGAGAACGAGTGGGTTAACCACAGTCCTACTCGGGCACGGGTTCATTCATATGGCCTTTTGACTTTACTCACTTATGACGCCCAGAGAAATCCTGTTTCCCGATCTGGAAGATGAATTGTCTGACCACTGGTCTTGTCCTTTAACGTGCTTAAAGTCAGGAGAGTACCACAGACTGATGAAACATTTTCCCGGAATGGTGGCGACTACCCATAGTTGGGCCGGTTGCCTGCCCTTGTACGAAAAACGGAATTAACAGGCATAATCCCCCCGGGAATAGTGCTTTCGTCATTACTTTGTGATGGTTACGTGAAAATGAGCTCGGTTCGACGGTTCGATGTTAGAGCCTTGTTTGTGACCTCCCGGAGCGGTTGCCGCCGTTCCGGTTTTTGCTTTCTGGCTCCAGCCCACTCCGATTGCCATCGGCGTTGGGATGCCAGCCATACTCCTCTACTTAGTTTCTGATTCGTTGCTCCATAAGCGCAAAGGTTTTTATTGTCAGCATTATTAAAATGAATACCGAAGCGTGATGCCGTAGGTGCGTGGGTCGCCCAGTACCGCTCCGTACTGCCCCGCGTTGCCCGGTGCAGGCAGCAGTTGCTCAAAGTAGTTCTGATTCAGCCCGTTGCGCGTCCACAAAAAAATCGACGTGCCGTTCGAAGCCCGGAAACCCGTCCGCGCGTTCACCAGCGTGTACCCATCGATGTTGAGGAATTGTGAGGGCGACGGACTTGACGAAAACGACGAGCGGTAGTAGGCATCGGCTGCGAAGAAGAACCGCCCGTCCTGCGCCAGAAACTTCCCAGCCCCACTCACTTCGCTCCCCAGCGAACCCGCCCATTTGGAAACACCTGGCAGGTCGCCCCCCGAAATGTCTTTGAAGGCAAATTCACCGCCTGTTTCTTCCAGCGGCACCGGCGCGTTTTTAAATGTTACGTACTTCGCATCCGTGTAGGCGACTGCACCATAGACTGAAAACGCATTGTTCACCCGGAGGTTGCCATCCACCTCTACGCCCGTTACCCGCACCCGCTCGGCATTGGCCAGATAGCCCCGGTTTACGCCCGGTTCGGGGGTCTGTACCTGCGTCTGGTAATCCCTGATGTCCGAGTTGTGGAACACTACGTTCAGCGTCGAGTTGGGCGTGGGCCGGGTTTTTACCCCGAACTCAAAATGTCGTACCGATTCGGGTTTCACCCGCGCCAGTTCGAGCAGCACCCGCCCGCTTGCCGTGGGCAAACCGGCAATGTTGACCCCCACCGGCTTGTAACTCACCGAGTACGTTCCAAAGGCGTTAAACCGCGTGCTGGCTTTGTATTGCAGGGTCAACTGGCCCGAAAAGTTGGTTTCTTCTACGTCCGTGTCAAACGCCTGATTAGTGTAAACCCCGTTTTTTAGGGCCAAAAGGGCCGCGTCGGTGGTTTGCAGTCCGCCGTAGGTTTCCCGTTTGTAGTTGGCTATTTTCTTGTCGTAGTTGTAGCGCAGGCCCGGCAGTACATGGAACTTCTCGCTCACGGCCCAGTCGGTCTGGGCGAACACGGCGGCAGAGATGGTGCGGAGCCGGTTGGTCGTTTTGATGCCGAAGCCGTCGAAGAGGCCGGGGGTTTTCCAAAGTGCCGAAGTCGAGCTTTGAGCAAACCGCCACTGTGCCGAACCCGCTTCCTCGGTCTGCACCGGATCCGACTGCAAATCCTGATAGAGATAGAATGCCCCCACCACGCCACTAATCCGCGAAGAAATGTTCCCGGCGTAACGGACTTCCTGCGAATACTGGTCGTGTTTGGAATTAGCCGCTGAGATCGAAAAGACGGGCAGACCGAGGTAATCCCGGTCGTTGAGCGGGGCCCACTTCCAGTACCGCCAGGCCGAGGTTGCTGTCAGCGTACCCGATCCGAGTTTGATGTCGGCGTTGAGCGAAACCCCGCCCAACTGATTGTCGGCTTTGGAGGGGGTATCGTGGTCGATGATCCGGTCGAAGGGATTGGTCGAGGGTAGTTTGTAGCCCAAATCGGCAATGATGGCGTTGAACTGGCGATACGCGGCCCGTTTGGTCGTGACGACCCCGGCCACCACCTGGGCGTAGCCGCTTGGTTGCTGGTCGGTAAGGTCGCCAATCAGGGTGAGCTTCACATTGCCACTGGGGGTGTAGAGCAACTGCCCCCGGAAGCCGAGGTTGTTAAGAGTATTGACCGACTGATTGGTGCGAACATTGGTCAGCAGGCCATTGCGCTGGGTACCGGAAAATGACGCACGGGCAGCTAATTTTTTGCTCAACGGCCCCGTGATCGAGGCTTTAGCCTGCACGAAGTTGTAGTTGCCATAGCTGACCTCGAAGGTCGCTCCCGGCACAAAACTGGCTGCGCGGGTGGTAATGTTGAAGGCTCCGGCGGTGGTGTTTTTGCCAAATAACGTACCCTGAGGGCCACGCAATACCTCGATCTGCTCGATGTCCACGAAGTCGAGGGCCGTGACGGCCGGGCGGGCGTAATACACCCCATCCACGTAGAAACCCACGCCCGGATCAATACCGTCGTTGGTCAGCCCGAAAGTGGACCCCAGCCCCCGGATGTTGAGGGTGGTGTTGCGCGGGTTGGAGGAGTAGAGCTGCACCGACGGCACGAGTTCTTTCAGGCGGTTGACGTTGAAGGCTCCGGCATCTTCGACCAGCGCGCCCCGCACCACCGAAATGGGAATGGGTACATCCTGGGCCGACTCCTGCCGACGGCGGGAGGTAATGTTGATGTCAGCGAGTTGATTGGTTCCTTCAACGAGCCGAAATTCAGCTCCATCCTGTTCCAGTATGGTTTCCTGCGTCTGGTAGCCCACGTAGGAAATAAGGATGGTGAAAGGCAGTTTCTGGCCGGTAATGAGGGTAAACTGGCCATTCTGATTGGTGGCGGCCCCGTTGGTCGTTCCTTTGATGGTGACGGTGGCCCCGATGAGGTTTTTTCCCGTGCGGGCATCAAGGATTTTGCCCGTTACGGTGGCGTTGATAACAGGGGCGTTCTGAGCTGACAGAAAGGCGGGGGTCAGCAAGGCTCCGATTAAATAAACGGTAGTTAGAAATTTTCTCATTGTTACGCTATTCGATGGTAAAATTTGGTTGTAGTGCCTGGTAAATGTTGGCTTGTCAGTGGGTTATTTCCCGCCCCCGGTTGTTGGCTTTGCGCCGTTATGCTCGTTTCTTAAAAGCTTGTCAATGGTCTGATTGAACTCAGCCACGTATTCGTCGTAATATTTGCCGGTGGCCGGGCCGGTGTAGCCGGTGTGAATCTGGTCCACGTTGCCCTGCCGGTCGAGAATGAGCGTTGTGGGGAAGGCCAGCACTTTGTTCAGGGCGGGCAGCGCGTCGGAAGCCACTTTCTTGTCGGCCACGCCCGCAAACAGGATGTCATACTGCACGTCGTAGCGATTGATGAGCCGCGTGAGGGCCGTTTTGACGAAATTTGGATCGTTTTTACGCTCAAAAGCCAGCCCGATGATTTCCACCCCCCGCCCTTTGTTAGCCTTGTACCAGGGAGCCAGAAACGCCGTTTCGTCGATGCAGTTGGGGCACCAGCTATCCAGAATGGTTACGATCACTACCTTGTCTTTGTACTTTGCATCGGCCAGTGAAACAGCCTTACCGTTGAGGTCGGGAAACGTAAAATCTAACTTCTTATAGCCCGGTTTGAGGTAGGTCAGGCTGTACAGGTCGGGGAGTTTGGCGTTGTCATTTTTCTTGCCCGTTAGCGGAAACGCACCCCGGATATAGCGAAACTCGCCCGTCAGCGTACCGTCGGAGTTTATTTTGCCCTGCAACACCACCGGGGCCGAGCCACTAAACGACGACAGCCGGAACTCGTTGCCCGTCACCTGCCCGTCTAAGTAACGATAGTCGCCCGTCACGGTCAGTACGGTGCCGGTTACGCGGCTGCCTTTCTGCTCGAACACGCCCACCGTCTGTTAATGTCGTCGGGTTTAGAAGGCGGTCCGTCGGTACGGTCTCGCTGAATGCCAATGTCCCATTTCCCGTTCAGGCTGACGGTGGGAGCCGCGCCGGATTCGTAGCGGTCGGTGCGGCCAAACTCCGCCGTCACGGGCAGAAGTGTTCCCCCGCTATTGGCGCGGTATACCCCCGTTAGTCTGGCTCCTTTCCGGTGAAACCGAAGCGAGGCATCGTACAGCGGAATGGAGATACACACCGAATCGCCCGTTTGCTGAATGTCTGTCAGTTCTTCTCGCTCATGGGCGTTGAGCAGGAAGGCTGTACTACCGTTTACCTCAAAATTGAAGGGTACGATGCCGTTGGGCGTTTGGAACTGACCGCGATACGGACCGTTGGGCAATTGGGTTGGCGATTGCGCCAGGGCCGACGCGCTAATTAACAGGGCGAGAGTTGATGATTTAAGTATGTCTGGTACGTTCATCGGATTTATAGATTTATTGAATAGGCGACATTCGTTTTGCCAAAGCCGGAAACGAGTTTTAGATCATTCAGTCTCGTCTCCGGCTCTATTTTGTGCTTTTAGTCCACCCGGCCCGCTTCGGTCGCTTGCGGTACTTCGATCAGCTTCCCGCTTTTTACGTCGTAGATGTAGCCATAGACCGGAATGGATTTCTCCACCAGTGGATGCCGTTTGATACGCTGCACATCCTCCGTTACGCTGCCCGCCAGGTTGCGGATGGTCAGAAACGAGATAAACCGGGCTTCGTCGGAGCCGCCTTCTTCGGTCACGTTGTGCCAGCCCGATTCGTCCACACTGGCCGTTTTGAGGCTTTTCGACAGTAAATCCCGAATCACATCATCGGTGAAATACTCCATGCCACAGTCGGTATGGTGAATCACGAACCATTCCTTCGTGCCGAGCAGTTTGTGTGAAATCACCAGCGACCGGATGGCATCATCGCTGGCGCGGCCCCCGGCGTTGCGGATTACGTGGGCATCACCTTCGGCCAGTCCCGCGTATTTGGCCGGGTCGAGCCGGGCATCCATACAGGTCAGAATGGCAAAACCACGACCCGGAGGCAGCGGTAGATTGCTTTTTTCGCCGAAACTGTCGGCGTACTGTTCGTTGGCGGTTAATACCTCCTGGAGTAATGTGCTTTGCATTGCCATGTTGTTTGTTGGTTGAGTATTTGTATGATTAATTGGTTGCCTTCGGAAGCAGGCGGGTTGAGAATGTATAGACGTAACAGCCCGCACAGAACCCAAAAACGGATTCGAGCGTGGCAAAAACAGTTAGTATCGTCGTCGGAATGATCGTTGGAACCCCGACTAAGTGCAGGGTCGAAATCAGCAGCCCAAAACCCAGCCCAATGCGGGCGGCAAAGCGTTTGGGTGCCTGATCGGTGCCTTTGTAGGGCAACCGAAGGGCTTTCACCCCCCAGTCGGCCACCGTTCCAAACGGGCTGTATCTACCTAGATCGAAGCTTCGCAATCCGAAATCCAGCGTCAGCAACAAGGGCAACGCAAGCCAGCCGAACGCGGCCCGGCCCATGAGCAGGTACGTTATCCCGGCCAGCAGCACCAGCCCGGCCACTAATCGTACTTTCGTTTCATTGATCTGAACCCCGTCGGTTGGGCAAATCAGGTTGTTGTTGGGTTGCATTGGTTTGGTTGGTTAGTGATCGCCGTAGCGTTTTTCACCGGTCCGAATAGGGGTAGAATGGCCCAGAACCTGGTGCGGACAACGGCCTGGAAAATGGTGATCTGGGCCGATACTATGCAGTTGAACTCTTCGCTCTGGTGATGCACCACATGAGCCGCCCAGAACAGATTGACCTCGTGGGCTAGCCGGTGATACCAGTACCAGACAAAATCGGTAGCCACGAACAGGGCGACCCAGGTCCAGACCGAAGGGGTAATCGCAAATAGGGCATACTGCCGGTGGAGATAGTCATAGAGTCCATAGAACGCTCCAATCGTGAACAGATCCAGCAGCCGCTCGGCGATGCCCACGCTCAGGTTGGCCACCGAATCGTTGAAGCGGAAGTAACCTTTCCGCATCCAGCACGCGAGGGCGTACTCCAGCCCCATGATGAGCAGAAAAAACGGGATGGCAAAGGCCAGTAACGTCATTGTCATAGTTGCTGCCGTGAATGATCTGTGGAATACCCCATTACTCCCGGTGTTAGATAGACTATTAGTACTTATGATCTATTGATTTAATAGATTAAATGCAAATAAACTAGTAGATTGCGTTCGTGTCCAAATTATTTCGTAGTTATTTTTAGATACGTATGATTTCTAAACGAGCCAAGTATGCCTTGAAGGCCTTAAAACGACTGGCCGAATACTATGGCCGGGGGCCACTTCAGATTGGCTGGTTAGCTGACCAGGAGCAGATACCCAAGCGTTTTCTGGAAGCCATTCTGCTTGATCTGCGGAATCATGGGTTATTACAAAGCCAGAAAGGAGCGGGTGGCGGTTATTTGCTCCGGGTAGAACCGCAACACATCAACCTGGCGCAGGTGCTGCGAGTTATTGATGGCCCGATTGCGCCTACGCCCTGCACCTCCAGGAATTTTTACGTGCGCTGTGATGACTGCGAAGACGAAGAGACGTGTCGTATCCGCTCGATTATGGAGCGGGTTCGGGATGCTAATCTAGCTGTTTATGAACACGTTAGTTTGCGGCAACTAGTAGGGGGAGAGGATAGGGCCATTTGTTATGATTTTTAAATTGTAGTGGTTGTAACAGTACGGTCAGTTGTATGATAAATAGCTTGCTTCGGGCTAAATAGAAGACGGGGAAACGTGTGGTAGTCAGTTGATCGTTGTATACTTGTCAACTGATAATTACACAATGATGAAAACCGCCCAACAAGCCATCAGCCGAACCGCGATAACGACCGCCAAACAACCCATTCAGGTCAAAGAAAAAGGCCTCGATGCCCAGCTTAACCACCTGGCTCGCCAGTTGGGGGTTACCCTCAAAGAATTGGCACCCCTGCTCCAACTCTCTGAAAGCACCCTCCACCGCCTTCGTCGCCAAACAACCTTGACAGGACCAACCGCTGAACGGGTTGACTATCCAGCACGGGCTGCGCGTGTATGAGGGGGATGAGGCTGCCCTTCAGGACTGGCTCCGCTACCCGCTGGCTGAACTGGATGGTCGTACACCCTTACACACGCTGACCACCATTGCAGGATTTAGCCAGGTTGATGATGTATTGGGTCGTATTGAACACGGCATTTTCTTTTAAAGCAGCTCGTCGTTAGTAAATGCTGTTGCACCGTCTTCTTCAGGCAGCTTATCGCCACGAACCGCTGTCGGGTCAGGGAGCGGCCCTGTACGGTGGTTGGAACCCCAAAGGGCTATCGTTATTGTACACGACTGAATCGCCAGCGTTAAGCTTACTGGAGGTGCTGGTACATATCAACCCCAAACGGATTCCGGCCTACCACTTAGTGACCCTTGAGGTGCCGGATTCCATCCGAACGTACCAAGCCAGGGAGCTACCTGCTTCCTGTGCTGGCAAAACCACATTAACTTATGAGAAAGATAGATTTACTGCTGAGTACGTTGCTTTTCCAATAACAATGTACTGTCAGTCGAAAATCACCAGTAAATTCACTGGTAGTGCTTTTTAGCCTGACACTTTTATTTTGAGTGGTTTATTTGGCAAAATGGCTGCCCGATAGTATCATGGCGGCTATTTGAAAATCTCTAATAGTCGCAAAAATATCGAATCGGGTCTCAAAAGCCTACACCCCGTAACCTTGCAAGGCAATGCGTTACGACGATTCAACACCATGGTCAGTATGATTAACGCACTCATTGAGAGCCAGCACGTTTCATCAGGCAGAATTGCTGACCACCAGCCCGGACTCATCCAGGAGGGGAGTCAGATCAAGAAAAACGACCGATGGCTGGAGAATAAATGGGTCGATAGCCAGACGTTTTAGCTGCCCTTTGTGCGCCACCTGCTATTTGCCCTGACCAGCCAGTTCAAGGAATTGGTCTTTGTGATCGACGGTTCGGTAACGGGCCGTAACGCTCAAAGCTTGATGGTGAGCGCGTTACGGAAAGGGAAGGCCCTGCTCCTTCTTTGGAAAACCAGCCCGGGACCCAAAGGCCACTTTCCCCAAGCCAACCATCTGGCTCTGTTAAAGCAATTAGCCGACCTAATAACTCCGCTGGTGGGGTACGCTGGGTGATGTTGGGCGACGGGGAATATGATGGCTCGGACTGGATTAGGGCTTTGCAGCGACTTGGCTTCGAATACGTCCTGCGCACGGCCAAAGACACCCGGCTTCGGAGTCAGGACGGGGAGCGCTTCCAGGGTAAAGAACTGAGTTTGGGCGAGGAGAGTCATCTTTTTGTGTCTGCCTCTCAGCTCAGTAGCGGTGTATGGACTCATTTTTTAGTCTGGCATGAGCGGGCCATTAAGGAGCCGGTTTACCTGTTGACCAACCAGGAGGTGGGCTTACAGGCGGTCGGTTATTACCGGAAACGGTTCCGGATAGAAACGCTCTTCAAAGACTTCAAAAGTCAGGGTTTTGAGTTGGGGCCATGCAAACTGAGTGATCCGACCAAGATTGAGCGATTGTTGATTGTTTGCAGCCTGGCCTACTTGTGGTTGGTGGGTTTGGGGTCAATCCTGAGCCAGAAGCGAGCCTGGCTGAAGCGGGTTTACAAAGTGCTAAAAGAGCCCTTCAACTTGTTCACTATTGGCAATCGGCTCTATAAGTACCTGACCAAGAACAGCTTGGTAGTGCCAAACATTTTTCGGTATTTCCTCAAAATAAAAATGTCAGGCTAAAAATTTGTACGAACCAATGCCTTCAGTTGCAACATTAAAAGAATTTTTAAAAATTGTTGACGAAGACAAGTACCATTGTTTTAAAGGATAGAAAAGTTGAAATAATCAGCTTCATATTTTCGGCTCGTTGGCACAATACCCAAAACCAACATGTCTCCACCTCGTTCCGGCAATGCCGCTCCCCTACTTCCTCTTTGGTCAGCAGTTGATTGAAGCTGATGATCATTACGGGGCCGAAATCACGCTAAAACACCAACTGCTCCGACTACTATTTTCAGGCCTTATCCGGCCACGATCCGGCGCAGTGGGAGGTATTGGAAGCTGTATTGCCTAACCTGGCTCGTTTTTTACCCCGATCTGTTTACGCTCAGGACTGCGGGCGATGGCTGGCATTGGCATAATCGGGCGTTGGGCGAAACAACGACTTTTACGCCTGGCGATGCCGCTACGTTACCCCTGGCTCCGCTCGATTGGGTGGGGCGGCAGGTGCAGGAAGATTTGCTGGTGCTGGACGGCAGGCTTAGAATTTGCCGGTCGATAAACGACGATACATACGCCAGCATGAGTACAAAAACGACGAACCACGAATAACCTGGCCGATAGGCGGGTGGGTTGGGGGAGGAGGCAGGCGAAGGGTTCATAGCCAGGGGTAGGATATGGCAGCAAACCCCGAAACTCGCTGATTTCTACTGTGTTTAGGCCAAAACAACACGATGGATTCTTGTGATAAGCGCATTGTGAAAATGACAGTAGGGAAGTCCTACAGGGTGGTATTTATGGGCAGGATTACCATTGGCTAAAAACAAGGGTAGGTTGACCCGCACAGCTAATTAATTGAGCCGTACAGCAAAAAATAGATTGTAAAGACAGTCTACATTTGTTCTGTAAGTCAGTACGTTAGGTTTTGCTCTCACCGCCATGACAAACGTCTACGAATTCCTGAAATACCAGCCCGAAACGTACAGGCAGTTCGTTTTCAAGGATCTGCTCATTGCCCGGTACGACTGTCCGCAAACGGCTCAACGGGCGGAGATATTTACGCATCATAGCTACCTTACGTTTGTTATCAGCGGTAATAAATGGATTCACCGGCAGGGCAAAACCTGGCTGTTTTCGGAAGGAAGCCTTGAGTTTGTAAAGAAAGGGGCCTTTATTCAGGAGGTTTATCTGGATAAAGGGTTCCGTTCGCTGGCCTGCTACATTCCGGATGGTTATCTCCAGCAGTTGATTCGGCATTTTCGGCAGTTTTATCAGGGTAAATTCATCGTCAACCAGCCTACCGAACCCATTATTCAGCTGGTAACCAATGAAACCACCCTTGCTTTCGTCCAAACGATACTCAATTTTTTTGACCAGGAGATACCCCCGGCGGAAGCGGTTGTGGAAGAGCGTTTTCAGGAGTTTTTTTACTCGCTGCTCATCAACCCGGCGAATCTGACCTTCGTGGGCTACCTGAACTCGCTGGCCGACCGCCCCCGGGCCTCGGTCTACGACGTGCTGGAGGCTAACTACATGCACCCCCTTTCCCTGATCGACTATGCCCGGATGGCGAACTGTAGCCTGGCTACGTTTAAGCGGGAATTCCGGAAACTTTTTACCACCACGCCCGCGCACTGGCTCATTCAGAAACGGCTCGACTTTGCGCTGGTGCTGCTCAAAACAACCGACAAAAGCATCGGTGACATCGGGTTTGAGAGTGGTTTCGAAAACAACGCCCATTTCAGCCGCGTCTTCAAAGAGCGGTTTGGAGAGTCGCCCCTACAGTATCGGCGGCAGTATGGGTTGCGACCGGCACCGATGGCTGTTTCGGTTTATTCCTCTGTCTGTTAGTAGTTTACACGCATTTTTTTGGTCAATGTTAATGTCTGATTCCATCCGCCCATGATCAATGTGTATGAATTTCTGCGCTACCAGCCGGAGCTTTACAGGCAGTTCAGTTGCCGCGATGCCTTGTTTGTGTACTACTACTGCCCGCAGACGATCCGGAAGGTCGACGTCTTTACGCACTACAACATTCTGTCGTTTGTGATGGAGGGCCGCAAGCTGATTCACCGCCCCGAAAACACCTGGTTGCTGGAAGAAAAACACAGTTATTTTTTCAAAACCGGGGCCTATAATCAGGAGCTTTATCTGGACGAAGCGTGGCGATCAATGAATCTCTACATCCCGGATAGTTACCTGCGGGAACTGATCAGCGCATATCGGCAGCAGCATCCCGAAAAACGACCGGCCAGTCAGCCGCTGGGGCAGATCACCGAACTGTCGCTGAGCGAAACTACCTGTTGGCTATCGGGGCAATTGCTGGCCTGTTTCAACGCTGAGGTAACCCCGACCGAGGACGTGCTGGAGTCGATTTTCCGGAATCTGTTCTTTTCCATTCTCGACCATTCCGACAATCAGGGGCTGGTTGCCTATATCGCTATCCTTGCCCAATGCAGCAGTACGTCGCTCTACGATGTGATGGAAACGAATTTCATGTACAACCTGTCGCAGGCTGAGTTTGCCAAACTGGCTACGTTGAGTTTGCCCACCTTCAAGCGGGCGTTCAGGAAACTCTTTGGCACCACACCCGCCCAATGGCTCATGCAACGACGGCTGGCCTTCGCCAACGGGTTGCTCAAAACCACCGAAAAGAGTATCAGCGAAGTGGTGCAGGAGAGCGGTTTCGAGAGTCAGTCGCACTTTAGCCGGGTGTTTAAGGCTCAGTTCGGGGAGCCGCCTTTGCAGTATCGGCGGCAGTTGGCGACTGCGTAGCAACGTTTCCAGTGCCTACTTTTTCATAAACCCCCTTTAACGCAATCGCTCCATGATGACCCTCCCCAAACTACTGTCAAGCCTGTATCTGTACGTCGGATTGGTGAGCCTGATAGCGGGGTGCCAACCCCGGCAGAAACCCAGCCAAAACCCGGCCACGTCTATCGTTGTGTGTCGAACTACAGCCTCCGATAAAGCGTGGTATAGCTCCGGGCAACCAGCCATACGGTTTGATAGTATTGGCAATATCCATTTTCCGATTACCACCCGGAAACCTGATGTTCAGGCGTATTTCGATCAGGGGCTGATGCTGGCCGTGGGCTTCAACCATGCCGAAGCGGCCCGTTCGTTTTACGAAGCCACCCGACTCGACTCAACCTGCGCGATGGCCTACTGGGGTTTTGCCTACGTGCTGGGGCCCAACTATAACGCCGGTATGGAACCCGACAACTACCAGCGGGCCTATTCTGCCAGTCAACAAGCCATTCGGTTATCGGGGGGCGGCACTGCCAAAGAAAAGGCCCTGATTGCGGCCCTTGCCAAACGTTACCCGGCCCGACCCGTTGCTGACCGGAAGCCGTATGATGTCGCCTATTCAAATGCCATGAAACAGGTACACGAACAGTTTCCCGACGACGCGGATATTGCCGGTTTCTATGCCGAATCGCTGATGGATCTGCACCCGTGGGATTTGTGGGAGAAAGATGGTCGCCCCAAGCCCTGGACACCGGCCATTGTGGCGGCTCTGGAAAAACTGCTGGTGCAAAACCCCGACCATATTGCCCTGAACCATTACTACATCCACGCGGTAGAGGCCTCCCAAACGCCGGAGCGGGGGCTGCGGAGTGCGGCCATTCTGGGGAAAGTAGCCCCCAAAGCCAGTCACCTGGTACACATGCCGTCGCATATTTACATCCGCACGGGCAACTACCATGAAGGCTCGGTGCGTAACTGGCAGGCCGTGCGCGTCGATAGCCTGTATCTGATGAACACCCACGCGCAGGGGGCTTTCCCGATCAGCTATTTTCCGCACAATTATCACCTGCTCGTTGCCACCGCCACCCTCGAAGGTAACTACAACTGGGCGATGGGGGCGGCCCGGAAAGTAGCCGAAAATACCAACAAAACCCTGCTCCGCGACCCAGCCTGGAGTTTCCTTCAGCATTATTACACCATTCCCTACCACGTAGCGATTAAGTTTGGCCGATGGGACGATCTGCTGCGGCTGAGCGACGCCGACACCGTTAGCCTGCCCTATCCGACGGCCATTCGCCACTACGCCCGGGGTCTGGCACTGGTAGGGAAAGGGCAACTTGCGCCCGCAAAGCAGGAACTCAGCCAACTGGAGCAACGGGTAGCCAACCCCGAGATGGCTAAACTACTCATTGGCCCCATAAACTCGATGCAGTCTATTCTGGAGATTGCCCGCCGGGTACTCAGGGCCGAACTACTGGCCAAAGAGGGGCAGGTAGACCAGAGTATCGGCCTGCTGAGCGAGGCCGTTGCGCGGGAAGATGCCCTTGGCTACAACGAACCGCCGGACTGGTTCTTTCCCGTCCGTCACCACCTGGGGGCCGTGCTCCTGAACGCAAAACGATACGCGGAGGCCGAGGCCGTATTTGCCAAAGACCTGACCATTTTTCCCCACAATGGCTGGGCATTGACTGGTCTTCACAGAGCTCAGGTAAGTCAGGGTTTTACCGATAAAGCAAAGCAAACGCAGGTCATGCTGAGTCAGGCGTGGCAATGGGCCGATGCGGATGTAAAAACAAGGGCTATAAATGGGTTATAGATACTACCTGACCCGTTGAGAAAGCTACGTATACTAATGTCCGTTCAGACGGGTGGCTTAGGGCCAGAAATAAACAATTAGATACTGATAATCAACTAACTACAATCCCTTTTAATTTAACCGTTTAAACCTTTTTCTCGTATGGATGCTCTACTGATGCCGCAACGGCCTTTGCCGTTGCACGGGCAACTTATTACCCCGCAAGACTCCGGCTACGACACTGCTCGTAAGGTCTACAATGGCATGATCGACAAGCACCCCGCCTTGATTGCCCAGTGTGCGGATGTCGATGACGTAGTGGCGATGGTGAACTACGCCCGCGAAAACAGGCTGCTCCTGGCCATCAAAGGCGGTGGACACAACGGCGCGGGTTCGGGCGTCTGCGATGCTGGTCTGGTGATCGACCTGTCGGGTATGAAACAGATTACGGTCGATGCCGACAAACAGATTGTTTTGGTAGAAGGCGGCTGTTTGCTGCGCGAGCTGGATGCTGAAACCCACCAATACGGCCTGACGGTGCCAACGGGTGTCAACGGCACTACGGGCGTGGCCGGTCTGACCCTCGGCGGTGGGCTGGGCTACCTGACCCGGCATTGCGGCCTGACCATCGATAATCTATTGGAAGCCAACATGGTACTGGCCGATGGGCGCGTCGTGAAAGCGTCGGCTACCGAGCATGAAGACCTGTTCTGGGCCATCCGGGGCGGGGGTGGCAATTTTGGTGTGGTCACGTCCTTTTTGTTTCGCGCACACCCGATCCGCACGGTGGTGGCCGGGCCAATCATCTACGAACTGGACGATGCTAAAGAGATCATGCAATGGTATCGGGAGTATATAAAAACGGCCCCTGACGAGATCAACGGCTGGTTTGCCTTCCTGACCGTGCCGCCCGGCCCACCGTTCCCGGAACACCTGCACCTGAAAAAAATGTGCGCCATTCTGTGGTGCTACAGCGGCCCCACCAACGAGGCCGACAACCTGCTGGCACCCATTCGCGCCGTGAAAACACCAGCTCTCGATCTGGTGGGCGAAATGCCGGTGCCGGTCTTGCAGGGGATGTTCGACGCGCTGTACCCGCCGGGTATCCACACCTACTGGAAAGCCGATTACGTGAATGAACTGAGCGACGAAGCCATTGACATTCACCTCCGGCACGCGGCCCAACTGCCCACCATGCTGTCGACCATGCACCTGTATCCGGTGAACGGGGCGGCAGCGCGGGTCGATAACCACGCAACGGCCTGGAACTACCGCGATGCCACCTGGTCGATGGTCATCGTCGGGATTGACCCCGATGCCGCCAACGACGCGCTGATTACGAACTGGGCCCGAAACTACTGGCAGGAGCTGCACCCCTACGGAGCCGGGGGCGCCTACGTCAACTTCATGATGGACGAGGGCGAAGACCGCGTGAAGGCGACCTACGGCGACAATTACGACCGATTAGTAGCCGTCAAAACGAAATATGACCCGAAAAACATGTTTCGGGTGAATCAGAATATCAAGCCTGCCTGACTTTTCAATTTTCGTATAACTAAACCTTTTATCAATTATGGAAAAAGTTCGCATCACGCTCGTTCTGAGCTTGCTATCGGCGATTTGTCTGGCCCAGTCGCCAGATGAAAAGGCCATAAAAAAAGCCCTTGCCGATGAAACCAACGCCTTCATCAAGTTGGACCTCCCACGGCAGATGTCCTTCTATGTGCATGAACCTTACATTAACTCTCAGTACAACAACGCCGACGGCTCGCTATCAGTGAGTGAAGGGTGGAATGCCATAGAAAGCGGTATGAAGGCATATCATAAGGCTAACCCTAAGCAGAATTTCGTCAAGGTACAGCAGGCAAACTGGAAGCTAAAACAAATGGGCCCCGACTGGTACTGGGTGCATTACGACCAGACGATGACGGATGCAAAAGGCAAGGCTGGCAAATCGAAAGAAACCCGAATCATGCAACGTATAAACGGGCAGTGGAAAATCGCTTCGATGGTAGCCTTGTGGGATACCAAAAAGTAATATAGAGAACCCCGCATACCCTGTTTTCGCTGGTCATTGCCACGGCAATCTGCCACCGCTGACCCCCACGTAACGGTAAACCCCACGTTTGCCGTCAAACTACTGCTTTGCCTGGATTTCAGGATTTCGATAATATCCGTCTGTTTTTTTAAACCTATAAACAAGTAAACCCTAGTTATTATGGAAACCATGAATGATCAAACCTCGACGCCCCGTCGCGAATTTCTGGGCGCGTTAACCACCGGTGTAGCCACCCTTGGTTTAGCTGCTTTTGTGAACCCTCAGCCAGCCGCAGCGGACGCTGAAGCCGCCACCAGCGGTAGTATTGGCGATGCCGATGCCTGGTTTAACACCATCAAAGGCAAACACAAAGTCGTTTTCGACGCTACCCGTCCGCACGAACTCTTTCCCTTCGCGTGGCCCCGCGTATTTCTGATGACCAACGCGGCCACCGGAACCCCCGAAGCCGACAATGGGGTGGTGGTAGTTTTGCGGCACAACGCCATACCATACGCATTTGAGCATCGCCTGTGGGAAAAATATAAGTTCGGTGAGGTCTTCAAAGCCGACGACCCAGCCACCAAACAACCCGCCACCCGCAATCCGTTCTGGCAGCCCAAACCGGACGATTTTAAAATACCGGGCGTGGGTAACGTGGCCATCGGCATCAACGAATTGCAGGCCAGTGGCGTCAAATTCTGCGTGTGTGACGTGGCCATGACCGTATACAGCACCGCGTTGGCGCAGGGAATGGGCCAGAAGCCGGAGGACGTTAAAAAAGACTGGATGGCCGGGCTATTGCCAGGTATTCAGTCGGTGCCGTCGGGCGTGTGGGCACTGGGCCGGGCGCAGGAAAAAGGCTGTTCCTACATTTTTGCGGGCTGATCGCTAACGGTACGTAGTGCAGATAGGGTATGAGCGTCCAGCAATTTCTTGGCTTTTTCTGTTCCGTGCTGATCGGGTTCTGCCTCGGGCTCATGGGTGGGGGAGGGAGTATACTCACCCTGCCGGTGCTGGTTTATCTGCTGGGTATCGACCCCGTTCTCTCTACCACCTATTCGTTGTTTGTGATTGGAACGAGTGCATTGGCAGGCTCCGTCCACTACATCCGAAAACAGCAGGTCCACTGGCCAGCGGCCCTGCTGTTTTCAGTACCGTCCTTCGGGGTCATTGTGCTCATGCGCCGGTATGTGCTGCCCAGCCTGCCCGATTTTCTGGTGGACACTCCATCGGTTCGGGTGAGCCGCGAGGTGGCCCTCATGATCCTGTTTGCGCTACTGATGCTGGTGGCGTCGCTGCTGATGATTACCAACCGACCGGTGCAGCCCCCGGCCGACCGTTCCCTGAGTCGCTATACCTACCTGCGCATCGTACTGACGGGCGCTTTTGTTGGCTCGTTGACCGGATTAATTGGCATTGGGGGTGGTTTTTTAATTGTTCCCTCGTTAGTATTGCTGACGCGTCTGCCCATGAAAAAAGCCGTTGGCACCTCCCTGTTGATTGTTGCCGCCAATTCGGTCATTGGTTTTCTGAGCGGGCCTGTGTCGGGGCTGGTCAACTGGCCCTTTTTGCTGACCTTCACTACCTTAGCTATGATGGGTATTTTACTGGGTTCCTACGTTTCCCGCTTTGTTTCGGGGCAAAAACTCCGCCGGGTATTTGGCTGGTCGGTATTGGCTATCAGCCTGTATATCATGGCCAAAGAAACCGAAGCCCTGGCTCAGACCCAGCCTCCGGTGCCCACCGCAACGCTCTGGAACGCCCCCGGCCTGCCCAGTAATAAGCAGCACCCCGACGCGGCCCTCATCCGCTACGGACAGGCGCTGATTGCCCGCACGGCCTACTACCTCGGCCCCAACGGCAAAGTGGCCCGGCTCTCCAACGGGATGAACTGCCAGAACTGCCACCTCGACGCGGGCACCAAACCCTGGGGCAACAACTACGGGGCCGTGGCAGCTACCTATCCCAAATTCCGCGAACGATCCGGCACCAAAGAAACCATTGTCAAGCGCGTCAGCGACTGTTTTGAGCGGAGCCTGAACGGCCGGGGTCCCGACAGTACCAGCCGCGAAATGCGGGCCATTGTGGCCTATATTCAGTTTATTGGTCAGGCCGTTCCTAAGGGCGAAAGCCCCAAAGGCGTTGGTCTGTGGCCGCTCCCGTTCCTCGACCGGGCCGCCGACCCCACCCAGGGACGTCTCGTATATGCGCGCAGCTGCGTAGTTTGCCACGGGGCCGATGGGCAGGGGAAACGCACCCTCGATGGCCGGGGCTATACCTATCCACCGCTGTGGGGTATGCATAGCTACAACACCGGGGCCGGTCTCTTTCGGCTCTCGCGGCTGGCGGGCTATATCAAAGCCAACATGCCCCTCGGCATCAACTGGGAAACCCCCCTGCTCTCCGACGAAGAGGCCTGGGATCTGGCGGCTTACATCAACTCGCAGCCGCGGCCCACAAAAGTGTTCAGTCAGGACTGGCCTAACGTCAAAGGTAAGCCCGTCGACCACCCATTTGGCCCCTTTGTTGACTCGTTTCCTGAGCAACAGCACAAGTTTGGCCCCTTCAAGCCCATAGAACAGGCCCGCAAAGCCCGCTAAATCGGTGATTGCTGGTGGACGTGGTTTGCGGTAGGCTGATCTAGCGGAGGGGGACGTGTATGTATTTCGGATGATAAACAATAGGAACTAACTAAGTATGCAGGCAGAACAACGCTTTGTAGAGTCTAAGACGGTCGCGTAGGAAGATGCGGGCGTGGGTGTTAAACGGCAGATTCTTACTTTCGACGCGAAGCTGATGATGGTTAAAGTCGCCTTCGACGGAGGGGCGTGGGCGCAGTGTACAGTCATCCGCATACGCAGATGAGTTATGTGGAGCAGGGGCGATTCGAGATTGACATTGACGGGATCAGGCGGCAACTGAAAGCGGGCGATGCCTACTATATTCCGCCGAATATCCTGCACAGAGCCCTTTGCCTGAAAGCGGGCGTTCTGGTCGATGTTTTCATGGGTTGCCGGTCAGCGGTCGGTTACGTTAGCGGTTGTTGCGCTGACCCCGGTTCTGCTTCATCCGGTCTTTCTGCTCGTCTTTGAACGTCTCATATTGGGTGTACTGGTCGGCGGTGAATACGGCTTTGAGTTCAGCATCTTTGCTGTCTGTCATGTCACGTATCTGCTTCATCGTCTGACGGTTACGTTCGCCCGTTTCCAGCACTGACTGCATTTGTTGGGCGTATTTGAGGTTGATAGCGGCCACGGTCGGCTCCTGCTCAGCGGTGAGCGACAGTCGTTTTTTCATCTGAGCCGTTTGCTGGTTGGCACGTTGTTCTGGCGTGATATTGGCCAGGCGTTCCCGGCGCGTTGTGTTGCCGTCGGTGGTCGTTGGAGCAGTCTGAGCGCAGACCTGGAGGCTGATAAACAAGCCGCAGATGATACGGAGGATGATGTTGGTTTTCATTCGGATGATTGTTTGTGTTGGTTAATCAGCGGGTGTTGTGAATCAACTCCCCACCTTCAGACATAATAATGCCGTTGGGGTTTAAAACTTGCGGCCCGCTATGGCCGACGCAAAAAGGAAGGCCATACCTCCTGATCGGTCAACGAGGATGGCCTTCCAAAGCACTCACGCAGATGCCCTACTGTTTTTTAACCGTTAGATAGAGTGTGTCGGCAGCCAGGCCGGTGAAGATGCCTAACCCGTTCACAACGGTAGTGGGTGGGGTGGCGATGTTCTGAGTCGAGGTACTGTTCTGTTTGTAGAGGGCCGCATAGTCGGGGTTGAGGTGGTACAGTACCACCGCGTGCCGACCAAAATACTGAAAACTCAGCCCGGCGATCGTCGCGTTTTCGCCCTGCGTGGGCTGCACCCGAAACCGACGGGAAAGCGTTGTGACCTGGCCCGTGTTACGCGGGTCCACGATGATCGGCACGGGGCTGGTTTCGAGGTTATCGACGACCACGAAATAATAGTCAGCAACGGGGTTTTTCCAGGTCAGGTTTACGGGTGTAGCGGTGTTGATCAGTGCACCCAGCCCGCCACTGCCGATGGTTACCTGAGGGCGGAACAGTTCGGTTTGATCGGCGCGAAAGCTGACGGGTTTGGTCGGTACTAGGGTGTTGGCCGTTACTCGTTTGCCCAGATAATCGAACGACAGATCATACGTCTGGCCAATCTTGACTACCGCCGTCGTCGTGTATAGCCCGTTCCCAGCAGATCGAAGAGACAGCGTCTGGTCGGCTGATTTCACGGTCAAGGCCAGCCCATCAATCGGTTTCGCCTGTTGCGTGGCTGTGGTGTCTTCCGAGAACGGAATTTGGGTCGTCAGCTTGACCGATATCGGCTGTCCGGCGACCAAATAGGCTTCTACCACCGGGCGGCTGTCGGGCGCGATTGCCGTGTCGGACGCGGTCTGGCAGCCCAGCGTCAGGACACACAATAAACTGCTTATCAGAAATCTATTGACGTTCATAATCATTAGTGAATGCGATACGAAAAGGTGAGGTTTGGCGTGATGCCGAGGTAGGTAACATCGGTGACGACCAACTGACTCTGCTGCCCGTCGCTGACGGAGGTGAATTTTTTGTACCAGACGTTTTTGCGGTCGTAACAGTTGAACACCGATGCGCCGAGGCTACCGTGTTTGAAATTGTAGGTTACCGACGCATCGAGCCGCGAATAATCCGGGAAGCGGTTGGCGTTTTTGCCCGATGGATTGGTAAAGGTCTTGCTGGTGCCGTCGAGGAGTTTGACGCTGTATTCACCCACTACCGAGGTGTATGGCTTGCCCGACGCATAAATCCAGGTCAGCCCGAAATCGAACCGTTTATATCGGTAGGTGTTGATGAATTTAAACTCGTTGCGCACGTCCTGATTGGCATAGTAGGGCTGGTCGGAGAAAGCCGCGATGCGGTTTTGAGCGACGGCGTAGGTATAGCCCACCCAGCCCGCATAGCTGCCGAATTTTTTCTGCACCAGTACATCTACCCCCCGCACGGTGCCGGTGCCGGTGAAAAACGTCTCCTGCGGCACCAGCCCCCGGCCCACCTGGGGCGCGAATCGCAGCGTGTATTCGGTTACGCCGGTCAGGTCTTTGGCGTAGGCTTCCACGTCGAAGAGGTAATCAGCGGTTTCGTAGGTTAGCCCCCCGATGTAGTGCGTAGCGGCCCCGACCGGCAGATAGCCCCCGTCGGAAAGGAGCCAGAAGTTGCGGCTTCCCTGCGAAATATCCTCCCGCGTCACCTGTTTCACAAACTGGTAGTTGCGCGCCCAGGCGCCTTGCAGCTTCAGCCGGTCTGTGAGCTGGTAGGTAGCCGACAGCCGGGGTTCGGCATGTATTTTTCGGGTAACCGAATACT
>Ga0123337_10002130_pt1 | contig 23153 bp, 21 predicted proteins | sample frozenSSSSmetaG_FD_89792 | JGI IMG/M metagenome (GOLD analysis project Ga0123337, IMG submission 89792) | Glacier valley bacterial and archeal communities from Borup Fiord, Nunavut, Canada, to study Microbial Dark Matter (Phase II) -... | ecosystem: Environmental > Aquatic > Freshwater > Ice >...
GGCACCTGCAAAGACCGCGACATCATGCAGTTCAACCCGCACAGCGTGATTGAAGGCATGGCGATTGCGGCTTACGCCATGGGCATCAGCGTGGGCTACAACTACATCCATGGCGAAATTTTTGCCACCTATCAGCGTTTTGAAGAAGCGCTCGACGAGGCCCGCGCCGCAGGCTTGCTTGGCAACAACATTCTCGGCAGCGGCTTTAATTTTCAGCTCCACGCCGCGCATGGATTTGGTGCCTACATTTGTGGTGAAGAAACGGCCTTGCTGGAATCGCTGGAAGGCAAAAAAGGCCAGCCGCGCTTCAAACCGCCGTTTCCCGCCAGTTTTGGTTTGTACGGCAAGCCCACCACGATCAACAACACTGAAACCTTCGCAGCTGTGCCATGGATCATCCGCAATGGCGGTGCGGCCTATCTGGAATGCGGCAAGCCCAACAACGGCGGAACCAAGATTTATTCGGTTTCGGGCGACGTCGAGCTGCCAGGCAACTATGAAGTGCCCATGGGCACCCCGTTTGCCAAACTGTTGGAGTTGGCGGGCGGTGTTCGTAAGGGGCGCACGCTGAAGGCCGTCATTCCGGGTGGCTCCTCATCCCCGGTATTGCCGGCCTCCCTCATGATGGAGTGCACCATGGACTATGACTCGATCGCCAAGGCGGGCTCCATGCTCGGCTCCGGTGCCGTGATCGTCATGGATGACAGCCGTTGCATGGTCGAGTCGCTCAAGCGCTTGTCCTACTTTTACATGCACGAGTCCTGCGGGCAGTGCACGCCTTGCCGCGAAGGCACGGGCTGGCTCTGGCGTGTGGTGGACCGCATCCATAACGGGAAGGGCCGCCAGAATGATCTGGACTTGCTCAACTCGGTGGCGGACAACATTCAGGGCCGTACCATTTGTGCGCTGGGCGATGCTGCTGCGATGCCGGTACGCGCCATGATCAAGCATTTCCGCCACGAGTTTGAGGCCATGATCAAACCACAAGCGCCTCACGTTGCAGCCCCTGAAGGCGCAGCGCAGGCCGCAAGCCACGCCTGATCGCGGAAAGAAAAATATGGTTGAAATAGAACTTGACGGGCAGAAAGTGGAAGTGCTCGAAGGCAGCACGGTCATGCACGCCGCTGAAAAAGCGGGTACGTACATTCCGCATTTTTGCTATCACAAGAAGCTGAGCATTGCTGCAAACTGCCGTATGTGTCTGGTGGACGTGGAGAAGGCGCCCAAGCCCATGCCAGCCTGCGCCACGCCGGTCACGCAAGGCATGATTGTGCGTACCAAAAACGACAAAGCCATCAAGGCCCAAAAGGGTGTGATGGAGTTTTTGCTGATCAACCATCCGCTGGACTGCCCTATCTGTGATCAGGGCGGCGAGTGCCAGCTGCAGGATTTGGCTGTGGGCTATGGCGCCGGTGCGTCACGCTACGAAGAAGAAAAACGCGTGGTGTTCCACAAGGATGTGGGTCCGCTGATTTCCATGCAGGAGATGAGCCGCTGCATTCACTGCACCCGCTGCGTGCGCTTTGGCCAGGAAGTGGCCGGCGTGATGGAGCTGGGCATGTCGCACCGTGGCGAGCATGCCGAGATCGAGACCTTTGTCGGCATGTCGGTGGACTCCGAACTGTCTGGCAACATGATCGATATTTGTCCGGTCGGTGCGCTGACCAGCAAGCCTTTCCGCTACAGCGCCCGCACTTGGGAACTGTCGCGCCGCAAGTCGGTCAGCCCGCATGATTCGACCGGTGCCAACCTGATTGTTCAAGTAAAGAATAACAAGGTCATGCGCGTGGTGCCGCTTGAAAACGAAGATGTCAACGAGTGCTGGATCGCCGATCGCGACCGTTTCTCGTATGAAGCGTTGAACAGCGAAGAGCGGCTGACCAGCCCCATGATCAAGCAGGGCGGAGAATGGAAAACCGTCGACTGGCAGACAGCCCTCGAATATGTGGCCAATGGCCTCAAGCAGATCAAGGCCGAGCATGGTGCCGAGAGCATCGGCACGCTGGCCAGTCCGCACAGCACGCTAGAGGAGTTGTACCTTGCGGCCGCCCTGACGCGCGGCTTGGGAAGCGAGAACATTGATCACCGTTTACGCTACGCAGAATTTCTGCCTTCGGCATCGGTGCGCTGGCTCGGGACTTCCATCGCTTCGCTGTCAGAGTTGCAGCGCGTGCTCGTGGTCGGCTCCAACCTGCGCAAGGACCATCCGCTGTTTGCACAGCGTATTCGGCAGTCTGTGCGCAAGGGTTGTGTGCTAAGTGCTATTAATTCAGTAGCGGAACTGAGTTCTGCTGATGCCTGGGCCATGCCGATCGCCCATACGCTTCTGGCCGCGCCCGATGCATGGGTGCAGGGCTTGGCGGACGTGGCGGCTGCCATTGCTGCAGAAAAGGGCGTGTCTCCGCCCGCCGCGGGGCAAGCCACTGATGATGCGAAGGTGATTGCCGCTTCACTGCTAAGCGGCGAGCGCAAAGCCATCTTGTTGGGCAATGCCGCAGCGCATCATGCCAACGCTTCCAGCCTGTTGGTATTGGCCAACTGGATTGCTGCCCAAACGGGCGCGACTGTGGGTTACCTGACGGAGGCTGCCAATACGGTGGGTGCCCAGTGGGCAGGGGCTATGCCGGGCGACAAAGGTCTCCATGCCGGCCAGATGCTCGATGGCCGATTGAAAGCTGTGCTGTTGCTGAACAATGAACCCGAGTTTGATTCGGCCAAAGGTGCGTCCGCCAGGACATCGCTGAACGCGATCCAGATGGTGGTGACGCTGAGTCCGTTTAAATCCAACATGAGCTTCAGCGACGTGTTGCTGCCGATTGCGCCCTTCACGGAAACGCCCGGCACGTTTGTGAATGCCGAAGGACGCCTGCAGGGCTTTCATGCGGTCGTCAAACCTTTGGGGGACACGCGGCCCGCCTGGAAAGTATTGCGCGTGCTGGCGAATCTGATGGGTCTGCCCGGCTTTGACTTTGAATCCTCGCAGGACGTGCTCAAGCAGATACCGGGCGCTGAATTGACACACATGCCGGCCGACAAACTGGGCAATGCAAGCGATGCGCGCATTGATGTGGTCTCTGCCGCTGCCCAGGCGCCTGCCGTTGCCCGTATTTACCAGCTCGACGGTCTCGTCAGGCGTGCCCCCTCGCTGCAGTTGACGGCGGATGCCCGGCAGGCCGCACACCTTGAAGGAGTTGGCGCATGATCGATGCAGTCTACGGCTTCGGCCAGGGCTTGATGGGTGGGATCTGGCCGGCGACGGTCTGGCCGGTTCTGTGGGTGTTGATCAAGATTGTCTGTGTCTTGTTGCCGCTGATGGGCTGTGTCGCCTATCTCACCCTCTGGGAACGCAAGGCGATCGGTTTTACGCAAATTCGTCTTGGACCTAACCGCGTGGGGCCCTTTGGTCTGCTGCAACCGATTGCGGATGCGCTCAAACTGCTGACCAAGGAGATCATCATCCCCACGGCCGCCAGCAAGGGCTTGTTTGTGCTGGGTCCGATCATGACCATCATGCCCGCCTTGGCGGCGTGGGCCGTCATTCCTTTCGGTCCCGATGTCGCGCTGGCCAACATCAATGCGGGCTTGCTGTTCCTGATGGCCATTACCTCGCTTGAGGTGTATGGCGTGATCATTGCTGGTTGGGCCTCCAACTCCAAATATGCGTTCCTCGGCGCGATGCGCGCTTCGGCTCAAATGGTGAGCTATGAAATTGCCATGGGCTTTTGCCTGGTGGTGGTGCTCATGGTATCTGGCAGCCTGAACATGACTGATATCGTCATGGGTCAGGGCAAGGGTACGGCAGCCAGCCAAGGCTTGAACTTCCTGTCCTGGAACTGGTTGCCCCTGTTACCGATTTTTGTGGTTTATTTCATTTCATCTCTCGCAGAGACCAACCGTCACCCGTTTGATGTGGTGGAGGGCGAATCCGAGATCGTGGCAGGTCACATGGTGGAGTACTCCGGCATGGCCTTCGCCATGTTCTTTTTGGCCGAATACGCCAACATGTGGTTGGTTGCCATACTGGCCGTCCTGCTGTTTCTGGGCGGCTGGCTGCCTCCCTTTGAATTTTTGAGCTTTATTCCGGGCTGGATCTGGCTGGGTGCAAAAACCTTTGTGGTTGTCACCATGTTCCTGTGGGTGCGTGCCACCTTCCCGCGCTTTCGGTACGACCAGATCATGCGTCTGGGCTGGAAGATCTTCATCCCAGTGACCCTGGTGTGGTTGGTGGTCGTCGGGGCCTGGATGCAGACCTCTTACAACATCTGGAAGTAGGCGGACGATTTATGAACTCGCACGCGCATATTTATTCGCTTCCTCATGAGGGGGCACGGTCTTCCTTGAGGCAGCTTGGCAGGAGGACATCATGTCTGCAGTAGCGTCCGTCAAGGATTTTGTTTCAAGCTTCATGTTGACTGAGCTGTTCAAGGGCATGGCCCTGACCGGTAAGTACATGTTCAAGCGCAAGATCACTATCCAGTTTCCTGAAGAGAAAACGCCACAGAGTCCCCGTTTTCGCGGCTTGCACGCTCTGCGCCGCTATGAAAATGGCGAAGAACGCTGCATTGCCTGCAAGCTCTGCGAGGCGGTATGCCCGGCGATGGCCATCACCATTGAGTCTGACGTGCGCGAAGACGGTAGCCGCCGCACCTCGCGCTACGACATCGACCTGACCAAGTGCATTTTTTGCGGCTTTTGCGAAGAGAGCTGCCCGGTCGACTCGATCGTTGAGACTCATATTTTTGAATACCACGGTGAAAAGCGCGGTGACCTGTATTTCACCAAAGAGATGTTGCTCGCTGTTGGTGATCGCTATGAACCCGAAATCGCAGCCGCCAGGGCTGCAGACGCCCGGTACCGCTGAATTCCATGCCCAAGTAGTCGCCTCAAGAAAGAATTCATAAAAACATGGACGCTATAACCGGTCTTTTTTACTTCTTCGCCGCAGTGTTGCTGTTTTCAGCATTCCGGGTCATCACGGCGCGCAACCCCGTGCATGCCGCGCTATACCTGGTGCTCGCATTTTTTCAGGCGGCGGCTATCTGGATCCTGCTCAAGGCCGAGTTTTTGGCCATCACGCTGGTGCTCGTATATGTGGGGGCCGTGATGGTGCTGTTTCTCTTTGTGGTGATGATGCTGGACATCAACATGGACGGCATGCGCAAGGGGTTCTGGAAACATTTTCCTCTCGCCGGTATGGTCGGCGTTGTCATTGCGCTGGAAATGTCCTATGTGCTGATGGGCGGATTTCGCGATCCTCCGAAATTGGCTTCTGCGGCAGGCCAGATTGGCGACCAGGTATCCAACACCAAGGTGCTGGGGGTATTGCTTTACTCTGAATACCTTTACCCCCTGGAAATTGCAGCAGTCATTTTGCTGGTGGCCATCATCGCCGCCATCGCACTGACCTTGCGTGAGCGCAAGGACTCCAAACATACCAACGCTGCCGACCAGGTACGGGTCAAGCGTGGCGACCGGGTCAGCCTGGTCAAAATGAAGTCTGTGGTCGCTGCATCGGCTGCCAACACGCCCGCCGAGGAAAAACAATGATGACGCTTACGCTGGGACATTTTCTTTCGCTGGGCGCGATGCTGTTTGCGTTGTCGGTCATTGGCATTTTTCTGAACCGCAAAAACCTGATTGTGCTGCTCATGGCAATTGAGCTCATGCTGCTGGCTGTCAACATGAATTTTGTGGCGTTTTCTTATTACCTGAACGACATGGCGGGCCAGATTTTCGTGTTCTTCATACTGACCGTCGCGGCGGCCGAGTCCGCCATCGGGCTGGCCATACTGGTGCTGCTGTTCCGCAACAAGTCCAGCATCAACGTCGACGAACTCAATACGCTCCAGGGTTAATAAAAAAATGAGTCAAACCCTTTCTGCATCGAGCTTGCTGGCTGTTCCGCTGGCACCTTTGGCTGGCGCCCTGGTTGCCGGTATTTTGGGAACCTCCTTTGGCGGTAACTGGATAGGCCGCCGTCTGTCGCATACCCTCACCATTCTGGGTGTACTACTGGCGTTCATCATTTCGGCCATGACGCTCAAAAGCGTGGCGATGGATGGCGCGCGCTTTAATGAAACGCTCTACACCTGGATGGTGGTCGGCGGGCTGAAAATGGAAATCGGCTTTCTGGTCGATGGCCTGACAGCCATGATGATGTGCGTGGTGACCTTCGTCTCGCTCATGGTGCACATTTACACGATTGGCTACATGGAAGAAGACGAGGGATACAACCGCTTCTTTGCCTACATTTCCCTGTTCACCTTTTCCATGCTGATGCTGGTGATGAGCAACAACTTGCTGCAGCTGTTTTTTGGCTGGGAAGCGGTGGGCCTGGTGTCCTATTTGCTGATCGGTTTCTGGTTCAACAAGCCCAGCGCGGTTTTTGCCAACATGAAGGCCTTCCTCGTCAATCGCGTGGGTGATTTCGGCTTTATTCTGGGCATTGGCCTGCTTGCCGCGTATGCTGGCACGCTCAACTATGGCGAGGCGTTTGCCAAGGCGGATGAGCTGTCCCTGCTGACCTTGCCGGGGACCGGCTGGATGCTGGTGACCGTGATCTGCATTTGCCTGTTTATCGGTGCCATGGGCAAGTCAGCACAGTTTCCTCTGCATGTCTGGCTGCCCGATTCCATGGAGGGCCCGACCCCCATTTCTGCGCTGATTCATGCCGCCACCATGGTGACGGCAGGCATTTTCATGGTGGCGCGCATGTCACCGCTGTTTGAACTCAGTGATACCGCGCTGAGCTTCATCATGGTGATTGGCGCGATCACGGCGCTGTTCATGGGGTTTTTGGGCATCATCCAGAACGACATCAAGCGCGTGATTGCGTATTCCACCTTGTCGCAGCTGGGCTACATGACGGTGGCGCTAGGTGCTTCCGCGTATTCCGTGGCCGTATTCCACCTGATGACACATGCCTTCTTCAAGGCGCTGCTGTTCCTGGCGGCGGGCTCGGTCATCATGGGCATGCACCACCTCCAGGACATCCGCTGGATGGGGGGGCTGCGCAAGTACATGCCGATCACCTGGATTACCTTTCTGCTGGGCTCGCTTGCGCTGATTGGTACGCCACTCTTTGCCGGCTTTTATTCCAAGGACAGCATCATTGAAGCGGTTCATGAAAGCCATCTGGCGGGTGCCAGCTTTGCCTATTACGCGGTGCTGGCGGGTGTGTTCGTGACGGCCTTTTATTCATTTCGTCTTTATTTCCTGGTCTTTCACGGCAAGGAACGCTTTGATCAGAATCCCGATGCCCACCATGATGCACATGATGATCACGGCCACCATGGCGAGCACCCGAAACCTCATGAATCACCCTGGGTGGTCACGGTGCCGCTGATTTTGCTGGCCATTCCCTCGGTGGTCATCGGCTTCATGACGATTCAGCCCATGCTGTTCGGTGAGTTTTTCAAGGATGCCATTTTTGTCAACCTTGAGCGGCATCCCGCCATGGAAGAATTGGCCAAGATTTTTCACGGACCGGCCCAAATGGCCTTGCATGGCCTGACGACCGCACCCTTCTGGTTGGCGCTGGCGGGTGTTGTGCTTTCGTATTACATGTACATGGTGAATCCGGCCCTGCCTGCGGCCATCAAGCGCAGCGCGCAGCCAATTTATACCTTGCTTGAAAACAAGTACTACCTCGACTGGCTGAACGAAAACGTGCTGGCCCGTGGCGCGCGTGGCCTGGGGACGGTTTTCTGGAAGGTTGGCGACGAAAAGCTGATTGACGGCGCTGTGGTCAATGGCTCGTGGAAGCTGGTGGGCTGGATCTCCGGCATGGTGCGAAAGCTGCAGTCGGGCTACATCTATCACTACGCCTTCGGCATGATCATTGGCGTGTTTGTGTTGATGACGTATTTCGTCTGGCTCAACCAATAAGAATAAGGAAGTACGAGAATGGGATTGTTGAGCCTTGCCATATGGACGCCGATTTTTTTCGGCGCCGTTTTGTTGGCGCTGGGTCGGGACGAACAGGCGCGCAGTGTGCGCTGGATCGCGCTGATCGGTGCTGTTGTCAGTTTTCTGGTGACCTTGCCCTTGTACGACGGCTTTCAGCTGGGTACTTCGGCCATGCAGTTTGTCGAGAAGGCCAGCTGGATTGGGCGATTCAATGTCAATTACCACCTCGGTGTGGACGGCATTTCGCTCTGGTTCGTGTTGCTGACTGCTTTCATCACGGTCGTGGTTGTCATCGCCAGCTGGGAATCGATTACGAAACGCGTCAACCAGTACATGGCCGCCTTGCTGATTCTCAGTGGTCTCATGATCGGCGTTTTCGTGGCCCTGGACGGCATACTCTTTTATGTGTTCTTTGAGGCCACATTGATCCCGATGTATCTGATCATCGGCATCTGGGGCGGGCCCAAAAAGATCTACGCGGCGTTCAAGTTCTTTCTGTACACGCTGCTCGGCTCCCTGATGATGCTGGTCGCGCTGATGTTTTTGTACACCAAGTCAGGCGGTAGTTTCGATATTGCCACCTGGCACAGGCTGCCGCTGGGCGGCACGGTGCAGACCCTGCTGTTCTTTGCTTTCTTTGCGGCTTTTGCTGTCAAGGTGCCTATGTGGCCCGTCCACACCTGGTTGCCTGACGTGCACGTGGAAGCCCCGACCGGCGGCTCCGCCGTGCTGGCTGCCATCATGCTCAAGCTCGGCGCTTACGGGTTTCTGCGGTTTTCGCTGCCTATCGCGCCGGATGCCTCGCGCGAGTGGGCCTGGTTGATGATTGCCTTGTCCCTGATAGCCGTTGTTTACGTGGGTCTGGTGGCGTTGGTACAGAAGGACATGAAAAAGCTGGTGGCGTACTCGTCCGTGGTTCACATGGGGTTTGTTACCTTGGGCTTCTTCCTGTTCAGTGACCTCGGCGTTTCGGGCGGCATTGTGCAGATGGTGGCGCATGGTTTTGTGTCAGGCGCCATGTTTTTGTGCATTGGCGTGCTCTATGACCGCGTTCATTCACGGGAAATTTCCAGCTACGGTGGTGTGGTCGCCACCATGCCCAAGTTTGCCGCCTTTGCCTTGCTTTTCACCATGGCCAACAGCGGTTTGCCTGGAACGGCCGGCTTTGTCGGCGAATGGATGGTGATTCTGGCATCCGTTAAATACAACTTCTGGATCGGTGCTGCTGCAGCGTCCACCTTGATTTTTGGTGCAGCCTACTCGCTCTGGATGTTCAAGCGTGTGTACCTTGGGCCGGTCGTTAACGAGGACGTCAAGGCGCTGAAAGATATCAACGGCCGCGAATTCCTGATGTTGTCCTTGCTGGCCATTGCCGTGCTGTTCATGGGCATCTATCCAAAGCCGTTTACCGATGTGATGAACACCTCGGTGGCTGACCTGCTCAAGCACGTAGCCGTCTCGAAACTGAACTAAGCAACCTATCCAAAGAATTCAGATGATTGACAAACTCAGTTGGATCACGGTCTACCCCGAAATCGTTCTCTTGATCATGGCCTGCGTGATTTTGCTGGTGGATCTGGGGAGCAAAACCGCGCAGCGTACCGGCACTTATGTGCTGACCTTGCTGACGCTGGCCGTGGTGGCCACCATGGAAGCCTTTTATGCGGTGGGCGGCCAGACCATTTATGGCTTTGGCAACATGGTGGTCAGCGACCCCATGGGCAGCTGGCTCAAATGCTTTGCCAGCATTGCCACGATGGTTTCGCTGGTTTACGGCAGACCCTATGCCGCAGACCGCGGCATGCTGCGCGGCGGCGAGTACTTCACGCTCAGCTTGTTCGCATTGCTGGGCATGTTTGTGATGATTTCAGGTCACAACTTTCTGGTGATCTACATGGGTCTGGAATTGCTGACGCTGTCCAGCTACGCGCTGGTGGCGTTGCGCCGCGACGATGCAACTTCCTCGGAAGCAGCCATGAAGTACTTTGTACTGGGCGCGCTGGCCTCGGGCTTTTTGCTCTATGGGCTGTCGATGCTGTACGGCGCAACCGGATCGCTGGACGTCAATGAAGTGTTTAGCGCCATTGCAAGCCGTCAGGTCAAGCACCAGGTCCTGGTGTTCGGCCTGGTGTTCATCGTGGCGGGCCTGGCGTTCAAACTCGGGGCCGTGCCTTTTCACATGTGGTTGCCAGACGTGTACCAGGGTGCACCTACGGCGGTGACGCTGCTGATCGGTGGTGCACCTCAACTGGCTGCCTTTGCGATTGTCATCCGCTTGCTGGTGGAAGGCTTGCTGCCGCTGGCCATTGACTGGCAGCAGATGCTGGCTTTGATGGCCATAGGCTCATTGTTGGTGGGTAACCTGGCGGCCGTGGCACAAACCAACCTCAAGCGCATGCTGGCGTTTTCTACGATTTCGCAAATGGGATTTTTGCTGCTGGGCCTGATGGCTGGCGTGGTCAATGGCAACCAGATCAATACCGAGTCAGCCTATGGCGCTTCCATGTTCTACGTCGTGACCTATGTGCTCACGACGCTGGCTGCGTTCGGCATCATCTTGCTGCTGGCCCGCGCCGGGCACGAGTCCGAGGAGATTGCTGATCTGGCCGGCCTGAACCAGCGCAGCCCGCTGTATGCCGGTGTCATGGCGATCAGCATGTTGTCACTGGCGGGCTTGCCGCCGCTGGTGGGGTTTTACGCCAAGCTGGGCGTGTTGCAGGCGCTGATTGCGTCGGAGAAAACCAGCTACCTGGTGCTGGCAATTTTTGCGGTCATGATGTCGTTGATCGGTGCTTTTTACTACCTGCGTGTGGTCAAGGTGATGTACTTTGATGCACCTCAGCCGCACAATGCCCAGCCGATTTCGGCACCGGCGGATGCAAAGGCCGTGCTCGCCATTAATGGTGCACTGATCCTGATCCTGGGTATCGCGCCGGGTGGCCTGATGACCCTGTGCGCACAGTCCATCAGCAGCATCGTCAAGTCCCTCGGGGCCTAGGTTTACCGATGACGCAAACCACTTCAATCTGGCTGCTCGTGTCGCTGGCCTTGCTGGCTGCCAATCTGCCCTTCATCAGTAACCGCCTGTTCGCGGTGCTCGCGCTCAAAACCCCGAAAAACCTGGCAATACGGTTCGCGGAACTGGTGGTCTGGTATTTTCTGGTCGGCGGGCTGGGGCTCTACTTGGAGCATCGCGCCGGACAAAATGCGCCCCAAGGTTGGGAGTTTTATGCCATCACAGCCACACTTTTTCTAACCTTTTCATTTCCCGGTTTTACCTACCGTTATCTGTTCAAGCATCGGGCATGACCTTGCCCGGCGCAGGTGAAAAAGGCGTTATGGCCGACGATGCCCATCTGGTGGAAACCGCCGTGGGCTCAGAAGAACTCCTCAAGGGGCATTTCCTTCATGTGCTCCGCGATACCGTTCGCCTTCCCGATGGCAAGCACGCCACACGGGAATATGTGATTCACCCTGGTGCGGTGATGATCGTGGCGCAGCTTGACGATGGCCGGATTGTGTTGGAGCGCCAATACCGTTACCCCGTGCAGTCGGTCATGCTCGAATTTCCGGCAGGAAAGCTCGATTCTGGCGAGGCCTCGCTGGCCTGTGCGCAACGCGAGTTGCTGGAAGAAACCGGCTATACCGCGCGGCAGTGGGCCAGGGCCGGTGTGCTGCACCCGGTTATTTCCTATTCCACTGAATTTATAGACATCTGGTTTGCGCGCGGGCTCACCCTGGGCGAACGCCAGCTCGATGCCGGTGAATTTCTGGATGTGTTCACCGCTACCCCCGTCGAGTTGCTGAATTGGTGCGGCAACGGCCGGGTGACGGATGCCAAAACACTGACGGGCGTTCTGTGGCTGCAAAACGTGTTGTCGGGGGCATGGGCACTGGATTGGCAGGCGGCCACGCCGCAGTGAGCCGACGCTCACCTTGTTATGAAAGTCCTGAATCTTCAGTGTGCGTACCAGCATTCGTTTGAAGGCTGGTTCGGTTCTGAGGACGACTTTCAGGCACAACTGGCGCGCGGTCTGATTGAATGCCCACTGTGTGCCGACAAAGCCATTCAAAAAATGCCCAGTGCGCCGCGCCTCAACTTGGGCGGACACCCGGCTCGGGATACACCCGAAAAAGGTAGCGAGAAGCCGCGATCGGCGCCGTCTGCCTTGGCGCACCCGGAAGATGTAGTCGGCAGCCACAACGATGCCGTGGTGGGTATGCCCGCGGGCGCCAGTCCTGCGGCGCAGGCCGCTTTTCTCAAGGCCTTGCGCCATGTGGTGGCTCATACCGAGGATGTCGGGGACCGCTTTAGCCACGAGGTGCGCCGCATGCACTATGGCGAGGCCCAGGCGCGCCCCATCCGTGGTCAGGCCAGTCTGAAGGACGCCGTCGAACTGCTGGAAGAAGGTATCGAGGTCATGCCCTTGATGCTGCCTCCCGCCGTCAAGGAAACCCTGCAGTAACCAAAAAGGGTGATTTTTGACACCCCTTGGGCTAACCCTGCTTGCCCAAGGTCGCCGGCAAGCGACCCAAGACCCGTCTGCTCAGGGGTACAAGCCGCGCAATTCGCGCGTGTGCAAAATCCGCTTGCACGCCACAATAAACGTGGCGGTGCGCAGGCTGACCTTGTGGTCCTGGGCCACCTGCCAGACACCGGCAAAGGCCTCTTTCATGATGCGCACCAGGCGGGCATTGATTTCGGCTTCGTCCCAGAAAAAGCTCGAAAAGTCCTGTACCCATTCGAAATAGCTCACGGTCACACCGCCCGCATTGGCAATCACGTCGGGCAGCACCAGTACATTGCGCTCCTGCAAAATGTCATCGGCCGCAGGGGTGGTCGGGCCATTCGCGCCTTCAATGACCATGCGCGCCTTGATGCGGCCAGCGTTCTCGGCGGTGATCTGCTGCTCCAGCGCGGCCGGAATCAGGATGTCGCAGTCCACATCCCAGAATGCGTCGTTGGCCAGGACCTCGGCTTCTGCAAAGTCGGCCACGCTGCCGGTCTCGGCAACATGCCTGAGCAGGGACGGCACATCCAGCCCCGCTTCGCGGTAAATGGTGCCGCCATGGTCCTGCACGGCCACGATGCGTGCACCGGCTTCGGCAAACAGCTTGCCGGCGATGCCGCCCACATTGCCAAAGCCCTGCACGGCCACCCGCGAGGTAGCGATGTCAAGCCCGATGTGCCGCGCCGCCTCAGCGCCCACCGTGAACACGCCGCGGCCCGTGGCTTCGCGCCGCCCCAGTGAGCCGCCCAGGTCCACCGGCTTGCCGGTGACCACGCCGGTGGCCGTTGAACCCGTGTTCATGGAATAGGTGTCCATCATCCAGGCCATGATCTGCTCGTTGGTGTTGACATCAGGCGCCGGAATGTCCTTGTTGGGGCCGATGATGATGCCGATCTCGCTGGTGTAGCGGCGCGTCATGCGCTCCAACTCCCCGAGCGACAGGGTCTTGGGATCCACCCGAATGCCGCCCTTGGCGCCGCCGTAAGGCACGTTCACCGCAGCGTTCTTGATCGACATCCAGGCCGACAGCGCCATCACTTCTGACAGCGTTACGTCCTGGTGAAAACGCACGCCACCCTTGCCAGGCCCGCGCGAGACGTTGTGTTGTACGCGGTAGCCCTCAAAGTGCGCGATCCGGCCGTCGTCCATGTGGATGGGCACATCGACGATCAGGATGCGCTTGGGGCGTTTCAGGGTTTCGGCCCAGCGCGCCAGGTTGCCCAGGTGCGGTATCACGCGATCGACCTGCTGCAGGTAATTTCCCCAGGGACCGAGCTTGTCGGCCTGCAGATAAGACGGAAGCGCGTGCTGAGGCGGTGTCGCCGGAGCGGCAACGGCGCTCGGGCTGGAAGCTTGCGACATGAAAAAACTCCTTGTGGACAATCAAGGAGCAGAGCTTAGGCCCACGGCTTCCAGGTGTCCAAGGCCAGGTTCATTTAATTTTATGCAATTAATGCATAACAATGATTTTTAATTTCGAATCCCTGTCGTGCCCGCTCGGGCAGCACGGTGATCAACCATGCGCCAAAGCAGCCCGGGCAGCCGCTTTGGACTGCTCTTGCAAAATGTTTCAGCGCAGGCGTTAGCGGCGGGACAAGACTTCCACCAAGGTAGACGCCAATTCTTCTGCTGCAAATTTAGCGATGTAGGCATCGGCCCCCACGCTCTTGACGTGACCTTCATTGGCGGCACCCGTCAAGGACGAGTGAATAATGACTGGCAGGGATTTGAAGCGTGCATCGTTCTTGATGTTTCGGGTCAGGGTAAAGCCGTCCATCTCGGGCATCTCCAGATCCGTGAGGATCAGCGCTACCTTGTCCCGCGCCGTCTTGCCTTCGGCCACCGCCTGGGCAGAAATGGCCTGAAGCCGTTCCCAGGCCTCCTTGCCGGTTTTGGTCATGATGTAGGGAACACCCATGGACGCGAGTCCCTGTTCGATCATTGAGCGCGCAAGGGCGGAGTCGTCGGCTGCCAGCACGACGGTGCCCGGAGGCAGGGTCACTTTGGTGCCGGTAACGGTCCCGGTATCCTGGTTTTCCGGCGGCATCACATCGCGCAATATCTGCTCGACATCAAGGACTTGCGCCAGGCGCGTGTCTTCCGCATCGCCATCCAGCCGGGCAATGCTGGTCACCAGACCGCCCCCCTGGCCTTCGGCCGAGAGCACCTGCTGCCATTCGAGCCGCACGATTTCACTGACCTCTTCAACGGCAAAAGCCTGCGTGCTGCGCGCGAACTCGGTCACCAGCAGGATCGCCAAGCCATTGTTGGGTTTGCACCCGACCACCGACGACAGGTTGATGACCGGGATGATCTGGCCGCGAACATTGGCCACGCCCATGACATGGGCAGAGGCATTGGCCATGCTGGTGATGGGCGGCATGACCAGAATTTCACGCACCTTGAACACATTGATGCCAAACAGCTCCCGGCTCCCGGAGTCGGGTGCTTCTCCCAGCCGGAACAGCAGCAGTTCGAACTTGTTGCTCGATGTCAGGTTGGTTCGTTCGTCAATCTCGTGAAGCGCCGGTTTCATGGGTGCTTGCCTTCCGCTTGTCGTGAATTTTTTTGATGCATGTCTAGCTGGCATGTATCAACGACTCTAGCCGGGACAAACCGCGCAGATCGATAAATGAATGGGCCCGATTCCGCGCATACCGGCCTTACGCCGCCGGTCGTTTTATGTTAGGTGCCCGGGCTTCGCCGCCGCTCAGGCGTTGAACTGCAGCGCCGCCAGCCGCGCATAAATGCCGCCACGGCTCACCAGTTCGGCGTGGCTGCCTTGCTCTACCAGCTGGCCGTGGTCCAGTACCAGAATGCGGTCGGCCTGCTGCACCGTGGCCAGGCGGTGCGCAATCACCAGCGTGGTGCGGTCTTTCATGGCCGACTCCAGCGCAGCCTGCACCATGCGTTCGCTTTCGGCGTCTAGCGCGCTGGTGGCTTCGTCCAGCAGCAGCAGTGGCGAGTTTTTGAGCATGGCGCGCGCAATCGCAATGCGCTGGCGTTGCCCGCCCGACAGGCGCACGCCGCGCTCGCCCAGAAAGGTGTCGTAGCCTTCGGGCAGCGCGGTGATGAATTCATGCGCAAAGGCAGCCTGCGCCGCCGCCTTCACCTCATCGTCGCTGGCGCCGGGCTGGCCGTAGCGAATGTTTTCGAGCGCACTGGTCGAGAAAATCACCGCGTCCTGCGGCACGATACCGATGCGCTGGCGCAGGTCGTGCAGCGCCAGGTCGCGGGTCGCCACGCCGTCCAGTTCGATGCGGCCCGACGCCGGGTCGTAAAAACGCAGCAGCAGCTGAAACACCGTGCTCTTGCCAGCGCCGCTAGGCCCGACAATCGCCACGGTTTCGCCGGGCGCCACGCTTAAGGTGAAATTGCTCAAAGCGGGCAGCAAAGGGCGTGACGGATAGTTGAACGTGACTGATTCAAATTTAATAGCGCTTCCTGCCCGTGGAATATGGGCTGGAAGCGGATTTGAGGGTGAAGTCACGGGCGAGCGCGTCTCCAGCAACTCCATCAGCCGCTCGGTGGCACCGGCAGCGCGCAGCAGGTCGCCATAGACCTCGCCCAGCACGGCGGCCGCGCTGGCCAGAATGATGACGTAGACCACGGTCTGGCCCAGGTGGCCCGCCGTGATGTCGCCGCGCATCACGGCCTGCGTGCCCTGGTACAGGCCCCACAGTAGCGCCGCCGACGTGGCGATGATGATGAAGGCCACCAGCACCGAGCGCGCCCGGGTGCGGCGCACGGCGGTATTGAAGGCGTCGGTCGTGGACTGGTCGAAGCGCGCGGCCTCGCGGGCTTCAGCGGTGTAGCTTTGCACCACCGGAATCGCGTTCAGCACCTCGGCCGCAATCGCGCTGGAGTCGGCGACCCGGTCCTGGCTGGCGCGCGACAGCTTGCGCACGCGCCGGCCAAACCACACCGACGGCGCCACGATCAGCACCAGCACGCCCAGCACCTGCACCATCAAGTACGGGTTGGTGTAGACCAGCATGACCAGCGCGCCCACGCCCATCACGGCATTGCGCAGCCCCATGCTGAGCGACGAGCCCACCACGGTCTGCACCAGCGTGGTGTCGCCGGTCAGGCGGCTCAGCACCTCGCCGGTTTGCGTGGTCTCAAAAAACTCCGGGCTTTGCTGCAGCACATGGCCGTAGACCGCGTTGCGCAGGTCGGCCGTGACCCGCTCGCCCAGCCAGCTGACCATGTAAAACCGGCCGGCCGACAACAGCCCCAGCGCCGCCGCCACGCCAAACAGCTCAAAGAAGTGGGTGCGCAGCGCCACCAGCTGCTCGCCTTTGTCGGCCGCACTGATGCCGCCGTCAATCAGGCTGCGCAGCGCGAGGGGAAACACCAGCGTGGCGACCGCCGCCATCACCAGAAAAAACAGCGCCAGACCGATGCGGCCCCGGTAAGGGCGTAAAAAAGGCAGCAGGCCCGACAGGGAACGGGGCGAGCCTTTGGGCGCGACAGGCGCGGTGGAAGAGAGAGAAGTAGCCATGGTGCGAGTTTAGCGATAAACGCCGATAAATGTTGTTGTTGCAAACACAGCCTTGACAATATTTGCTTAGACAATTAATATTCAGGCCATGGTTTCAAAAGCTGAATCAACTCCCCTCATAGCCGCGATGTCCTGCACGCTGGTCGAGTTCTACCGTGCCGAAGACTACAAGCCCGACGAGAGCGTGGGTTACCTGATGCGCCGCATCCTGTCCCTGATTGCCCATGGCGTGGAGCGCGAATTAGAGCCGACCGGGCTAACCAATGCGCAGTGGGTGCCGCTGCTCAAGCTGCACATGGGCTGCGGCTCCACCGTGGCCGAACTGGCGCGGCAATGCGACCTGGATGCCGGTTCCATGACGCGCTTGCTCGACCGGCTGGAGGCCAAGCAGCTGTGCCGCCGGGTTCGTTCGTCGGACGACCGGCGCGTGGTCAATCTCGAACTGACAGACGCCGGGCGCGTGGCGGCCCAGCAGATTCCGGGCATTCTTAGCCGCGTCCAGAACACCCACCTGGCCGGCTTTTCGGTGGAAGAGTGGCAAATCCTCAAAGGCTATTTGCGCCGCATGCTCGATACCGCGCAAGGCCTGCAGGCAGCGGCAGAAAAAAATGACAAATAAGAAAAGCGGCCTTCCGAATCCGGACCGGCTGGCGGCTGAGCCGGCGCGCGAGCCCCTGACGGTCTGGTGCGCATCGGCGCGCATGGCGCTGGTGTCGGTGGCCGGCGTGGTCGCGGCGGGCCTGATGGCCACCGGCCTGGTCGGGTGCGCCGACATGTCGGGCATTTCGCCCCAGGCCAGCCTGCGCGATGTGCCGTCGCTGGGCGGCAGTTATTCGCCAGCCGCTGCCTCCGCCAAAGCAGCCCGCGTGGTTCTGAAAATACTATAAAAATAATAGCTGTTAGCGCCCGTATTGATTGCGCTAGAGACCTTTTTTACTCATAAAACCAAATCATAAGCTTCGCGCCGGCAACCCTCCCGGCTGACACCCCAGCGACTTGCACGCATGGCCGGCGCCCGCGTGCCGCTGGACCAAGCTGAGGCCGCGCTGGCGGTGCGCCAGGTGGGCCTGCTGTACGCCAGCAACGGCGCGCTGACCGCTTACTTAGGTCGGGCCGGGCGTGCGCATCAACGCCGTGGGCCCCGGGTTTATTCACGCGCCGATGATTAGCGGGCTGGAGCAGGATGCGGCGGTGAACGCGATGCTGGTCGGCGCCCATCCGATTGGCCGGCTCGGCCGCGCCGAAGAAGTGGCCGAACTGGTAGCCTGGCTGGCTTCAGACCGGGCTTCTTTTGTCACCGGCGCTTATTACCCGGTGGACGGCGGCTACCTGGCGCGCTGATCAGCACGCCCGGCCGCACGCATCAGGCGGCGCGCGCCGCCGCCGCAATGTCCAGCGAGCGCAGCCGCAAGGCCGGGTCGAACACATCGCACACCAGCATGAACTCATCGGCGTCGGTGGCTTGGGCCAGCGCGCTCAGGCCGGCGCGCACCGTGTCCGGCCCGCCTATCACCGCAGCGGCCAGGAAGTCGCTGATGGCGGCGCGCTCCTGCGGGTGCCGCTGGGCCATGAAGTTCTCTACCGGCGGCTGCAAGCCGCGCCGGTCGCCCGTCAAGATGCCCAGCACGCGTTGGTAGGTGCTGCTGGCCAGGTACTCGGCCTCGGCGTCGGTGGGGGCGGCAATCAGCGGCACGCCAATCGCCACATAGGGCTTGGCCAGCGTGGCCGACGGCTTGAACCGGCCGCGGTAGAGGTCAAGCGCCTGCAGCAGCAGGCCGGGTGCGAAGTGCGAGGCAAAGGCGTAGGGCAAGCCGCGCTCGGCGGCCAGCTGTGCTGAAAACAGGCTGGAGCCCAGCAGCCAGATCGGCACGTTGGTGCCCGCACCCGGCATGGCAATCAGGCGCTGGCCCGGTTGCGCCGGGGCCAGCAGGTGCTGCAGTTCGGCCACGTCCTGCGGAAAGTCATTGGCCGTCTCGGTCCGGTCGCGCCGCAGCGCCCGCATCGTGGCCTGGTCGGTGCCGGGCGCGCGGCCCAGGCCCAGGTCGATGCGGTTCGGGTACAGCTCGGCCAGCGTGCCAAAGGCCTCGGCCACCACCAGCGGCGCGTGGTTGGGCAGCATCACGCCGCCCGAGCCCACGCGGATGCGCTGCGTGCCGCCCGCCACAAAGCCCACCAGCACGGCGGTGGCCGAACTCGCAATGCCGGCCATGTTGTGGTGTTCGGCCAGCCAGTAGCGTTTAAAGCCCAGCGCTTCGGCGTGTTGCGCCGTGCGCAGGGTAATCGCCAGCGCGTCAGCCACCGTGCCGCCCTCGCGCACGGACACCAGGTCGAGCATGGACAGGGCAATATTGGAAAGTGCTTTCATGGGGATGATTGTCGCGGCATGCCTTTATCCGCGCCTGGGGAAGGGCGCATTCCCAAGCAACGACAATCGGTATCCATGCCTACGAACGAACCATTCAACCGCATCCCGCGCCCAACCTGCGCCGTGTGCCTGCGTCCGCAGCGCAGCTGTATCTGCCAGTGGATCACGCCGGTGGCGCACCAGGTGGAGGTGGTGGTGCTGCAACATCCGCTGGAAGTGGGCCAGGCCAAAGGCAGCGCGCGGCTGCTGCATTTGAGCCTGCCGCACAGCGCCCTGGTCACCGGCGAGGTGTTTGCAGAGGAGGCCTTGCAGGCCCTGATCAGCGCGCCGCTGCCGGGGCCGGCGGCCGTAAATGTGAGTAATGACACGCCCGCATACACGATTTTGCTGTATCCCGATTCGCCGCAGCACCAGGCGCTGGGCCTGCCTGCGCCACCCGTTCTGGACCCGGAGCGCCTGCGCGAGCCGTCCCGGCTGCGCCTGATCGTGCTCGACGGCACCTGGCGCAAGAGCCGCAAGATGCTTTACCTCAACCCGCTGCTGCACCAGCTGCCCCGGCTGGCCTTGCAGGACATGCCCGCTTCCCACTACCGGATTCGCAAGGCCCATAAACCCGACCAGCTGTCGACGCTGGAAGCGACCTGCGCCGCGCTGGTGCAACTCGAAGGCCATGCCGAGTCGTTGGCGCCGCTGCTGACCGCGTTCGATGGGTTTGTGGCGCAGCAGGCGGGCTATCGGGCTTAGGTTGCAGGCGGCCGGGTTACATCCGCAAGGCCTGTGCGTAGCCCGTCATTTCCAGATACCCGCTGCCCACCGGTTTGCCGTTGCTGCCCGTCAACTCGCTCAGGCCTTCCCAGTAAATGGCGCCGGTGGACTGGCGGCTGTCCAGCTCCTGGTTGTCGAGCACGGCCCGCACGGTATAAAAATCGGCGGGGGTGCGTACCACCCATTCCACCGGATAGCTGGCCTGGGTCAGCGGGCTTTTCCAGCGCCGCACGGGCTTGAACACCACTTCGCCGCGGCTGAAGATGTAAAGCGCGCCCTGGGCTGACCGGAACGAGCCGCCGTCCCACAACGCGTTGCCGTCCTTGTCGCGCAGCCTGAACGCGGTCAGGGCGCTGCCGTCGCTCAGGTTCATGCCGATCCAGTCCCAGCCCACCGCGCTGGGGTGCAGCAATTCCTGGCTCCACTCGTGGTCGAGCCAGGCTTTGCCGGTCACGTCAAACGTTTTACCCTGCACCTGCAGGCTGCCGCGCGTGGTCAGCTGGGGCTGGCTGTAGTAGTAGCTGGCCTGCTTTTCATCGGGACCTTTGCGGGACAAACCCTGTTTGCCCTGCAGCAGCACGCTTTGCGTTTCCTCAAACTGCAGCTTCAGGGCAAAGTCCGCCGCCGGCAGTTCGGCGGTATAGCGGCTGCCCTCGGCTTGCAGCGACCAGTCGCGCAGCGTGACGGCCATGTCCTGCTCGCTGGCCTCGGCCACGCCAAAGCCGGCGCGCGCAATGCGCTGGTCGTGCCAGAGTTTCCTGCCCTGTACATCGGTGATAGCCGCATGGGCAAAGAGTAGTTGTTTGGCAGCAAATTTCGAGGTCATGCCTTGCACGCTCTCAACCCGCGAGCGGAAAAACGTGAGCTGAAAACCAAAGGTGCGCCCGCCTGATTCGGCGGCTGACGCCTGGCCGGTGATGTACCACCACTCGGTTCTGAAGTCGGGGTGCGCGCCCCGGTCGCGCGGGAAAATCAAGGCCTTGGCAGGCAGGGCGAGGGCGGGGTGGGGCCAGGCTGCAGCGCCCGCCAGTCCTGCGAGTACCAATTGGCGGCGAAGCATGCTGGCAGGCAGTCGGTGCATGTCAGCTGGCCTGCAAGCGGGGCATCAGGAGAATTTGCCAAGGGGTCATGGCCCCGATTCTCGCAGCAAGGCCGCTGGCGCAGCCGCCTGCGTTTAATAGATGTGGGGCGTAGCCGTGGTTTGAAAAACAATTTCGCCGGTGGGCACATGCACCACCCGGACTTCCTGGCACGTCGGATCAGCCAGACTTTTGACCGCAACGGCAACGGCCAGCGAGTAGTTTCTGTAAATGTGGCTGAAGTTGGGTGATGCGAGCAAGCGACCCATCAGCCTGTCTGTGCCTTCGATTCGGTACTGATCAGATGTCATCCTGGATTCCTTCTTTGAGGTAGTCCCTCGATGCTAGGCATCCAATGCGGCACCGGGATGACAAATATCAACTGCTAAATGACCAAGGTGCCAAAAAGCGTCAGCAGCGTAAGCAAAAGAAAATAAGGCTAGGGTTAACCCCGGCGTTCGGCGGAAATCCTGCCAAAGCGACATGGCTGTTGGCAGGACGAAAAAACGGGCGAGTCACTTCACCAGTCCTCCTTGACCGCCAGCACCGCATCCTTGCCCGCCGCCGCGCGCCCGGCCAGCCAGGCCGTCAGCGTGCCGGCCAGCATCACGGCGGCGCACAGGGCCAGCAGGCGTGCCCAAGGCACTTGCAGGTCCATGGTCCAGTGAAAGCTTTGCGGATTGACCACATGGACCAGTACCGTGGACACCGCCAGCCCCAGGCCCAGGCCGGCAACCGCGCCAATCGCCGTCCAGGCCGCGCCTTCGCCGGCCACCACCGTGAGGATTTGCCGCCGCGTCAGCCCGAGGTGCGCCAGCAGGCCAAACTCCTTGCGGCGCGCCAGTACCTGCGCGCTGAAACTGGCCGCCACGCCAAACAGGCCAATCGCAATCGCCACGCCCTGCAGCCAGTAGGTCACGGCAAAGCTGCGGTCAAAAATCCGCAAGGAAGTGGCGCGGATCTGGCTGACCGAGGCCATTTCCAGCAGCGCGCCAGCGCCCGATTGCTGCTCGGCCAGGCCGCGAATCGCCTGCTGCACCGGGGCGTCGCTGGCATCGCTGCTGAGCCACAGCGCCAGGTCGTTGATGCGCCGGTCGCCGGTCAGGCGCTCAAAGTCGCGCTGCGCGATGGCGATGGCGCCAAACTGGCGCGCGTAGTCGCGCCACACGCCGGCGACGTAAAACCGGGTTTCGGCCGAATTTGCTATTGAATCAGTAGCTGCTTGCGCCCGCCCTGATTGCGCCAGAGCACTAAAAGACTGTGAAAGTGGGCTGAAAACCGTGCCGGGCGCAGCGCCATACAGGTCGACCATCGCCTCGCTGACATAAATGCCGACAGCGCCGGGCGGCACGGGCAGCGCCTGGCCGACCAGCGGCAGCGTGCTGGCCGGATCGTCAATCGGGCGCGAAATCAGGGCCACGGCGGGCTGGCCCGGGTCCAGCTGCAGTTGCGTGGTGCGCAGGGTGCTGACGCGCGCCACGCCGGGCAAGCCGGCCAGGGCCTGCACAAACCCGGGCGAGAAATAGGCCGTGTCGCCGGCTGATGTGCCCAGCGCTGTGCGCACATACAGGTCGGCCGGCAGCACCACATCGAGCCACTGCGTGACCGAGCCCCTGAAACTCGCCACCATCACCGTCAGCGCCACCGCCAGGCTCAGCGACGCGACCACGCCGCTGACGGCCACGGCCGCGCTTTCGCGCACGCGGCGCGCGCGCTCCACGGCCAGCATCGGCAGCAGGCGGTGCGCCACCCAGGGGCTGAGCCGGTTGTAGAGCAGCGCAATCAGCCACGGCAGGGCCGTGATGCCGCCCACCAGCAGCAGCCCGACCGAAAAATAGGCCGCCAGCGGGATGCCGAAGACCGGCGGCAGCAGGGCCAGCAGGCCGCCGGTCGCGATCAACAGAAGGCTGACCCAGTGGGTGGTCGCCCCGCCAGTGGCCAGGCCCAGGCCCTTGAGGGTTTGCGCCGGCGGCAGTTTTTGCGCGGCCCGCGCCGGCCACCAGCCGCCCACGCCGGCCGCC
>Ga0123337_10002132_pt1 | contig 23149 bp, 20 predicted proteins | sample frozenSSSSmetaG_FD_89792 | JGI IMG/M metagenome (GOLD analysis project Ga0123337, IMG submission 89792) | Glacier valley bacterial and archeal communities from Borup Fiord, Nunavut, Canada, to study Microbial Dark Matter (Phase II) -... | ecosystem: Environmental > Aquatic > Freshwater > Ice >...
GGCGGTGCAGCTTGGCGTGAAGGCTAGCGAGATTGCTGGCACTATCCACACCCACCCGACCCTGCCCGAAGCGGTGCAGGAAGCCGCTTTCGGCGCAGTTAGCGGCGGGTACATCCACTTTGGCTAGCCGTTCTTTGGCTGGGGAGCAGTTGAGCGACTACCAACACATCTACCTTTCGCCCCACCTCGACGACGTGCCGCTCTCCTGCGGCGGCCAGGTGGCAGCGCAGGTTGCGGCGGGCGAAAGGGTACTGGTCGTCACCGTGTGTAGCTGTACGCCTGCGCCCGACCTGCCACGCACCCCCTTTGCCGCCCAGATGGAGGCCCAGTGGCAGGCTGACGGCGGCAACGACGCTGCTGCTATCTATGCCGTGCGCCACGCCGAGGAGCAGCGTGCTTTGCGCGTTCTGGGGGCTGACCATCGCTGGCTCGACTACCTGGACGCGATCTACAGGCGCAGCGAATACGCTTCGGACGCGGCCCTGTTCGGATCCCTGGTAGCTGCGGATTACGCAGAGGTGGTGATCCCCCTGGCCCATCAGCTAGGCGAGTTGGCAGCGGAGTTCCCTACTGCCGCCTTCTACTGTCCGCTTGCCCTCGGCTTCCACGTAGATCACCAGCTAGCTCACCTTGCAGGTCGCAGCCTGGTCGGTCAGCGGCGCGTAGCCTTCTACGAGGATTTCCCCTATGCTGGGGTTGCTGGGGCGATGGCGCGGCGGCAGACCACCCTCGACCTCTCGCTCCAAGCGCAACTGGTGGAGATCGGTGGCAGCCTGAGCCGCAAGAGCGACAGCATCGCCCAGTACACCTCGCAGCTAGGCATCCTCTTTGGTGGCGAAGCAGCCATGCGTCAGGCCGTTGCTGCCTACGCTGGCACCGTCGCGGGCGGTTCTGGGGCAGCCGAACGCTACTGGTGGGCAGACCACGCGGTGTGAGGACGACGCACAGAGAGGGCAGACCGGCTGATCTGCCCTTCCCTACTACCTACCCATACTGCCTAAGCGGCTACTTCTTCGCTGCGAGCGCGGAACAGGCGGGTGGCTATCAAATAGCAGACCAGGCCGTAAACGATCAGCACTGCCAGGTTGGGCAGGATGTCACCCACCCCCTTGCCGAAGATCATGATCTTGTTGAAGCCCTCCATCGCCCAGCTTGTCAGGGTCACGCGGCTAACCCCCTGCATCCAGTTGGGTAGCAGCCAGAGGGGGAACCAGGCTCCGCCCAGCGCGGAGGAGCCGAGGACGACTAGGGTGGAGACGGAAGCTAGCTGGCGGCGGCTGCGAACCAGGCTGACCAGCAGCATTGCCAGCCCCGTTGCGGCGAACGGCACTGCCAGGGTGAGCAGCACCAGGCCGAGCAGGTTGCCAGCGTGCGCCCCGAAGCCGACGATACCAATCAGCAGCAGCAATGCTACCTGGATCACACCAATCACGTACTGCGCGAACATCTTGCCGCCGATCAAGGCCCAGGGGCGCAGAGGGGTGAGTAGCAGCCGCTTGAACGTGCCTGCCTCCTTCTCCTCCAGGATGCTACCTGCGCCATTGCTGATCGCAAACAGGGCAAACATCAGGGCGTAGCCGGGAACCACCACGTCGAAGCCACTGGGGGTCGGCCCCTCCTGCTTCTGCTCCTGTGCGCTGATACTGGCGGTCGGCTTCCGCAGGCTCTCCTGCGCCTGGCTACCCGCTGCCAGCCCCACCGCTTGCAGTTGGTCAGCCGTGGCATTGGGCATCGCCTGTTTGTAGGCAGCTACGGCTGCGGCCCGGCTGGTACGCACTGCATTGTAGCTGTTCACTACGTCCCTGACGATGCTCTCGGCAGCGGCAGCGCGTGCGTCGTTGCCAGGGGTTTTAACTACGGCAAGCTGGGCCTGCCCCTGCCCTTCCAATGCGGCACCGTAGCCAGCGGGGATTACAATGTAGGCTGGTACGGAGTTGTTCACGTCGCTCAACCGCTGCTTGGCCGCCGCCTCGTCTGCGACGAACTCTAGCTTGAGTACCTTCGTGCTGCTAAGTACGTTGGTGAACTGCTTGCTGGCCGCCCCATCCTGGTTGACGACGGCGAGTGGCACGCTGAAGCTATCAGTGCTACTGTCCACCTTGAAGATCGAGCCGAGGATCGCCATCAGCACTAGCGGCACGACCAGCATATAGACCAGTGCGCCCTTATCCTTCCAGAGCAGAGTCAAGTCCTTCATTGCTACCTGAAATAGTCTGTTCATCGCTACCTACCTTCCTTGTTGCTTGCTGCCTTCACGCCCGCAGTGACTATCACTCGCGTAGGGTCTTACCCGTCAGTTGCAGGAACAACTCCTCTAGGCCACGTGGTTTCTGCACCAGGATCTCGCTCTGGTCGCGCAAGGCTAGCAGTTGGTCTAGCGTGCCAATGGCGATCAGCTTGCCGTTGTCTACAATGGCGATGCGGTCGCAGAGCCGCTCGGCTTCTTCCATGTAGTGCGTGGTATAGAGTAGGGTCAGGCCGTTTGCCTTCAGTTGCTCGATATTCTCGAAGATCGCATTGCGGCTCTGCGGGTCTACGCCAACGGTTGGCTCGTCCAGCAGCAGTAGGTCAGGGTTGTTGATCAGGCCGACTGCGATGTTCAGCCGCCGCTTCATGCCGCCAGAGTAGTGCTTGACTGGCTCGCTGCGACGGTCGTAGAGGCCCATCAGGTTCAGCAGTTCGGCGGCCCGCGCCTGCAAAGCCTTGCGCTCAAGCTGGTACATCTGGCCGAAGAAGGTCAGGTTCTCCTCAGCGGTTAGCTCCTCGTAGAGGGCCAATTCTTGTGGCACTACGCCGATCCGCTCCTTGATGTCGTCGGCCTGCTTCACTGTGTCCATCCCCAGAACGGTAACGTGGCCGCTCGTTGGCCGTAGGTAGCTGGAGATCATGTTGATCGTGGTAGACTTGCCCGCTCCGTTAGGGCCGAGTAGCCCGAAGGTCTCGCCTCGCTTGATCGTGAAGCTGATCCCTTTGACCGCCTCGAACTTGCCGAAGGTCTTGGCAGCAGCAGCGACGTTCACCACATCGTTGATGTGGCTCTGGGTCGCGGTTAGGGTGGTAATGCTCGCTTGCTCTTGTAGTGCGCTTCTCATTGTTGCTCCTTAGCAGTTGCTGCTCATGCGCCGCATTTCTTGCTCCACAGCCTGTTCATGTTCGCTGGCGGTGGGTTGGCTGGGGGCATAAGCCTGCTGGTACTCGAAGAACAGGCCGATGCCCCAGTCGAAGGCGACCCAGATCGGCCAGAAGTAGAGTGCTTCGCCGCTGCTGAGCAAGATCGCCAGCCAGACCGCCACCTGGAGGCCAACTACGGCCAGGTAGGTGAGCAGATGATTGCGGAACTTCTCCTTTGCTACCACGCGCCGGGTTGCATCCAGGCGCAACTGCTCGTTAGGGTCGCTCTTGCTGCGCCGATTGTTGTCCATTACAATCCATCCTTTCAGGGAGCTTGCCCAGCTAGTGAGTGATAAAGGTTGATTAAACCGTTCCAGAGGCGGCTCGTTCACTTTGCCGCCCCCTGCTGTAGAAAAGCCAGCCTGCCAGCAGGTAGTTGCAGCCCACTAGCAACGAGGCGGGCGAGATCAGGGTTGGTGGCGGGAAGAAGGCAGGCAGAGCGACCAACGCGACAAGCTGACAGAAGCCGAGGACTGAGACGCGCAAATCAGTGAATGCGCCGATTACCGCCAGCCCGAAGGCCGCCGCCATGCCAATCACGTAGTCAGTGTAGAGGAAGGTGCCACCGTTAGCCTGGTAGAGGGCAAAAATTAGCAAGGACGCGCCGCTGAGGATGACCACCCAGAACACGAATGCGCTACGGTTGCCGCGTTGCTCTGCCGTCTGCAACTGGCTGTGCTGGCGCATCCCCCAGCCGAGAGACAGCCCCCAGCCGACGGCGGTGATCAGCAACGAAATAGCACCGCTGATGCTGGCAGGCAGCAGGTTGAGGAAGGCAAAGCCAATGGTGGCTAGCCCCCAAACAAAGAAGTAGAACCCTGAGCCACTGCTGGCCTGCGCCCGCTCACTGAGGGTGAGCTTGATTGCTTCCAAGTCGCGGTCAGCCTCATTGCGGTTGCTCTTGTTCGTGGTTGGTTGCATGATCCTGCCCCTTCAGTCTACCATCTTGATGATCTGTTCAAGGGTGGCGACATAGCCGCGAAAGGCTTGCAGCCCCTCGGCAGTCAGCCGCACCCAGGTCTTCGGTTTCTTGTCCACAAAACCCTTGTCTATCGCGATGTAAGCGTTGTTCTCCAGCACAGTCAGGTGGGTGCTGAGGTTGCCGTCGGTAAGGGCCAGCCGCCCCTTGATGTAGCCAAACTCGGCCTCGCGCCCTGGCATGGCTGCCAGCAAGGAGACGATCCCTAGCCGCACCTTCTGGTGGATTACTTCGTCGAGGCTGGCCGCTGAGGGGCTGGCGGTGGTTTCGCCAGGTGGTGCGGCACTGCTGTCGCTGCTACCGTTCTTGCCTGCCTTCGCCATCAGCTTCTCCTCAACAGGTAGAGACCAAAGCCGATAGTTGGTAGACCAAAGGTAAGACCAAGAGCGTAAAGCTGGTAATCCATAAAGAAGAACAGGGTAAGCAGCGAACCGACGATGTAGGCCAGGCCAATTAGAGCGCGGCGTGGCTGGACGAAGGTGGCTTTAGCGACGAGGCCGCAACCAAACACAAGGCCGACGATCACCAGGCTGTACTGCGGGCTGAAGGCGTGATAGAAGAAGGAGAGGGCGAGTACCGCCCAGATGTGACAGAGGATAGCCACGCTGATGATCGTTTGGCGACCGAGCAGCCAGCGGGCCGAGCGGCTGATCGCGGTTACCCGCTGGCGGCGGATGACGACTAGGCTGGCGACCACTCCGCAGCTAACCAGCAGCCAGACGGCCACCTGCCACCAGCCCTTGATCAGTGCGCTGCCCAAGAAGCCGAGCAGCATGGAGGTGCCAAGCAGGATGTAGCTAGCCGCTCCCCCACTCAACTCCACCTCCTCGTGGGTGCGGCTCATCGTCTGGCTGATCAGTTGTAGGTTAGCCAACGCTTCTTCGCGCCTTGTTGCCGCTACCCTGCCCTCTGCCGCCTCAAAGGTGACGCTTTCGCTACCCTGCTCCATTTTACCAACCTCTCTCTGTCTACACAAAGCTGTCTTGCCGGCAAAGCACTTTGTCCAGCAAAGTTATCATACACCGATCATCCCATCTTGTCAAGGGTCTAGACAGGCTAAGCGACAAGATTGTTACATAGCGATAGTTGGGCGGGCCAGCACACAGCAAAAGGCACCCGCCGGTTGACTGCCCCGGTTGGTGCCTACCACCTTCTGCTAAGCCTGCTACTTGTTGATGGCGAAGCTGGTAGTCAGTGACCGCTCAAAGGGGTAGCCCTTACTGTCTAGACCGCGCACGGTGAGTGAGAGATTGTGGACACCGACTGCGTTGGGCATTATCAGGTTGAGCGTGCCGCCGTCGCGCAAGATGCTGCTGCTATCTCGGCTGGCAAGGTGGCTATCCACGTTCAGGTTGGTGAGGGCGGTGCCGCCGTCGCTAGCGGTAAGACCAAAGCCCACCATCATGTCGGCGGCAAAGACGCTCTCCTTTACCTTGCTGCTCAGGCCGACGCTCAGGCTGCTGGCTGGCTCGGCAACCATCAGGTAGGCGTTCGGCTTGTTGCCACCCGCCTTGAGGCTGAAGCTGTTCAGGCTGGCCGCCGTCGCGTTGCTGACGGTTAGCTGCCAGTTACCCGGCTGGGGTGCGTCAAGCTGGAAGTAGTGTTGCTCTGCTCCCTTAAACACATCGTCGTTCGCTGCCGCCTGCTGCCCACTCTGGGTATAGAGCTTGCCAGCAGGGTCGCGCAACGTCACCTGGGTGCCAGGGCCGGTCAATACCGCAACATTAAGAGCTTTCACGCCGCTCTCCAGCGGGAAGCTCTCGCTGGCGATGCCATCGACCAGGCCGCCGCGCAGGATGCTGGCGGCTGGCAGGCTAGCGTAGGGCGAGTCTGCTACGACGATTGCCGCTGCCCCATCGCCATGCCAGTAGGAGCGCACGTTTGGTTCGACCCGCGACCAGTAGTTGTGGCCGATGCCGATGGTGTCGTGGGTGAGGCCACCGTCGCTAGAGAGCCAGGTGGCGCGGGGGTGATGCGCGCTGCTGACTGTCACCGCCCCATCGTTGTCGCCATAGAAGCTGAGGTAGGCACCGCCAAACCAGAGCGAACCAAAGAGCGAGCCGTGGTTAGTACCGCCGCTGCTGAAGTAGCGGGTGCCATCGTTCTCACTACGGCTGTCAGTCAGCGCACGGAAGTTGCTCATCTGGCCGGTTTGCAGGGAGTACACTGCGTCGTCGCGCTGGCCGAGGATGCTGGCTAGCCAGCCTGCCCACCAGCTATAGCTGAGGTCGGCAAGCTGCGACCCCCAATTTGGGCTAGATAGTTGGGCCAGGTTCTGCACCTTGCCTGCTGCGCCATAGTGAACAATAGCCGCGTTGGTGTCCAGGCCGCCCTTGCTGTGGGCGATCACATTCACCCCGCTAACCCCATAGCGGCCTGCGATGGTGTTGATTTGGCCCGCCAGCATTGCACCGTTGTTCCAGATGCTGCCGCCGCTGCCGCCCGCGTCGTTCAGGTCAACAAAAGCCGTGCGGTAGCCCGCGTAGTAGGCAAGATTGTAGCTGTCGTCACCGCCCGTCCACCACTTGTTGGCCTGCCCATGCATACCCTGCACAAAGAGCAGCACCGGCTTGTTCGTGCCGCCACCGCTGGGGGTCGCACCGTAGTAGATCGTTCCCGGCGCACCATCGCCACTGCCGCCTGCTCGTGTGGGGGCGGGTGGGTTCTTGCTATTCGCAGCCTCACCAATGCCGCTGATCGCGAAGATCAGCATCGCTACTACTGCCAGCACACAGAGCCGCAGCATCACTATCCTTTGCTTCATCACCAACCTCCTTGTTGCTTGAGGAAGCCGCCCTGCCCAACCTACCCTTCCACCAGAGCAGGTCGGGCGGTGCGGTTTGTACGCAACCTTCGGCACAACAAACCCGGCCTCCGGTTGGCTACCATTCTACTACTGGGGTAGCGAAAACGCAACTGTTGGCAGGGAAATAACAGGGCTATGCTAAAGGTGGAGCCGACTGCGGCTGCACCCTGCGTACAGAGAGGGCTTCGCAACAGCCCTGCTTAGCTCAAGCATTAGAGTTGTCTCAGTTTGCCAAACGTGGTACAATACATAACGCAAGAAGTCAGCCACAGGAGAGTTCACCTTTGCCCAAAACAGCCCGCCGCGCCCGCATCTTCGCCCTAGCCAACCAGAAGGGGGGCGTGGGTAAGACGACTACCGCCACTAACCTCGCCTCCTACATCGCGGCGGCGGGGCGGCGCGTCCTCTTGATCGACTCCGATCCGCAGGCTAATGCCACCAGCACCCTCGGCTTTGATAAGAACGAGATTGAGATATCGCTCTACGACGTACTGATCAGGGAGCAGCCCGCAACTGATGCTATCCTGCCCAGTGGTAGGCCAGAGTTTGACGTGCTGCCTGCCGCCCCCGAACTGGCTGGGGCTGAAGTTGAACTGGTCAACATGGGCAACCGCGAGCATCGGCTTACGCAGGCGATCAACTCGGTGGCAGGTAGCTACAACTATGTGTTTATTGACTTGCCCCCTTCCCTCGGTCTGCTGACGGTTAACGCACTGACTGCTGCTGACGGGGTGGTGATCCCGATCCAGTGCGAGTACCTCGCGCTTGAGGGGCTGGTGCAACTGGATAACACGATTCACCTGGTTAGCGAGAACCTGAACAAGCGGCTAAAGATCGCGGGTATAGTGATGACCATGTACGACAGCCGCAACAATCTGGCTAACCAGGTGGTCGAAGAAGTGCGCCGCCACTACCCGAATGACCTGTTCGAAACCCTGATCCCGCGCAACGTGCGGATCGGTGAAGCCCCTAGCTATGGGCAGACCATCCGCGAGTACGACCCCAATTCACGTGGCGCGCAGGCGTACAAACAGCTAGCCACTGAGTTTCTGGCACGCATTGAAGGACAGTAGCAATGGCAAAAGGCGGTCTGGGTAGAGGACTGGGCGCACTAATACCGGGCGGTGGCAACCAGCCAGCGGAGCTTCGGCCTGTGCCGAAAACGGGCCGCAACCAACCGCCCCTGGAGCGCAATGACGACGCGCCAGGGCAGGAGCAGGCCGAGGTGGCAGGGCCGCCGCAAACCCCTAACACGACCAATATGCCACTGCTTGAGGTGCCAGTCGCCCACATCCATCCCAACGAGTTCCAGCCGCGCATCATCTTCAACGAGGGCAAGTTGCGCGAACTGGCCGACTCGATCAAGGAGCATGGCGTGATGCAGCCGCTGGTTGTCACCAAATTGACCCTCCCGCCGCTACCGCCCCGCCCAGGTCGCAAGCCCGAACCCGTGCAACTCTACCAGTTGATCGCTGGGGAACGCCGCCTGCGCGCCGCCAAGCTGGCTGGGCTGACCACAGTGCCAGTGATCGTCAAGGAAGCCAGCGACGAAGATCGCTTGTCATTGGCCCTGGTGGAGAACATCCAGCGTGCTGACCTCGGCCCGACTGAGGAGGCGCAGGCCTATCGCCTGCTGATCGACCAATTCAACCTCACCCATGAGGGGGTGGCGAAGCGCGTCGGCAAGAACCGTTCGACGATCACCAATATGCTGCGGGTGCTTGACGGTACGCCAGAGACGCTCGCTGCCCTCAGTGCCGAGCGGATTACGATGGGTCACGCGGTCGCTCTACGTGGCATCACCAACCGCGAAGGCGAGCTTGCTGTCCTCAACAAGGTGATGGAGGAGGGCCTGAGTGTAAGAGCGACCGAGAATCTTGCCCGCGAGGTAGAGGAGCGGGGCTTGAGCGGCCTTACTTCGCAGGGCGAACTGCGCGGCGTAGCTGTCAGCAGCCACACCCGCCCTGGCCCTGCCCTCCGCCTCAACGCCGACGACCGCGCCATCCAAGAACGCTTCAGCGGCGCACTAGGCACTCGCGTGGAGTTCAACCGCAACGGCAAGAAGGGCAAGCTGGTTATCTACTACGACGATGAGGAGATTTTGCAGACGATCTACGAGAAGATCGTGGGCGAGGATCAGGGTTTCTAGACCGCTTGATCTTGAGTGAGCAGTTGTAGGGGCGTGCCAATCGGTACGCCCCTTTGCCTGTGACGGCTGGCACGGCTATTGCCTTCTTCTCCACTAGCGTTTGGTCTAATCATAATGCATGGTGCGACAAGGAGGCAGCAGCTATGTCTGAGCAACAGGCCGGTGAGATTGTAAGTGCGGCGCAGGACGAGCAGGGGCGTGGCAGTTACGCCCTGATGGTGGATGGTGAGACGCTGGGCGAATTGCAGATGCAGGGCGAACCGCGCTATGCCGCTATCTTGCAGCGGGGGGAGGATCGCTACCTCTTTCACCCCACTCTTGAGCCACCAATTCGGGTGGACATCCGCAAGCAGGGCGCGGGGACAGACTATGCCGTCTACAACGAGCAAGAGGCAGGTGACGGCAATCTTGAGCTACACGACGGTCGCCGCTACCGTTGGGCGCGTGCTGACCACGCTAACCTTAGCTGGCTGGTCAGCGACGAAGGCGGCCAACCACTGATCTGCTTCACCGCTGAGGGCGACTTCATGAGCCAGCGGCAAGCGACGATCAGCCTTGAAGGGCAGGCGCGCCAGCTTGCCGACCTCGACTTGCTGCTGGCGACCGGCTGGTATGTGATCCTGATCTACAGCCAGAGCGACGCGGCGGAGTCGGCGTTGGCCTGAGTGCTACATCGCAGGGTGGGGGCGGATAACCTCTCCTCTCCCACCTCAATGTTCAGCGGCTGGGTCGTCACCCTGCCCGGCTGCTCCCAAACTCGCTCGCGGTAGGCACGCACCAGTTGCAGGATGTTGATCAGGTAGTGGGCGACGAAGGGGGCGAACAGGCCACCAGTCAGAAGGAACAGGGCGGAGAGAACGAGGCTGAGTAGGCCAGCCCCGACTACGCCCAGCCTCCCCTGCGGCAGGTGCAGCAGGCCGAATAGCACCGAGAGCGGCAAGGCGGCCAACCACCGCATCCAGCCAGCCGCCCCACTCAAGCCGCCAAGTAGCAGCCCACGAAACAGCAACTCCTCTAGCAGCACCGCTACTGCCATCGCTGCGGCCACCGCCAGCCAGACGCTAGCCCGCCCCGTGCGTGGGGTGACCAGGCGCATCACCAGGTCAGAGTAGATGTTCGTCCCCCATACCCGCACCGCCCACTCACTGAGGAAGTTGACGGCAAGCAGGGCAAGCAGGCCTCCCACCAACCCGATCCCACCATCGCGTAGCACGCCAGCCGCATCATAATACAGGCCAAAAGCCGCTGCTGGCAAGCCGCTGATCCGCGCCAGTAGCAAGCAGAAAGCAACCATCAGCAGCTTGACCACATTCTCCGCTGGGTTGAGCAGCAGGTTCTCCTGTGGCACGAACTTGCGCAGCAGCAGTGCGCTTTGGTAGGTTGCGTAGGCCAGGAAGGCGGTCAGCAGCAGGGTGCCTGCTACGAAGTAAGGGTTCACCATTCTTCTTTGGGAGCGACGGTCAGCGGGTTGTTCGTCTGCATCTTACTCGGTAGGCCCACCGTGCTGTAGGTGCGGAAGATCGCCGCCGCTGGCTTCTCCGTGCTGTCGCTACGCAGCAGACCAAAGTAGTCCTCGAAGGCCTGGTTGCTGTGGTCGCCCCGTGTGCTGGGCGAACTCGTCCCCGGCACGTAGTCGTAGAGGCTCCATTGCAGCCAACCGGCGATCCTTCGTGTGCTTGCTGCCTCAACTGCTAGGCTGTAAAAGAGGCTTTGGGTCGCCTCGTCGTAGTTCTTGCGCCCCACAGGGCCAGTCGGCCAGCCCGCCTCTTGTAGCAGAATTGGCTTGCCCGTCAGTTGCTTCAGCCTATCGATCTGCGTTGCCAGTGCGCCCCCATCATAGCCGTGCAGGGCCACAAAGTCGGAGATTTCTAGCGCACTCTGGCCGCCCACTGGCTTGTAGCCAAGGTTGTGCCAGTCACCCATGCTGATAGCAATCGGGTGGTTAGGGTCGCGCTGGCGGATGCGGGCTGCCATGCGTGCCTCCCAGTCCAACACCTGCGCCTGCCGCCCCTGCTGCCAGTTGTCGTAGTTGTCCGCCTCGTTGTGAATATCCCAGGCAAACACGCGGTCGTCATCTGCCAGAGCCTTAACGATGCTGTCCAGGTAGACGAGGTTAGCGTCCTCCTCTGGCGTGCCAGCAGCAGGGGCGATATCGTACCAGTCAAACAGGCTAATGTTCACCTTCAGTTGGTACTTCGCGGCGATCTGCAAGAACTCGCGTACTCGACGGATGAACTCTGGGTTGATGCGGTCGCCACGCCCTCTCGTGTCCTCCCAGATCAGCTTCCTGGTTTCGTCCTTATCGTAGGGCAGGCTGATCCGCACCACATTGCCGCCGAGGGCAGAGACGTGGCTAAGTTCAGCGTCCACCTGGAAGCCGTCCCACCGCCGCCACATCATCGCCCAGGGGTTGAGGCTGTTGAAGTAGTTGCTACCCTTCAGCCGCACCGCCTGTCCGCCATAGGCGAACTGGTCACCGCTGATGTGCAAGAAGCCATCACCGTTGCTGGGTAGCAGCGGGCTGGGGACAGGCGTGGTCGGCTGAAGGGGATTGACCGGCGTTTGCAGCCAATCTAGATAGTGTTGGCCGACGTTGCCCATCTGCACCTGCCAACTTGCAGCGGCGGTGGGTAGGTAAGTGAGAGTGCGCCGCTCGAACAACTGCACCAGCACGGTAGCAGGCTGGCCGCTAATCGTAGTCTGCACCCAGTATGGCTCGCTGATCGGGTAGCCCATCACGTACTGCCAGTCGTAAAGTGGCGCGTCTACCAGCTTGCCAGCTTCGTACACCTTGCCGCGCTGGTTGAGGAAGCTCCAGAACGGAGCAGCGATGTTGTGGTCGGTAGCAGGCTCGTAGTAAGCAAGGTTGGCGGTCGGTACTGCTACTGGTCTGTCAAGCATAGCGAGGTCTACCGTGCCACCCTGGCGATCAAGCAGGAGGGTAAGCGGCTGCCCGACGCGGTTGGTGGCCTTCACCAACCACTTCTGGAAGCTGGCGTAGGTTGGCGCGTCTTGGCTAGTCGCGTCACCCGCAACCACGATCTCGGCTGGTTGGCGGGCCTGCTCCAGCGCAGTGGGCAGCGCACCAGCTACCTTGCCAGCTACCATCTCGCTGACCAGCAGACCGCTAGTGACGAACCACTTGCTGCGGCGGTCGCCACCAGGGTCGGCAATCTCCATACGCGCCTTGTCGCTGTACTGCACGGTGATTGGCTTGCCGTTGTAGAGTTGCTGCACCGCCAGCCCTGGCCCTGGTCCCCACGTCCAGCTACGCTGCACCTGCCCCGCCGCCACTGGCTGGTCATTGCGCTGCCAGAGTTGTAGGAAGGCGGGATCGACCCACTGGCCCTCCGCTCGCGAGGGGTAGGTGGGCAGGCTGGCAAGCAGCAAGGCAAGCAGCAGTAGCAGACTGGCAAAGCGGCGGTTGTGGCTCATCGGTTCATCCCTCTAGCTAGCATGGTTGGTCGTCAAGCTCATTATAACAAAAGCACAGTGCTACTGACCAAGAGGGACGGATCACTCGAACCCGTCCCCTCGTCCGCTGCTGGGCTGGGCTACGGTAGCGTCTCTATAGCCCGCCGCACGACCTTGCTCAGTTCGCCGCGACGGATGTTGTCGTTGGGCCGGAAGCAGAGGCCGCTCTGCGGTGCGACGCAGGCAGCCCCACTGATCACCCCCCTACCCACCAACGTCTCCACTGCACCATAGCCGAAGCTGCCCGCTGGCACATCGCGGAAGGTGGGCGTGCTTGGCGTGAAGCTGGTATAGGCCCGTACGCGCTGCACGATCACCACCACCTGCACGCGGCTGATCTGCACATTTGGCCCGTAACAAGGTGAGGCTACCCCCAGAGCTGCACACTGTGTTGGGTTGAGGCCGTTGACTGCTCCTGCACGGGCGGCAGTCTCGACGAAGGTGTAGAAGACGCTACTCGCCGCCACGTCGTTGAAGCTGGGTGTGCTGGGGGTGTAAGCTGGTAGCGCAAAGCCGAGGCTGGCGATCTTGGCGAACTGGCCGCGGGTGGTGTTGGCGTTGGGCTGGAAGGTGCCGCCCGCAAATCCACTGACGATCCCTCGACAAGCCAGGAACTGGATGTCTCCGTAGAAAATGTTGCTGGTTGGCACGTCGCTGAAGCTGATCGTGCAAGGGATAGCCGTCACGGTAGGCGAGCCGCTGGTCAGCGTAGCGGTTGCTGTCAGGGTGGCAGTGCTGCTGGCGACAGGGCTGGCAGTGGTGGTCGGCGAGCCGCTGGTTGCCGTAGCGGTTGCGGTCAGAGTGGCAGTGCTGCTGGCGACAGGACTGGCGGTGGAGGTCACGGTGGTGGTCGGCGGGCCGCTAGTCGGCGTAGCGGTGGCCGTCAGGGTGGCGGTGCTGCTGGCGATGCTGGTGGCGGTCGCAGTGCCAGTAGTTACAGTGCCGGTTGCGGTGCGAGTAGCAGTGCCAGTTGCGGTGTTGCTGGCGGTGTTGCTGGCGGTGCGGGTAGCAGTGTTGGTAGCAGTGTTGCTGCTAGTTGCGGTGCCAGTTGCTGTGCCAGTTGCTGTCCTGGTGGGCGTGTTAGTGGCAGTCGCGGTGTTGGTAGCGGTGTTGGCTGGCGTGTTGGTGGCAGCGTTGATTGGCTCTACCAGTTTGCTGACGAAGCCATCGAAGGAGCCGCCAAAGTTGGGCTGACTGGGATTGAGGATGGGGAAGTTGTTGGCGTTAGTGTAGCCAGTGACGTAGGCGTTGCCCTGCCCATCGAGAGCCACCCCCAGTGCGTAATCGTCGCCGCTCCCGCCGAGGTAGGTGGAGTCCACCCTGGTGCCGGTTGCGTCTAGCTTGGTCACGAAGCCATCGGTGCTGCCACGCCGCCCTGGGACGACTGGGTTGATCGTGGGGAAGTCGTTGGAGTTGGTGCCACCCGCAACCACTGCGCTACCCTGGCTGTCCACCGCCAGTGCGTAGCCGTAGTCGCTGCCGCCACCACCGAGGTAGGTCGAGTAGCCGTAGGTGAACACGCCGCTGGCCGTGATGATCTTGGTGACGTAGGCATCGTCGGTGTCCAGCAGGTTGGGCTGCTGCGCATTGCGGGTGGGGAAGTTACTAGACTGGGTTTGGCCGGTCACGTAGATGCTGCCCTGGCCGTCTACCCCAATGCCCGCGTTGGTGCCGTAGAGCAGTTCGCTGCCGCTGCCACCGAGGTAGGTCGAGAGGCCGTAGGTCAGCACTCCGCCGCTGCTGACTAGCTCGCTAACGAAGGCATCGCTGCTCCCCCCCCTGCTTGGCTGCACCGCCTTGAAGGTAGGGAAGTTGTCAGAGATGGTGAAGCCAGTAACGTAGGCATTGCCAGCCGGGTCAACCGCCAGTGCGTAGCCATAGTCGTCGCTGGTGCCGCCCAGGATGGTCGAGTATTCGTAGGTAAACACCCCGCTGGCCGAGATAATCTTGGTCACGAAGGCATCGGAGGCTCCAGCGAGGTTGGCCTGCAACGAGTTGCGCCGCGGGAAGTTGGCTGAAGTGGTGTAGCCTGCCACGTAGATGTTGCGGCTGGCATCCACCCCGACCCCGAAGCTGAAGTCGTTGCTGTTCCCGCCCAGGTAGGTGCCGAAGGTGCGCGCTCCTGTGCTGTCGAAGCGGCTCACAAACACGTCGGTAGTGCCGCTGGTGGCGTTGGTCGCCTGCACCGGGTTGAGGGTGGGGAAGTCGGGCGAGTTGGTACTGCCGCTGACGTAGGCGTTGCCCAGGCTGTCTACCGCGATGGCAAAGCCGTTGTCGCTGCCCGTACCGCCAATGTAGGTGGAGTAGCCGTAGGTTAGCACGCCGCTGCTGGTGATCAGCTTGGTGACGAAGGCATCGTTGGAGCCACCCGGCCTGGTCGGCTGCGTGGCGTTACGGGTAGGGAATCCCGCCGAGTAGGTTGCCCCAGTAGTGTAGCTGTTGCCCGCACTGTCAGCCGCAATCGCCTGGCCGAAATCCAGACCCTCGCCGCCGAGGTAGGTGGAGTAGTCCAGTACTGGGTCGATCAACAAGGCAAGTGAGCGGTCATAGTCGGGTACGCTGAAGGCGATCTCGTTGCCGCGCACTACATAGCTGCCCTGCACCTCGCGCAGCCCCGCCCCCGTCTGCTGGTAGATGCGGGCTGCCGCCTGCCGGACGATGCCGCTGGCGGTATGCAGCAGCAGGTCGCCACCCGCTACCTCGATCCGTTCGGCTCCATCCACCGTGAGGCGAATAGCGGCGGGGTTGCCGCCCGGCTGTACGATGAAGTCGTATTCCAGGTTGCCATCAGCCCCACTATAGTAGGCTAGATCGATGCTGTCGTAGACCCCCGCATATGCCACGCGGCTGTAGTGTGGCACGGCGGTTCGCCAGCGGCTGGGGTCACTACCGATGTAGTAGTTACTTACCCCTGCCTCGCGTTCGCTGGCGACTAGGTGCGCCCCTGGGTTGCCCCCTTGCCAATGGAAGCGCAGGGTAGCTGATTGCCCAGAGCCAGCCTCTAGCACCATTGCTGCTTCGCCCTCGTTGAGGTAGAGTTGGTAGCCGTTGCCACGGGCCAGATAGCGCACGCCGCTCTCCCACTGCCCAAGATTCGGCTCAAAATGAAGCGGTCGCTGCCCCAGCTTATGTTGCTGGCTGCCGACCGCTGTCTTTTGCCTATTCGCTTGTTGCTGTGCCTGCTCACCCGCTGGCCCGCTCTGGATCAGCAGCCCACTGATGATCGCCGCCGCCAACCCCCATGTTAGCAGTTTGCTTCTTCTTTTACCCACTTACCCCCTCCTCTAGTGCAACCAGTAACTGCTTTGTACAACCGCCAGCCCTATTATAGCAGAAAACCAGGTAGCACAAACCCCCAATCAACGCAGATTGGGGGTTTGTGCTTGCTGAGTTGGGCTGCTGGCTTAGAGGATCGAGAGGTAGCGGTCAAGCTCCCACTGGGTGACGTGGATGCGGTACTCGTCGTACTCTTGCTTGCGCGACTGCACGAAGTTGTCGTAGATGTGGTCGCCGAGGGCGGTGCGTACCAGCGGGTCAGCCTCCATTGCCTCAATTGCTTCGGCCAGGCTACCGGGCAGGGTGGCAATATTGCGGTCACGGCGGGCATCTTCACCCATATGGTAGAGGTTCTCCTCCACCGGGTCGGGAATCTCCAACTGATTCTTGATCCCGTCCAGCCCCGCGTGCAGCATGACCGCGAAGGCGAGGTAGGGGTTGCAGGAGGGGTCGGGGAAGCGCAGTTCCAGGCGGATCGCTTTGGGCCGACCGGGGACAACGCGGGGGATGCGGATCAGGGCCGAGCGGTTCTGGCGCGCCCAGCAGATGTAGACTGGAGCTTCGTAGCCCGGCACCAGCCGCTTGTAGCTGTTGACGGTGGGAGCGACGACGGCGGCGATGGCACGCGCGTGCTTGAGCAGCCCGGCGATGTAGTGTTTGGCTAGCTGGCTCAGGCCGTAGCTGCCGTCCTTCTCATCCGCGAAGGCGTTAGTCGCACCGTCCAGGGTAAAGAGGCTCTGGTGGGTGTGCATCCCGCTGCCGTTTACGCCGAACAGCGGCTTGGGCATGAAGCTGGCGTAGAGGCCGTGCTTGGCGGCAATCGCCTTCAGGGTGTACTTGAAGGTGGTGGCATTGTCGGCGGTCTTCAGCGCATCAGCGTACTTGAAGTCGATCTCGTGCTGGCCGGGGGCAACCTCGTGGTGGGCGGTTTCCACTTCAATACCGAACTTCTCCAGGGCGGTAGTCATGTCGTTGCGCACTTCTTCGCCGAGGTCAGTGCTGAAGTCGAAGTAGCCGCCCGCGTCGTGGGTGTCAGTCGAGATCGTGCCGTCTGCATTGCGCTTAAAGAGGAAGAACTCAAGCTCTGGGCCGGTGTTGAAGATGTAGCCCAGCTTCTCCGCCTCGTTCATCGCCTGGCGCAGCACGTAGCGGGGATCGCCCGCAAACTCTACGCCGTCAGGGGTGAAGACGTTGCAGATCGCCCGCGCCGTTACCTGCCCACCCGCTGCCCAGGGGACGAGGGCGAAGGTGGTGAGGTCAGGCTTCAAGTACATATCACTCTCGAAGATGCGGGTGAAACCTTCGATGGAGGAGCCGTCGAACCACTTACCGTCATGGATCGCGTCCTCAAACTGGTGGATCGGGATCGTCACGCTCTTGGCGATACCCATGATGTCGGTGAACTGGAGGTTGATGAAGGCAACCCCCTGTTCCTTGCAGGTGGCAAGCACTTGCTCGATCAGCCTGGGGTCGTTGTCGGTACCATAAGGCATAACTGCAACTCTCCTCTCTACGAGTGGGGTTGGGGCTGGGGTGGTGGCACCACCAGCAGTGCAACAGCGGGAGGGCGGGTTCCCGCCAAACAAAAAGGGTCACTAAACGACTAGTCTAGTCGCCAGTGACCAGCATGGTTTTGGACACAACGCTGTGCTGCTATTGACCCGCCGGGCAGCGGACGTTTGTGGGGGGCGGAGAGGGTGGGATTCGAACCCACGAGACGGTTTAACCCGCCTACCCGCTTTCCAGGCGAGCTCCTTCGGCCACTCGGACACCTCCCCCAGGGACAATGGTAGATCGCAGACGGCTGGATTGCAGATCAGGGGCGCGTAACCCCTGCAATCCCTCACGCTGTGATCCTATATGGGCGGAGAGGGTGGGATTCGAACCCACGAAGGTGTGACCCTTACTCGTTTTCGAGACGAGCTCTTTCAACCGCTCAGACACCTCTCCAGAGGCAGGGGCGAGGCTGGCTGCCAAACACCCCCTAAAATCAAAGAATACGGGGACGAGATACTTCCTCATCTCCGTATTCTGCTCCTGCTGCTTTGCTATGGTGTGACCGATAGGACTTGAACCTACGACCTTTGGGTCCGCAACCCAACGCTCTATCCACTGAGCTACGATCACATTTGCGATTGCATTGCCTGCGTTGCTATGCTATTATAACATAAAGTTCTGCGGACTGCAAGCCATTTCCCTGCAACATTTGCCTTCGGTAGGCGGTCTAACCCGGCAGACAAGGATGGCTCGTGCCGATCCAGAGGAGACTAGCGAACCATGGAACAAGACCCAAACAAGCCACGCACCCGCAACCGCAATCCACTGAACGCTGGTGACGTGTTGCAAGACCTGAATAGCCTCGGCCTCAACAACGTGCAGGTCAGCATTCCTCAGCCCAACATCAAGGTGCCGCCCGCCCGCGAGGTCGCCAACAACCTGTTGGAAAGCTGGGTGCGCCTGCTGCTCAACCCCCGCATCAGCAACTTCGACCAGATGGCTTACAGCACGACCTGGACAACCGCTATCGCCTCGGTGCTAGCGACTGGCCTGGTGATGGGCATCATCAACGCGATCAGGGGTATCTTCGGCAACGTACTGTTTGGCACCTTTAATGCACCCATCGCCCTGATCATGACCCCAGTGATGACCCTGGTTGGCTTCTTCGCAATCAGCGGCGCGCTCTATTACGGCGCAAAGCGGCTGGGTGGCGTGGGCCAATTCGGGCCACAAACGAAGATGCTTGGCCTGCTAATGCCCCCCTTTGGCCTCGCCCTGCTGATCCTTGGCTTCAAGTGGATTGGCTTCACCCTGCTCGGTGGCCTACTCGGTGGCTACGTCGTGTTCCTCACCTGGTTGATGCTGCGCTCGGTGCATCGCCTGGATGCGAAGAATGCAGGTATCCTGATCATCCTACCGGCCTTGCTCGTGCTACTCGGCATCCTGTTTTAGTCTAAAGCAACCATCTCAACGCAGCCTGTTGCTTTTTGCAACTTCTGGTGCTACAATCACGTAGATTAGCCGAAGGAATAGTGGAAGCCAGAGATTGGCAATGGCTGGCAGCGCGCCCCATGCTGCCTCGTCTGCACCGGCAGTGAACCGGCAATACAGGAAGGTCTAAGGCCAACTCATGTCGCAGAACTACGACCCGAACAACCCGAACAACCCCCAGGGTGGCTACGGCCAGCCGCCCGCAGACGGTCAGCAGCCGCAGGGTGGCTATGGCGCGCCTCCGCCTTACGGAACGCCACCCCCCAGCGGCTACGGCACACCGCCCCCCGCTGGCTACCAGCAGCCACAGGGCTATCAGCAGACCAACTACCAGGCACCAGATATGAACAAGGCTGCCGTCAACGTTGGCAACGACCTTGCTGCTCTGCCCCAGAAGTGGCTTACGGCGTTGACCAAGCCCTCCACCGACTTCTTCGCCCGCGAAATGCCCAACGCCAACTGGACGACGATCCTGGTTGGGGCGGGTATCGCTGCTGTGGTCTCTGCCATCTTCTCGATCATCCGCGTTGGTGGAGCAACCGGTATCATCAGCGGCTTCATTGGCTCAGTCATTGGCCTGTTGATCGGTTCTGGCATCCTCTACCTGATCGCCACCACCATCGGCAAGGGTCGTGGCAACTTCATGGTACAGACCTACCTCTACTCGCTCTTTAGCATCCCGATCAGCCTCGTCAGCAGCGTTCTCGGCATCATACCGGTAGTTGGTAGCCTGCTCGGCATCGCCCTCAGCATCTACAGCCTCTACCTGACCTACCTGATGTTGCAGCCCGCCCACAACATGAACAAGCAGAGTGCGCAGACGACTGTGATCGTGCTGTTCGTAATCGGCCTTGTCATCGGCATCCTGCTCCTCGTCGTCTTCGTCGGCCTACTGGCAACCCTCGGTCTGGCTGCGACTAGCAGCATCCGTTAACTATCAGCCGCTCAACAGCAAGGAGGCCACCTCACTTACGGGGTGGCCTCCTTCTTTTTGCGAACCGCTCTATAGGGCTAGACCCGCAGCCGCAGTGCGCCGCTGACCATCTCGAAGCTGGCCGGGGCGAGGCCGATCATCTCACCCTCAGTCTGCACAAAGAGGCGGGCGCGCGGGTTGCGGGGCATAACCCGCAGGCTCTGGCAGCGCAAGGTCTGCACCTTGTCCAGGTAGATGTGGCTGCCGTCGTACAGGCGTGGCACGTTGCGGATGGTCTCCAGCTTGCTGAAGTTGCCCATGATCACCACGTCGAACAGGCCATCGGCCATGTCTGCGTCGGGGGCCACCCGCATCCCACCGCCAAAATACTGGCAGTTAGCGACCACTACGCTGTAGACTTTATCGCGGACAGCCATTGGTTCGCCATCCACCTCCAATTGCACGTACTGGTTGTGGTAGCGCAGCAGGGTAGTAAAGAGGGCGGAGAGGTAGGGGAGATTGCCGCCGACCACCTTGCCAATCCCCTGGCGGCTGCGATCAGCGCGGTTGGCAACCTCTGCGTCGAAGCCGACCCCGGCCACATTGACGAAGTAGCGCGTCCCAGTGCCAGCCGCCCGCCCGCGCCGCTCATAACTGGCGCGGCCCGCGTCAATAGTCTGCACGCGGCCATCTACCAGGCGGGCCAGCGACTCGCGCACGTCGCTCGGTACCCCGACGGTGCGGCCAAAGTCGCTACCCGTGCCAGCCTGCACCACGCCAAGTTGCACGCTGCTACCCGCCGCCTCTGCCATGATACCGTTGACTACCTCGTTGATCGTGCCGTCACCGCCCACTGCCACCACCAGGTCAACCCCGCCCTGCACTGCCTGGCGAGTAATAAGGTAAGCATCGTTGCGCCGATTGGTGAAGGCGTAGCTATAATCGAAGGGCAAGCCCTCATGGCCGCGCAGGAAGGCATCGGCGGTCGGCCACGAACGCAGACCACGGCCACCACCGCTGATCGGGTTGATCACAAAGACGGCTTTCATCACTCTACCACGCTTTCCTTCTCAACTTCAGCCAAAGAGCTAATCCTGCCCCTTGCTAGCTGCCCCAGTGGGGAGGTAGTGAGCTACGGTTCTGTCTGTGCCGCCCAGTTGAGCCGCGAGGTCTACGATCACAGGCAGCGCGAGGCAGAAGAAGGAGCCAGCCCAGGCCAGCCGCCAGTAGGCCAGCGCAAAGGTCAGCAGCCCGCTACCCAGCTCGATCCAACCGATGCGCTGGGTGCGGTAGCTGGCTACCTTGGGGGCGTGCAGGTAGATTTCGTTGAGTAGCAGGATGACCATGCCCAAGACTAGCACTGCGCCAACCACGTAGAGCAGGATGCGCACCCGCCGATCCCGTACCGCCATCAACTGTTCTTCTGCTACAATGGGGTCTTCCAACAAGGCTCCTCCGTTGCTGCTATTATAGCAGACTGGCCCACCAATTGCACCTGTGCTACTGCACAACCTGTTGTCCTGGCCTGTGCTGTTGTGCTACAATGCCATACACATAGCAGCGGTGAATATGCAGGCTGGAGGCGGGTAATGCTTGTGTACGGCGATTGGCAGCGACAGGCGGCGACCAGCGACCTGCTGCCAGAGTTGAGCGCGCAAGCCAGTGCGCTGGAGGTGACGGGGCCGGGGATTGCTCGACACAGTGGGCTGGTTGGACTGCTAATCGCTGCTGGTGAGCTAACCCAGGCTCTGGCTGACGATGCGGCACAGGCGGGCGTGGAGACAGAGACAGAAGCGGTGCGGGTCGCTAACCAGCTTACCTTCAATTTGGCAACCGCCCTCTATCGCTCCTATTGCCAGCCGCAGACCCCGCGCCTCTACCTGGGCAGCAGCTTGCTCGCTACCCTGCGCGGCCTGCCCCTACCGTCGCGCCTGGGGCTGAAGATGCCAGAGGGCTACGCTTACTACAGTCTCTACCCAGAGCTGTACTTTGCCACTAGCGAGCAGCTGCGGGCCGAACGCCACCCCTGCACCAGGGTGATCGGTATTCGCAGCATCGGGGCCAGCCTAGGGGCAGCAGTTGCCGCCGTGCTGGGCAGTGAGCCTCCAACTACAGTGCGTCCAGGCGGCCACCCCTTCCAGCGCGAGATCAAGCTAAGTAGTATGCTGGCTGACCGACTGCTGACCAACCAGGCGGCTACCAATTATGCCATCGTAGATGAGGGACCAGGGCTGTCGGGTAGTTCGTTTGGGGCGGCAGCCGACTGGTTGGAAGATCGCGGGGTGGCAGCGGAGCGGCTGCACTTCTTCCCCAGCCACGACTCCCCCCTGAGCATCCACGCCAGCGACCGCCACCGCCATCGCTGGCAGGCTGCCCGCAAGTATGTGCCGGATTTCGACGCGATGCTGATCCAGGGCAACCCCCCGCAGATGCGCCTGAGCGACTGGGTAGCCGACCTGACTGGCCCGCTGGCTACTGAGCTTGAGGATGTTGGCTACGGCCAGTGGCGGGCAAAGCTCTACCCCGAAGCACGCATCTGGCCGGGGGTTAACTGCCAGCAGGAGCGGCGCAAATACCTGCTGACGGCCCAGGATGGGCGCACCTGGCTGCTCAAGTTCGCGGGCCTTGGTCGCTACGGTGAGGAGAAGCTAGAGCGGGCGACGGTCTTGCAGCGGGCTGGCTTCATCCCGCCAACCACAGGGCTGCGCCACGGCTTCCTGGTGCAGGAATGGTTGGCCGCCGCTCGCCCGCTGCCCACCGTCACCCACTACGACCGCTCCGCCCTGATCGCGCAGGTTGCCAGCTACCTGGCCTACCTGGTGAGCAGCTTCCCAGCCCCCCACGCCTGGCAGGGAGCCACCCCCGCGCAACTGCTGCACATGGCGCGCCACAATAGCGAGCAAAGCATCGGCGCAGAGTACGCGAGCCTGTTGGATCGCTGGCAGGGGCAACTACCTACCCTACAAGCCAGCCAGCGGCGCACCGCCACCGACAACAAGCTGCACGCATGGGAGTGGTTGGTGCTGCCTGATGGTCGCTTGCTCAAGGCCGACGCGCTCGACCACCATGCCAGCCACGACCTGGTTGGCGCGCAAGACCCGGCCTGGGATATTGCGGGGGCGACGGTGGAATTGTGGCTGAACCCCACGGAGCAGGCCGCCCTGCTGCACCAGATTGGGCAGCGCGCGGGCTACAGGGTAGACGCGGAGAAGCTGAACTTCTACACCGCCTGCTACCTGGCCTTCCAGATCGGCCATGCTGACATGGCTGCCGCTGTGATGGGCAACGACCTGGACGAGGCGGGCCGCCTCAATTATGCCCGCGACCGCTACGCCGAGCGGCTACGTGGGCTGCTGGCTGGCTTGTGACTGGCAGCTTCATCAACGCTGCACC
>Ga0123337_10002133_pt1 | contig 23138 bp, 17 predicted proteins | sample frozenSSSSmetaG_FD_89792 | JGI IMG/M metagenome (GOLD analysis project Ga0123337, IMG submission 89792) | Glacier valley bacterial and archeal communities from Borup Fiord, Nunavut, Canada, to study Microbial Dark Matter (Phase II) -... | ecosystem: Environmental > Aquatic > Freshwater > Ice >...
AAGGCGCTCCGATCGATGGGATTCCGTGCGACACCGCCGAGGGAGCCCTGCTGCATTTCCATCCGCACTTGAGCGTGAGCGATCATGGGAAGCCGGTGGTCGTTCCGGAGGACGTCGGGCGGCCGCTGGCCACGCCATGCCTCTACTGGATGCACACGCATACACCGGACGGCATCATTCATATCGAGTCGCCGCGCTATCGCACGTTCACGCTCGGCGAATTTTTCGACATCTGGGCGCAGCCGCTGACGAAAAGCAACATCGCGGGTGCCAAGCTGCGCAAAGGCGAGAAGATGCTCGTCTGGGTCGCCGGGCGGCCGTACACCGGCAACCTGCGCAAACTCGAGCTCGCGCAACACCTGGATATCGCGATTGCGGTCGGGCCCCCATATAGCAAGCCAAGACCGTTCACCGCCTGGAATGGAAACTAATCCGGCGTTTGTTATGAAATGAGCGAACGCTGGCCGCCGTTTGTGGTGACGAAGCGGGTTTTCCACGCTCGGCCCGCCTGCGGACGAGTGATGCTCGATGCGGAATAGGAAGTCACGAACCGCGGCGTGATGTGATTGTACGACATCGAACGTACGACGGCACTCGGGCTCCAACAAAATCTCCTACCTGATGTTCTTACGACGATCGCTGGCTTCGAAGTTGCGGTCCGCTATTGCGAGTGCGGAGAACGCCGAAGTCGGCGGCGACTTCGGCGAATTGTTTTTGCTGCGCTCGTGGCGATTCGTCCGATTTCCCGCTAGCCTTCGACCTACGGGGTCGCGCTTGCTCCGAGGTAGGCGGTCGTAACGTCGGTATTCGCCGCGAGTTCCGCGCCCGTGCCGCTCAGCGCGATGCGTCCGCGTTCCAACACGTACGCGCGATCGGCGAGGGCGAGCGCGCGACGCGCGTTCTGCTCGACGAGCAAGATCGTCGTTCCGCCGGCGCGCAGTTCGGCGACGATCGCGAAAATTTCGGAGACGAGTTTTGGTGCGAGACCCATCGAGGGTTCATCGAGTAGGAGCAGCCGCGGCTTGGTCGCGAGGGCGCGCGCGATCGCGAGCAGCTGCTGTTCGCCACCCGAGAGCGAGCCGGCCGGAAGGTGACGGCGCGTGCCGAGAATCGGAAAGCGGTCGTAGAGGTCGGCGAGCAGCGTGCTGCGCTCGGACCGCGGTCGACGTTCGGCTGCAACGAGCAGATTTTCATCGACCGACATCGTGGGAAGCATTCGCCGACCCTCGGGAACGTGAGCGAGACCGCGCCGCACGATGTCGTGCGCGGCGACGCGACTGATATCGAGCCCATCGAACATCACCGAACCCGCACGTTTCTCGATGATTCCGGAAATGGCCAGTAACAAGGTCGTCTTCCCCGCCCCGTTGGCGCCGACGATCGCGCACAGCGTGCCCGCCTCGAGAGCGATCGAGACGTCGTGCAATATCTCGACTTTGCCGTAGCCCGCCCGAACGTTCTCCACGCGTAGGAGTTCGCTCACGCTGATTCCTCGTCGGTGCCGAGGTACGCTTCGATTACGTGCCGATCGGCGGCAATCTCACGCGGCGTTCCACGTGCGATAACTTCACCAAAATTGAGGACGACGACGGCGTCACATGCGGCGCGAACCAGCGTCATGTCGTGCTCGATGAGCAAAATTCCGATGCCGCTTGCGGCGATCGTGCGAATCGTGCTAGTGAGGCGCGTGGTCTCGACCGGATTCATGCCGGCGGCCGGTTCGTCCAGGAGAATGATGCGGGGCTCGGCGGCGAGCGCGCGCGCGATCTCCAGCCGGCGCTGATCGCCGTAACTGATCGCCAATGCGCGTGCCTCGAGATCCACATCGGCGAGATCGACGCGCGCGAGCAGGGCGCGCAGCGCGAGTTCGCTTGGGACCGCACGTTGCGTGAACGCACCAGCCGAGACGTTCGTGCGCACGTCGAGCGCACCGAACAGCCGAATGTTTTGATAGGTTCGCGAAATTCCCGCGCGTGCGATTCGGTGCGGCGCAATCCCATCGATTCGCCGACCCGCAAGCGCGATCGATCCCGCATCGATCGATACGATCCCCGTGACCGCGTTGACGAGCGACGTTTTCCCCGCGCCGTTGGGACCGATCAGTCCGAGCACCGCGCCGGGTTCGACGGTCAGCGAGACCTCGCGCACGGCCGTGACGCCGCCGTAGCGCACGGTCACGCCGGTGAGTTCGAGACCGTGCGTCATTTGCGCCGCTCGCGTTGCCAGAGGCCCGCAATCCCTTGCGGAGCGAAGAGTACGACGGCAAGTAAGATCGCACCGTTCGTCACTTCACGGTAGTCGGCGAGAAAACGGATCGTTTCCGGCAGCAGCGTGAGGACGATCGAACCGACGACAGCACCGACCGCACTCGTCGATCCGCCGATGACGCACGCGACCAGAATCTGTTCCATCCGCCCAAAACCAAAGTCGGCCGGCGTGATGAAGAAGTTGGAGTGCGCGTAGAGCACCCCCGCGATGCCGGCGATCGTGCCGCCGAGCGCGAGCGTCCAAAAGCGCACGCCGGCGGTGTCGACGCCGACCCCGCGCGCGGCGGTTTCATCTTCGCGCGTGAGTGCGATTGCCAGCGCGAACTTCGTTTTGCTCAAGCCGAAGAGACCGAGCCCAACGACGATCAAAGCGCCATAGATCGCAAACGTGTTTGCATCGGCCGGTATTTGCGAGAGGCCCTCACCGCCGCCGGTGATGTGCAAGTTGTTTGCAACGATGCGCAAGATTTCGCCGAAACCGATCGTTGCGATCGCAAGAAACACACCGCGCAGCCCGCGAACGGGCAACGCGAGGAGCATTGCGGCTAGCGTCGAGCCGAGTGCGCCAAGGACGATACACGGAACGAGCGGCAGGCCCGCCTGTGTTGCGAGGATCGCGGAAATATATGCGGCGATGCCCATAAACGCGGCCTGTGCGAGCGCGAGTTGACCCGCTTGCAAACAGACCGAGAGCGAAAGCGCGAGCAACGCGTTGATCGCGAGCTGGTCGAAGAGCTTCGAGTGCGACGTGAAAAATGAAATCATGCGGCGCGGAGCGCGCGTTTGCCGAAGAGTCCACGCGGTCGTACGACCAAGATGAGGAACATGACGCCGAACGCGATCGCATCGCGCCAGTTCGAGGAAATGTAGGCAACCGAGAGCGTCTCGACGGCACCGAGAATGAAGCCGCCGACGACCGCGCCCGTGATCGAACCCATGCCGCCGAGAATGATCACGGCAAGCCCTTTGAGCTCGATGCCCGCGCCCATGTCGACCGTGACGCTGTTGTATTGCAGACCGGTGAGAATGCCGGCCGCTCCGCCGAGTGCGGAGGCGATGAAGAACGTCATGACGATCGTCTTTTCGAGATCGACGCCGAGCAAAACCGCCGCGATGCGGTCCTCCGCGACAGCCCGAATATTACGTCCGAGCGCCGTCGCACGTAGGACGTAGCTCAAACCGAGCATCAATGCGATCGCCGCACCGAAGGTTACGAGCTCGACGGCGGTCACGGTGATGCCACCGAGATGAATCGGCGGTGCATCGCCGAGCGCAACCGGAAAATGTTTTTCGTCGATGCCCCAGATGCCGCGTGCGATCGCACCGATGATGATCGAGACGCCGATCGAGGAAATGAGCGGGATGAGGGTCCCCGCGTTGCGCTTGCGAAGCGGCGCGAAGGCCACGCGGTCGAGTGCGATTCCGACAACCCCGGCAAGAGCGCAGCCGCCGATGAACGCCAGCCACAGCGGGACGCCCACGCTCACCAGGGCGTACGTCGTGAACGCCGCGACCATGAAGATCGCCGCGTGGGCGAGATTGAGGATGTCGAGCACGCCGAACACCAGCGTGTAGCCGACCGCGAAAAGCGCGTACACGGACCCGACCACGAGTCCGTTGACGAGTTGCTGAACGAGCATCGGCTACTTGAAGTAGGCGAATCCGCCTTTGATGATTTGCAGAATGACCGGCGCGCTCTTCACATCGCGATTGACATCGAAGCCGATCGGTCCGAGGACCGTTTGTGCGAGCGGGAGCGTTTTCAATCCACTGCATATCTCAGCCGGAGTCGTTGCGCCGCGCTTTGCAACGGCTGCGATCACTTCCGCGCCGGCGTACGCTTGCGCTGCGAATTGGTCGGGATCGCCGCCGAACCGCTTTTTGTAGCGCGCGACGAACGCTTTGTTTCCGGTGTAATTCGCGCCGATGTACCATCCCGCGCCGACAGCCGTCCCCGCGGCTCCCGGGCCGGCATCGTTGTAAATCGTCGGCGAGTTGAGGCCGTTGCCGCCCATGAGGTGACCCGTATACCCGAGCTTGCGGGCCTGAGCGATGATCTTCACGCCTTCGGGAGCGAGCGCACCGATGACGATGACATCGGGTTTCTTTTCTTTTATCTTGGTGAGTTGCGCTTGGAAGTCGACGTCCTTTTGGTGGAATGTCTCGGTGGCGACGATCTGCACGACCGCATTTTCGAGTTGCTCTTTGAAGATATCACCGTTGGTTTTCGTAAAGGCGTTATCGTCACCATAGATGATCGCCGCGGTCTTGTATTTCCACGAAGCCTGCGTCTTTTTGACCGTCGTCGGAATCACTTGTGCCTCGGAGAGTGCGACGCGATAGACGCACGGTCCAAGCGACGTAATTCCGTCGGCCGTCGTCGACGTGCCGACGACGGGGAAGTTTGCCTTGACGGCGATCGGGTCGGCTTTCTTTGCTTCGCCGGAGAGGGTCGGTCCGAGCACGACGGCGCTGCCGTCGGTAATGAATTTCTGCATGAGCGTTGCGACTTGGTTGCCGTCGCTTGCCGCGTCTTGCACGTCGAAGGTCAGCAGGACGCCACCGGTATCGATCAAGCCCGACTTGATGTCCTCACCGGCGAGTTCGTAGGCGTTTTTTTGCGGCGTTCCGTAGACGCCAGCGCCTCCGGTGACGTCGGCGATCACACCGACCTTGAGCGTCTTTCCGGCGGCCGGAGATTTTCCGGCCGCAAACGCCGGCGCGGTGAGTGCGAATGCCGCGAGAACGGCGAGCGAGAGATACGTGCGCATGCAACCCCCTTATAAAGATAGCTAACCCGTCCGGTTAGGCGTGGCCGCTAGGGCTCCCGCTAGTTGTCCCGTCTCTTCGGCGAAAAGCAGTTGCCGTTCGCGTTCGAGTTCGTGGGTCGACTCGATCGACCGTAAACTCTCGTCGCTATGGTAGTCGATCAACATCGACATCTCTTCGAAATTCCCGCGCATGGCAAAGGCGCGTTGACCCTCGGTGGTCGCCTCGCGCTGTGCCTCCGAGAGCGTCTCGATGATTCCATCGGTGAATCTGTCGATGCGCGCGAGCGCCGCTTCGGCAAGCCCGGCTTGTTTGGCGCTGCGTTCGGCCTCGCCGACGCCGGAGGCGATGGCGGTCGCCGCGGCTTTGCCGCGCCCGTCGAGATCCGCCAGCACCCGACGCATCTGCTGGGTCGAGGCGCGCGTCTTGTCGGCGAGGCTACGCACTTCGGTTGCAACGACCGCGAAGCCGCGACCGTGATCGCCTGCTCGCGCCGCTTCGATCGCCGCATTGAGGGCGAGCAAATTCGTGCGATCGGAGACCCCGCGCACTAGCGTGATGATCTCGCCGATCTGGCGCATCAGCGCGCCGAATTGCGTCAGCGCCTGACGGCTTTCCAGCGCCATCTCGGCGAGCGTATGGACCGACTCTGCAAGGCCGCGCACCACCTCGCGCGTGGCGTGTACCTCATCTTGCGCCGAGGCGAAGCGCATCAGCAGATCCGTGAAGCGGCTGGCGATCTCGACGTTGCGCTCGGACATCTCCGCCGATCGCTCGCCGAGCTGGAGCAAGCGGGGTGTCTGTTCCTTGCCGTGCTTCGCCGAGGTCGTCGCGGAGCTCCGCACCGCGCCGATCGCCGAATCGATCGATTCGATGATGTCGTGGATTTGAAATTTGCGCCGTGCGGCGCGCACGTCTTCAACCGATTCACGGTGCTCGATCGTATGCGCGTTTCCGCCGAGCAACAGATCGTAGATGTCATCGGGGAAGAGCGGCTGCATGCGCTCCCAAACGAAGTGACCGGCGCGCACGAAGACGCCACGCTCGGCGTCAGTGAGATCGCGAACGTTCATCTTGGCGCGAAGCTCGGCGAGGGCGTGGACTTCTTCGTCGTGCGCGACCTGACGATGCCACGGAATGACTTCGGCAAATGCGGCCTCGACGATGGCACGGTGGTCGTCGCTCAAGCGCGCCATCGTCTCGCTGTTTCCAATCACGACTTGCGTATTGTACGTATGTGCGGTCAGCGTGAGGTGACGCTGAACTTCGTGCAGCTTCGCCCCGTAGATGTTCGTCAACGGATTCTCTTGCCCGTCGAGCGTCCCCTCACGTAAGGCATCGTACACGCCGCCGAACGGCATCACTTTTGGCGCCGCCGAAAACGCGTGCATCAAGGCCAAGTAGACGACGGAATCTTGAATCCGCATCTTGAGACCGCGCACGTCGCCGGGCGCGGCAATCGCCCGCGTCGAGTTGGTCATGTGGCGAATTCCGTTTTCGAAATAGCCGATGCCGGTGATGCCGAACGGCTCGAATGCCGCAAGCACTCGCGCGCCGAGACCGCCATCGAGAACGCGATGAGCTGCCGCAGCGCTCGGAAACAGGAACGGCAGATCGAACACTTGCGCGAGCGGCAAGAGCGATCCGGCGATGTACGTCGTGACGCTGACGAAATCGAGTTGACCGGAGCGCACTTGCATCAGCATCTCGAGTTCGCTGCCCACAAAAGGCAGTTGGAGTTCGACGGTGAGTCGGCCGCCGCTGCGCTCGCGAACCAGGTGCGCGAACCGTTCCCACGCCCGCGAGGGTGGATAGCCGGGCGGTAATTGCGTCGCGCAGCGCAGCGTCGTAATTTCCTCATCGCGTGGATGCGCGGGCCGTGAGAAATACATGATCTCGGCGCCGTAATACGCGAGTCGCTGCGTGGAAAACGCGGCTTCGATTGCTTGACGTCCTTGCGATTCAGCCGTTTCTGCAAGCGTTTGCGTTTCGTGCCGGATCGCAGTCGACGTTTCCGCATGGTCGCGGCCGATCGCAACGGACTCTTGCAGGGCAAGCGTCACGTCGCGCGCGAGCGCGGCAACGCGTTCGAGCGATGCACGCGCGGCGATCGCGATGGGAGCGGATTCTGAAGAACGGTCGGCCGATTCGCGCACCGAGGCGATCGTCACTTCGGCTTGTGCTTGAATTTGTTCGACTAAGTCTTTGATCGCGTGAGTCGAGTCGCTCGTCGCCTTGGCGAGCCGTCCTACTTCGCCCGCGACGACGGCAAAACCCAACCCGTGCGTGCCCGCGCGCGCGGCTTCGATTGCGGCGTTGAGCGCGAGGAGCTGTGTCTCATCGCTCACGTCCTCGACGAACTCGGTCATCGATCCGATCTCGCCCATCAAGCGCCCGAAATCGTCCATCGCGGCAGCCGTTCCGGTCGAGAGTTCGGCCAGCCGCTGCACGGAGGAGAGCAATTCTTCGACGATGTGCAGCGATGAGGTGAGATCGGTCGCGGCGCTGCGTGCGTCGCTCTGAGTCGACTCGAGGCGACTGACGGTGGCGCTGGATTCGGCGGCGAGGAGCCCGGCGGATTCGGCGAGCGCGGCCATGAGCATCGTTTGCTCTTGTGCGTTTGCGGCGATCGATTCGGAGGCCGTGCGTACCGCATCGGCCGATGTGGCGAGCGATTGCGCAAACTCGTCGAGGCGCGGAATGTCGGGCAACAGCTCGAGGACGATCGACAACGGCAAGGCTCCCTAGTTCAACTTCCCACCGACCAAGTGAGGACGAAGCGAACGCATAAACGTGCTGAAGCGCGCATCGTTCACAGCGCACGATTCGAGTCCGGTATATACGACGAGGACGTAACGCTCGCCGCTTTCGAGGGTCAAGATTCCACCATCGTGCGAGACCGTATCGGTATCGCCGGTTTTATGAAGGAAGCGGTCCCCGGCTGCGAGCCCCGGCGGGAGTTTGGTCTGCCAATGTTGCTCGGCGAGCGTCCGGCGCAGAATCGAGGCACCCGGGAGTCCATCCCCGGCGATGCGTTCGAAGAGGATCGCGGCGTCTCGGGCGGGGTGGGTGTTGCGGCCGGTTGCATCCGGATCGTCGATGAGCGGATCGGAGCCGGAGAGTTTGCGGTGAATCTCCGTCTGTTCGAGCCCGATCGATGCGCAATACGCGGTCGCGCGCTCTCGTCCGACGACATCGATCAGCACGTTGGTCGCGACGTTGTCCGAGCGCTGGAGCATCAATTCTACGAGCTCGGCGACCGTCGCAACATAGCCGGCCTTCAGCGGTGAGGGAGCATCGTTGACCGTCATATTGTGCTCGCCGACCTCGAAACGTTGTCCCCACCAGAGGCGTTTGGTCGCCACATCGCCGCAAACCGCGGCCGCGAGGGGCGTTTTGATCATACTCGCCGGGTAGATCGGCTGGCCGTCGTCGAGCGCTGCCCGCTCGATTGGGTCGCGATCGAGCCGAGCGAGGTACAGTGCGACTGGAAGCAACCCGGCTTCTGCCGTGAGCAACGCCAGCTTTTCGGGTCCGACCATCGGTTAGCGGCCCATGCGATCACATATGCGTGTAGGTACTTGCATTACTGCTGAACGAGCGGTACACTATGAAAGCAAGTACTCACACGCATTGTTGGAAGTAGTCTCATAGACACGCAATACCTCGATCTCACCGTTAACCCCGCCCAGCCGCCCGAAGCACAGATCGCCTCGGCGGTCGATGCACTGCTCGCGCGCTACGATAGCCACGATCCGGCCCCGACGCTCAACGTCCGGCCCGATGCGCTCGTCAAGTTGGAAGCCCGCACGATCGGGGCGCTGATCGCGGCCCTGCGGAAGCTTCGCGAAGTCGGCGGTCGGCTCGAGATCGCAACCGGTCGCACGGACGTGCAAGAGACCTTACGTATCACGGGTCTCGACCACGTGTTCGCCGTCGATACGCTCAGCAGCGACGATTCGAAGACGAAGCGTCGCGGCGCAGCCGGTTCACGGAAGGCGGCGGCAATTGCGGCCGTGATCGGCTTGCTCGCTGTCGTGAGTCCGGCGTTCGCGCAAAACCTCGAACCGGCAGCCGCGCTCGAACCGAGCGCCATCATCGCGAAGGTCGTCGAGAAGAATCCGCGTCTTGCGAGCTATCAATCCCGCGTACACGTCGACGTTCACGTGCGCAAAGGGCTTTCGATCTTTACACCGCTTGCGAATCTCGCCGCGCCGAAGCTCGATGGCAAGACCTACTTCAAACGCCCGAACAACTACGAAGTCGTCTTCGAGCGCGTGCCCGCGTATGCCAGAGGCTTCGAGAAGATGTACACCGATATCGGCGATCCCTCGAATTGGGAGAAGCGCTTTGTGATCACGGTCCTCGGCGAACGCACGGTCAACGGACATACCGATATCGAACTCAAACTCGTGCAGCGCGTGCGCGGTATGATCGATCACGAAAACGTCTTGGTCGATCCTGCGGCGTGGCAGATCGATGCGATGGAGTATCATTACTATAACGGCGGCACGATCGTGATGATGCAGAAATATCGCGGGGAAGGCCCCTTCGTCGTGCTCTCGAGCCAGACGGCGACGATCGATATCCCGCACATCTCAGCAATGGCGTACGCTACCTACACGGACTACCATACGAACGTCGCGGTCGACGATTCCGTGTTCACGAAGGTGCCGTAAGCCATGCTCAAGATCGTGGACGTCGCGCCGCATCGGGCCTCGTCGCCCGATGAGACGCGTTTGCGCATCATGACGGCGACGCACGAGATTTTCTCGCGCGCCGGAACGCGCGGCACGACGACGCGCGAAATCGCCGAAGTGGCCGGCGTCAACGAAGCGACGATCTTCCGTCACTTCGGGTCGAAGACGGGCTTGCTCGATGCGATGCGCGAGCACTTCTGTGCGATCGAACAATTCAAAGCGATCATGAACGCGGCGACCGGCGACATCGAGCACGATCTCAAGACGATGGGTCGCTCGATGGTCGAGCGGATCGCCGAAAACCGCGAGATGATCGTGATTTCGATGGCGGAAGAAGTCCGCGATTCCGTGACGTTCGAGGCGACCTGGCGGGGACCGACGGAGATTTTGAGCCGTCTGACCGCATATCTTGAGGGGCATGTTGCCGCCGGCCGGATCGTCGGCGATGCGGGCACCCACGCAAAATGTTTCATGGGGATGATCGTCTCGTACGTGCTGCAGCGCAAATTGTGGGAAAGTTACGAACCCGATCCCGCAATCGTGGATTATTTCGTGGCCATTTTTTTGAACGGTGCAAGGAGCAAGTAGCACGTGGAGTCCCAGACGCAAACCCAAGCCAAGCCCGATGGCGCACCGACCGCGAATGCCCAGCGCCCGACCGGCGCACCGCCGACCGAGTCCACCGAGCCGGTAAAGGCAGCCCGCAAGGGTCCCGCGCTGCCGGTTTCGATCGGAATCGGGATCGTCGTCGTCATCGCGCTGTTCTTCGGGATCACCTATTTTGCGTACGCCTCCACGCACGAAACGACCGACGATGCCAAAATCGACGCCGATACGGTGACGATTACGAGCAAGATCGGCGAGCGAGTCGCAGCGATCCTCGTCGATACGAACCAAGAAGTTCGCAAAGGCGAAGTGCTCGTTCGCTTGGATTCTACCGACGAACAGTCGCGTCTCTCGCAAGCCATTGCGGCTCGCGATGCGCAACGGGCGCAAGCGCGTGCGGCCCAGCAAACGGTGGGACTCACGCAGTCGCAGCAAAGCGCACAAAACGCGCAAGCGGCCGGCGGCATCCGTTCGGCGCAGTCCGGCATTCAGAGCGCCGGTGCGCAGTACCAAGCCGCGCTCGAACAAGTCGGTGTTTCCCGCGCTGTCGTAGCGCAGGCGCAGGCGCAACTTCGCGCCGTGCAATCCCAGGTGCCCGCCGCCCGCGCAAATCTCGCGAAGGCGAACGCCGACTTTCAACGCACGGCGTCGCTTGTGAGTACGGGCGATGTCGCTCGTTCGCAACTCGATTCCGCGCGCGCCGCGCAGGCGGCGGCCCAGTCGCAGTATCAGTCGGCGATCGATAACGTCACCGCCGCGCAGACCGGCGTAACGCAGGCTTCCGTGCGCGTAGCGGCAGCTGCCTCGACCGCCGCCGCCGCCCAATCGCAAATCGGCACGCAGCAAGGTCAGCTCGCGACGGCCGAAGGCAAGCTCTCGGAAACCGGTTCGCCCTACCGCGTGAGCGCGCAGCAGGCGCAGGCGGATGCCGCGTTCGCACAAGTGGGTTCGCTCGAAGCGCAAGTTCGCTCCGCGCAAGATCACGTGAACGACACGACGATCAAATCGCCGATCGACGGCTATATCGGCGCGAAGAACGTCGAAGTGGGCAAGACCGTGGCACCGGGTGAGTCGCTGCTCGCGCTCGTCCCGACCGGCCGCGTCTATGTGACCGCAAACTTTAAAGAAACGCAAATCGGCAAAATGAAGCCCGGCCAAGAAGTCGATTTAAAAGTTGATGCCTACAAGGGCGTCACGTTCAAAGGCCATCTCGATTCCATCGGACCCGCGTCGCAAAACACGTTCAGCTTGGTGCCCGCGCAAAATGCAACCGGGAACTTCGTGAAGGTGACGCAGCGCCTGCCGGTGCGGATTCTCTTCGATAATCCGCCGGCCGATAAACCGCTTCGGCCCGGCATGTCGGTCGAGTCGTCCGTTCGCGTCAAGTAACGCCAACTACGTCGCGTGGATTCGGACGCTCGTTCCGGCGCACGCATAGAGGAAATTCCGTGGACCGCCGTTTTCTTTCGCTCGCGCTGAGCGCTACGCTCATCGTACTCACAACCGCACCGACGGCAGCGCCCGCGCAAACGGCAACGCCCGCACCGCAAGCGACACCCGTTCCGGTCGACGTCGTGCCGATCCGGCCGCAAGGCACGGCTCGGCCGCAATCGGGTGTGCAAACCATCGCTCAGCCGGCGCCTCCGGCGATACCCATCCTCCCGGCGGTGCCCGATATCGCGCCGGGCTATGTGGCGCCGCAGACCGGCACGCCCGCGGGCGAGATCGTCGGCGTGGCGCAGCAACCGTTCGTCGGCATCACGCTCGACGATGCGATTGCCATGGCCCTGATGAAGAATACGGATCTTGCGCTCGCACAATCGAATCGCCGGATCGCAAATTATCAAATCGTTGCGGCCGAAGGCGCATACGACATTCGATTTCAAGTGCAGCCGGCGTACTCGCACAGCGTCTCGCCGCCGCAAAGTCCGTTTCAGGCGGGTCCGGGCGTCGGACCGATCACCCAAGACGTTGCCGGTGCGACAACCTCGCTTTCGGGCCTGACGCGGGGCGGCCAGCAGTTCAGTGTTTCCGCTTCAGCTCAAGACCTGCGCACGAATAGTACCTCGTCGGGTTTCGATCCCGCCTATCCGACGGCACTCTCGTTCAATCTCTCGCAGCCGCTCTTCCGCGGACGTGAAATCAACAGCGCACGACGTCAACTGCTCCTCGCGCGATCGAGCGCTCTTGCAACGAGCGACCTCGCGCTCGTTCAAGCCTCGAGTACGGTGACGAACGTTTCAAACGCGTACTGGGATCTGGTCTCCGCGTGGCGCACGGTCGCAATTCAGGAAGAAGGGCTGAAGCAAGCGCAGGCACAGGCCGCCAGTAACGCGCGGCTCGTAAATCGCGGAGCGGCCGCGCCCGTCGATATCGTCGAGTCGAACACGCAAGTCAACGTGTTCCAAGATAACGTCTTCGCCGCGCTGCAAAACGTCCATCGTCTGCAAACGCAGATCAAGTCGCTCGTTCTTGCCAACCCCGGCGATCCGCTTTGGATGGCGAATCTCGTCCCGACCTCGAACGTGCGCGAACTTCCGGTCGAGCCGACGCTCGACGATCTCATCGTGCAGGCCTTGCGCAATCGTCCGGAGATCTCGCAACTGCGCGATGCACGTCGCTCGGCCGATATCAACGCGCGCTTCGCAAAAGACCAAATCAAACCGCAGCTCGATCTCAATCTCGGCTATACGACGAATGGCTTTGCGGGCAATCCGACCGACCCACGTAACAATCCGATTTTCGGCGCGTTCGGTCCGCAGTTCGCTGCGGTGAACGCGCTCATCGCGCGCGCCAACCTCGGCCTTCCGCCAAGCCAGCAGATCCCGACCGTCAACACGGCGTTGCCGATCACACCCGCGTATCTGAACGGGAAGTTTGGCCAGTCGGGAAAGAATTTGCTCGACAATCGTTTCCCGGCGTACAACATCGGGTTTACGTATACGTTGCCGCTGGGCAATCGCACGGCGAAAGCCGAGTACGACATCGCTCGCGAGCAGCAAGCACAGATTCAAGTCGAGGAAATCTCCCTCGTACAGCGCGTCAAGTCGGAAGCATCGAATGCGATCCAAACCATACGCGAAACGCGGTATCGCTTGATCGCGGCACACAATGCACGCCTGGCCTCCGAGCAAGTCTACGCCTCGGAGCAACGCCGGTTTGCGGCCGGCACGTCGACGACGTTCCTCGTCTTGCAACGATCGCTCGACGTTGCAAACCAGCGCGGCCGCGAATTGCAGGCGCAGACCGACCTCAATAAGGCGGCGGTCGAATTGCAGCGCGTTTCCGGCACGATCTTCGTACACAATAAGATCGACGTCAACGCGATCGGGAGCGGAAGCGCGAATCTGGCGAAACCCACCGAATCCGTGCTCCCTTCGCCTGGACCGTAGCGCTCGTTACAACGATTTGATTCGTGCCGGTATGTCGGCGCCCGCACCGAAAAAGACCGGCTTGGTCGTGACGAGCCCGGCCGCTTCGAGGACCGTCTTCCCGTTCGTTCCCAGGAGGAAGGTAATGAAGTCGATCGCACCCGCCGGATTCGCCGCTTGCTTTGGGATCGTTATTGCGTAATAGATCGGCGCACCGGTGCGCACGATACCCTCGATGCGAACCGATGCCGTTGCATACTCCGCGGCAAACGCCGGATTGCCGAGATTGATTTGCGGTGGCAATTCGATCGCGGGAAGATTGCGCGATATCGCCTCGACGGCGTAGGCGAAGATGCCGTCGATTTCGCCGCTCTCGAGCCGAACGAGCGCCGTTTCTTCCGGATAGATTTGGTCGGGATTTCTCGGCTCGCCAAAGGCGCGTTGCACGAACCCGGGAAGGCGCTCGCGCTTTTCGGCTAGCTGCGCTACTTGCAAGACGCGGTAGCCTTTCGGATCGAGCGCGGGATCCGTGCGTGCGATGCGCAGGCGCGGAATCGCAAAGAGTGACGTCCAGCTGCGTTCGCCACGCGCCACCGCTTCGAAATCGCCGCGAAAACGTGAGGCGCGCGAGTAAGCGATGGTCATCCGCGTCGTCGCAAACGTCGCGTACCACGAAACCGTGGGCATGGGGTCGACGCGCAGCGATTCGATGACCGCGGGATCGGCGCTGACGAAAACGTCGGGGATGCGCAGGCCCTGGCGAATCAGATTGGCAAGCGCGAGGCTGCCTTTGCCCTCGCCCGCAAACGTGCCGCCGGCCGCCGCGAACGCCGGGGAAATCAGGTGTTCCATTACCGTGGCAAGCGAACCGGCATACGCCACACGAACGGGCGTTGCCGCGAGAGTCGCGTGCGGCACGATGACGGTCGACCCCAGCGTTGCCAAAAATAGGTGCCGCTTCATGGTTACCCCGACGTTGCGATCGTCGTTCTCAAATGTGCGACCGCCGCGCGATCGACGATCCAGAGCAGTTCGCCGTCGGTCGGCGCGACGAGCTGGATCGGATACCGGCTCGGTTCGTGCGGGCCTTCGAGTACGGCAGCCAAGGCATCCGCCTTAGCGGCGCCGCCGGTTTCGATCGTCACGCTGCGTGCGTTGTTGATCACGCGCGGCGTGATGGTCACGCGAAACGTCGAGAACTTTTCGACCCACGGTGCTGCGGTGAGTTTCGTATCGTCGATCTGATCGAGCGTGCCGGGAAAGATCGAGGCGGTATGGCCGTCGGGTCCCATCCCGAGGTGCACGAGGTCGAAGCGCGGGCGCTGACCCATCTCCCGCACGAGCAGCGCTGAATATGCCGCCGCCGCGGCCTTGGGTTCGTCTTCCCCGCGAATGCGAAAGATTTGACTTTCTTCAATTCGTACGGGCGCGAAGAGCGATTCGTTCGTCATACGAAAGTTGGAATCGTCGTGATCGGGCGGCACGCAACGCTCGTCACCGAAGAAAAAGCGCACCGATTCCCAGTGGACGCGATCTTTGCGGGGGGAGATGGCGAGCAGCGCGTTCATCGCCTTCGGCGTCGAGCCGCCGGCGAGTGCGACATCGAACGTGCCGCGTTCCATGATCGCGGCGCGAGCCTTTTCGACGAAATGATCCGCGGCGCGCTCGGCAAGCTCGCGCTCACCGGCGACGATGACGAGATTGTGCACGGGGCCCTTCTAGGTGAGTATTGCGCCGACCATGCGCAGTGCGGTCTCGAAAATGGTATCGGATTGACGTTCGAGGATCGCGCGTTCGATGAGCGAGGCGTTGTCGATTGCCTGTAGCGGCGCGAGACGCTCGGGTCGACTCTTTTTCCCATCGACGAAGAGGCGTACGACGCCGGGATCGCTCGTCACCTCTGCTGTGTAGGTCGAGCTCGTCGTCGTGATCGCAACGCTCTGCACGCGACGCATCGCACCATCGCGAACGAGCGAGAACGTCACCGGCGTGCCGTCGCGGTCGCAAAATTCATACTTGCCGCAGGCACGCCAGCCGAGTCGACTCCCGAGCCAGCCGGCTAAGTAAAGTGCCTCGGCGCTCGAACCCGACACGATTTTCAATGAGCGAATGCAAAAAAGTTCTTCCCGTAGCGCGGCATCATCGAAAAATTGTGCCACCATGTCGTGCCATGGGCTCAGGCGCATCCAGGCGAGATCGCGCAGCGTCAGGCGGCGACGCGTGCGTTCTAAAAATGCGGCAAGGCCCGTGATCGCATCATTGTCGCGCGTGGAACCCGACGAATCGACGACGACATCCGCCGCGATTTCGATCAGCGAATCGAAGTGCGGATTGCCCGCAGTTTCTTGCGGCGTCCACCAGAGCACCGTCGGCAGATCGGGGATCGTAAGCGCGTGCGTGAGCGCGCGCAGTGCGGCCGGTTCGATGTTGCGGCAAGGAATGGAGATCCGTTCGCTCGTGATCGTGCCGTGACCGTCACCGGAAAACGTCTCGACGGTGGCGCCGTCGTCGGTCGAGGAGCAGTCGAGCACGAGCATGCGTGAGGGATGTTTGTCGGCGATCATCGTCGCGCGTTCCATCACCCAGTCGCGCCGCTCCGCATCGTCGATAAAGACGACGAAGTTGATCGTGGTCGCACTGACCGTCGTCGCCTCGCGTTTGATTCGCGCAAGCTCCGCACGGATCGCATCGGTGTCGAGCGAGATGTGCTGCGCGTTCATATGGTCCTCCACTCGCGATTATCGTCTTCGAGCATCGCATCGGACGAGATCGGACCCTGGCCGCCGGACGCGTAATTCGGGAAACTGTCGTCTTTGAGCTGAGACCAGCGATCGAGCACCGGCGTGACGGCCGCCCACGCCGCCTCGACGGCATCCCAACGCGTGAAGAGCGTCGCATCGCCGCGCATCGCATCACCGATCAGTCGTTCGTATGCGGGCGCGGAGACGACGCCGAAGCCCGTGCCGTAGTTGAAGTCCATGCTCACCGATCGAATATGCATCTTTGGCCCCGGCACTTTTGCCGAGAACCGCAGCGAGACGCCTTCTTCGGGTTGAATCTTCATAACGAGCACGTTGTTGTCGATCGAATCGCCCGCCTCGCCGAAGAGCCTGTGCGGGATACCTTTGAAGCGGACCGCAATCTCGGAATACTTGCGTGCGAGACGTTTGCCGGAACGCAGATAAAACGGCACCTCGGCCCAGCGCCAGTTGTCGATGTAAAACTTGACCGCGGCGTACGTTTCGATGTTCGACTTCGGGTTGACGTCAGGTTCGTCGCGATACCCCTGCACCGGTTTGCCGTCGATCATGCCGGCGGCATACTGACCGCGCGCGGCATCGTACATCACGCGGTCGGGATCGATCGGCCGCAGGGCCGAGAGTACTTTGAATTTTTCATCGCGGATATTGTCGGCGTTCGGCGAGACCGGCGGCTCCATCGCCACGAGCGCGAGCAGATTGATGACGTGATTCTGAATCATGTCACGCAGCGCGCCCGCATTGTCGTAGTACCCGCCGCGGAGTTCCACGCCGACGGTCTCGGATGCCGTGATCTGCACGCAGTCGACGTAGCGCCGGTTCCACAGCGGTTCGAAGATCACGTTGGCAAAGCGCAGCGCCATGATATCTTGCACCGGTTCTTTGCCGAGATAGTGATCGATGCGATAGACCTGCTTTTCGTCGAAGACGCGACCGACGTCGGTTTGCAGCGCGCGCGCCGAGGCGAGATCCGTTCCGAACGGCTTCTCGATGATGATGCGCGTCCAGCCTTTGGGATTGTCTTTGGGCCCCAGACCCGCTTGCGCGAGCATGTCGACGATCTTGCCGAACACCGTCGGCGGCGTCGAGAGATAGAAGAGTCGATTGCCGTTCGTGCCGAGCTCTTCATCGTTTTTGTCGAGCTGCTTTTTGAGCGCTTTAAACGCGGCGACGTCGTCGAAGGTGCCCGCGACGTAGGAGAGCTTGTTTGCGAAGTCCGACCACAACGGATCGCGCGCGGGACCGGAACGCGAGAATTCGTCGACGCTTTTTTTCATCTCGTCGCGGAATTCTTCGTTCGTGAATTCCGAGCGTGAGAAGCCGATGATGCCGAAGTTCGATGGCATGATGTCGCCGAGGCGCAGGTTGTACATCGCGGGCAGCAACATACGTTTCATGAGGTCGCCCGAAGCGCCGAAGAAAACGATGCTGCACGGATCGCTGATGCGATTGCTTGCAACACCCGCACGCAGCGGATTTTCGTCGAGAGTCGGTCGATCGAGCGTCGTTTGGTCCGCCATGTCTCCCTACTTCTTCGCGGCGGCGCCGTTTGCGGCGGGCTCCGCTTTGATGGCGTGCCCGCCAAACTGATTGCGCAGCGCCGCGATGACTTTGGCCGAGAACGACTCATCTTGGCGTGAGACGAACCGCGAGAGCAGTGACATCGTGATCACGGGAGCGGGGACGCTTTGATCGATCGCGGCCTGGACGGTCCAGCGACCTTCGCCCGAATCATCCACGTAGCCGCGGACGGTCGAGAGCGTGGCGTCTTCTTTGAATGCGAGTTCCGCGAGTTCGAGCAGCCACGAACGCACGACCGAACCATGGAGCCAGAGTTCCGAGAGCTGGTGCAAGTCGTACTTGAACGGCGAGGTCTCCAGAATCTCGAAGCCTTCTCCGTAGGCGGCGAGCATGCCGTACTCGATCCCGTTGTGGACCATCTTCGAGTAATGTCCGGCGCCGACCGGACCAACGTGGGCATACCCGTTTTCCGGTGCGAGCGTGAGGAAGACCGGCTCGCAGCGTTTGACCGCAGCGCCGTCGCCGCCGACCATCAAGCAGTAACCGTTGGCTAAGCCCCAGACGCCGCCCGACGTCCCCGCATCGATGAAATCGACGCTTTTGGTTTTGCAGCGTTCCGCGCGGGCGATCGAATCTTTCCAATTGGAGTTGCCGCCGTCGATGAGTACATCGCCCGCGCTCAAGAGCGTCAGCAATTCGTCGATCGTCGATTCCGTCGGCGCACCGGAGGGGACCATGATCCAGACGGCGCGCGGCGCTTTGAGTTTCGCGACGAGGTCGGAGAGGCCAGACGATCCTGTCGCCCCCTCGGATACGGAATGGGCGATCGCGTCGGCCGAGCGATCGTAGACGACAACCTCGTGCTTCCCGCGCAGGAGACGTGTCGTCATGTTCGCGCCCATTCGGCCGAGTCCGATCATTCCCAGTTGCATGTTGAACCGCGCCCCTTATCAGAAGTCGTATACAGTAGGCCGAGGTTTCCAACATCGCCACGGGGCTTCCCGCGCTGGCGCTTGGAAAACCCGACGTCAACCGATCGTTCTTTACGCCTTTGCCGTCACGGCCTCGTCGACGGCAGCAGCCAAAGCCGCAAGGCCCTGCGCGAGGTTTCCGGGGAAGTGAACGCGGGCGCCGCGCCGGTCGCGTTTGTCCAACGACTCGAAATCGCCGAGGGCTTGCGATCGTTCGAGCGTCCGAAATCCGCTCATTCCCGGAATGTCGAGATCGAAGGGAACGTCGGCGGTAATCTGCAGATAGACGCCCGAGGCTGGACCGCCCTTATGCAGTTGACCCGTCGAATGCAAGAAGCGCGGGCCAAAGCCCACGGTCGTTGCAACGCGGAACGCATCGCGGATCTTCGTGCGCATCGCGCGAAAGAAGGCGACGTGTTCGGGCGTCATCGCGACGTAGGCGTTGAGCGCGACGTAGTCACCCGGCCGGATTTGTGCTGCGATCGCGGCAATTGCCGAGTCTAAATCCGCGCCGAGTGCGATCTGCGACGAGCCGGCGAGCGGCATGATCGCCGCGTCGCTCGTGGTGAGCTTCGGCAGCGGTTCGCTAAACTTGCCGTTCTGCGTGTATTCGGCGAGCAGACGTTTGGTGTTGTCTTTGGATTCCTGAACGTTTGGTTGATCGAATGCATCGATCCCGATGATCGAACCGGCGGCCGCCGTCGCAATTTCCCACGTGAAGAACTGCTCGCCGATATCGAGCGCGTCGGTCATTTGCAAACGGATGACCGGATGTCCGGCGGCGGCGAGTTCGTCGAGCCGCTTTTCGATCGCGGCGTCGGCGTCGGGCAATCCCATGCCGACATACACGAACACGCGATCCGTGCCGTAGGCGTCGACCGCACCGAGTGGCTCGCCTTCGATCGGGACGATGCCGGTGCCGGATTTTCCGGTCGACTCGGCGATCAGTTGTTCGGCCCACGCGCCGAACGCCGCGAGCAGCGGATGGGTTACGATCGTGAGTTTGTCTTTGCCGTTCTTGGCAAGACTACCGATCGCCGCTCCAAATCGTATGCCGGGCGCGTCGATGACTTTGATCGAGGCGGCGTTGGCGAACATCGCGCCTTTCGCGCGATCCAGAATCGTCGTGATGTCGTAACCGGCGAGTGCCGCGGGCACCATCCCGAAGTATGAGAGCGCCGAGTAGCGGCCGCCGATATCCGGCGCGTTGACGAACGTGCGCAAGAAGTTGTGGCCTTTCGCCTCGGCTTCCAGTTTCGTGCCGGGATCGGTGATGGCGACGAACTGGTCGCCCGCGGTAGTCGAGCCGACGAGCTTCTGCACTTTGTCATAGTAGTAGCGGAAGAAGGCGTCGGGTTCCGTCGTCGTACCGGATTTCGAGGCGACGAGAAAGAGCGAGGTCTTGATGTCGAGCGCGTCATCGAGCGCCTTGATCTGCACGGGATCGGTCGAGTCGAGCACGTGCAGTTGCGGGAATCCGGCAACCTGGCCGAATGTCGCGCGCAAAACATCGGGCGCAAGCGAACTGCCGCCCATGCCGAGCACGACGACGTGCTTGAAACGCTTCGCGCACGCTTTGGAGAACGCGACAAGATCGCCCGACGCGGCGTGCGTCACCTGCGGGATATTGAGCCAGCCGAGCGCGTTTTTGATGATGGCGACGTGTGCGGGATCGGCCGACCACGGACTGGCATCGTGCTTCCAAAGCTTGTTGAGGAAATCACCCTCACTCAGCTTCGCGAGCGCCGCATGCGCGTCGGCTTTCGCGTTTCCCAGCTGGAGAGACACCCGTTCGTTCGAGCCTTCGGCAAGGGCTTTTTGCTTGTACTCGATCGCGGCGAGCAGCGCCGTGAACGAATCCGCGAACGACGCCAGGCCGTCGATGAGCAGTTTTTCGGTGACGTCGAAAAGCGAGATCTGCGCTTTGGCAAGATCGGCGATCGTTGCTTTTGCCGCATCGAGATCGGAGAGCACGGTGTCGGCGACGACCTTACCGTGATCGAGCAGCGCATCGAGCGTCGGCGGCGGAACGGTATTGACCGTCTCTTTGCCGATGACGGTTTCGACGTACATCAAATCGCTATAGGCGGGGTTCTTCGTTCCGGTCGATGCCCATAGCGGACGCATGACGTGAGCGCCCGCGGCGCGTGCCTTTGCGAATCGTTCGCCGTGAAAGATCGCAAGAAAGCGCTGATACGTCAGTTTGAGATTCGCCGTGCCGGCCTTGCCGAGCAAATTTTCGAATTTGTTGCCTTGCGCGATCTTGGCCTCGAGCTCTTTGTCCATGGCGGTATCGATCCGCGAGACGAACACGCTTGCAACCGATGCGATCGTACCGACCGGTTCGCCGCGATCGATGCGATCCTCGATGCCGGCGACGTAGGCGAGGGCCGCCGTTTCGTACCGGTCCACGTCGAAGAGCAAGGTGACGTTGACGTTGATCCCGGCGCCGATGACGGCGCGGATCGCGGGCGCACACTCGGGCGTGCCGGGAATCTTGATCATGACGTTGGGTCGATCGACGGCGGCCCACAGCCGCTTCGCCGCGGCAATCGTACCGTCGGAATCGCGCGCGAGCGTCGGCGCGACTTCGAGGCTGACGTAGCCGTCGAGTCCGTGCGTCGAATCGTAGAGCGGCCGGAAGAGATCGCACGCGCTGCGGATATCTTGCACGGCGAGCGCTTCGAAGAGCGTCTGCGGGTCGTGTTCTTTACCGATCAGCGAGGCCAGTTGCCTATCGTAATCGTTGCCGCTGCCGATCGCTTTTTCGAAGATCGTGGGATTGGATGTCATCCCGCGCAGACCCGAATCGATTAGTCTCTGCAATTCGCCCGAGGGGAACATGCTGCGGCGGATGTTGTCGAGCCAGATGCTCTGGCCGACGGCGGTGAGTTCTTGAAGTTGCTTGCCCATCGTATCTTTCGTTTCTAGACGCTGGCGAGAAGGCCGGAGGCAACGTCCGCGACGTGCTCGGGGGTGAATCCGTATTCTTTTGCGATTGCGGGCGCGGGGGCTGAGGTGCCGAAGTGATCGAGACCGTAGGCGATGCCGCGGTCGCCGACATACTTGTGCCAGCCGAACGTCGAGGCCGCCTCGAGCGAGACGCGCGCACGGATGGCGGCCGGCAAAATCGTTTCGCGATACGCGGCGGGTTGTGCATCGAAGAGTTCCATGCACGGCATGGAGACGACGCGCGCGTGCGTGCCGCGCTCGGCGAGTTTCTTTGCCGACTCGATCGCAAGCGAAACTTCCGAGCCGGTGGCGATGAGGATCAGTTCGACGGCGCCGCTCGGCTCGTGAATGATGTATGCGCCTTTGTCCACGGCGGCCGTGCGATCGCCGAGGTACGGAAGTTTTTGGCGTGAGAGAACGAGTGCCCAGGGGCCCGTCTCCGGTTGCACGGCAAGCTTCCAGGCTGCGAGCGTTTCGAGCGAGTCGGCCGGCCGGACGACGCGGAAGTTCGGCGTCGCACGTAACGTCGCGAGCTGTTCGATCGGCTGGTGCGTCGGACCGTCCTCACCGAGCCAAACCGAATCGTGCGTCAGCACGTAGATGGAGCGGATTTTGTTGAGCGCGCCGAGCCGCATCGCGGGTTTCATGTAGTCGACGAAGTTGAAGAAGGTCGCGCAGAACGGTAAGAGTCCGCCGTGCAGGGCGATGCCGTTCGTCGCGGCGGCCATCGCGTGCTCGCGCACGCCATAGTGCATGTTGCGACCGTCGTACGTGCCGGGTTCGAAATCGCCGCATCCTTTGAGATACGTCTTGGTGGAGGGATCGAGATCGGCCGAACCACCGACGAGTTCCGGAAGAGCGCTTGCGATCGCATTCATCACCGTGCCGCCCGCTTCACGCGTCGCGACCGATCCGTTCTCGGCGGTGAATGTGGGCCAGGGAATCTCGCTTGGCAGTATGCCGTCACGCGCGCGTTCGAATTGCGCGGCGAGCGTGCCGTTTGCGCTCTTCCACTTCGTATATTGGGCGTTCCAATCGGCTTCGAGCTTCGCGCCCGCAGCGGCGCGCTCGCGCCAGAACGCGGCGACCTCATCGGGTACGAGGAAGGCGGGCTCCGCCGGCCAGTTCAGCGCGGCCTTGGTTTTGGCGACGTTTTCGACGCCGAGCGGTTCACCGTGCGCGCTGAACGTGCCGGCGCGCGGCGATCCGTAACCGATCGTCG
>Ga0123337_10002134_pt1 | contig 23117 bp, 12 predicted proteins | sample frozenSSSSmetaG_FD_89792 | JGI IMG/M metagenome (GOLD analysis project Ga0123337, IMG submission 89792) | Glacier valley bacterial and archeal communities from Borup Fiord, Nunavut, Canada, to study Microbial Dark Matter (Phase II) -... | ecosystem: Environmental > Aquatic > Freshwater > Ice >...
AGTTGGCGATGAGGTTGCGGTCGTCCGGAGGCGTGAGCTTGAGGAGCTCGGGCAGCTGGGACCATTGGTCGCCGGAGATGATGATCGTGTGGTGCGGGGCGGCGGCGCGGATGGCGGCGACGGCGGTGTTCTGGATGCGGTTCCAGCGGGCGTCGTCGTGGATGCAGGGCTCGTTGAGCACTTCGAAAAACGTGCGCTCGGGATCGAAGTGCGCGAGGGCGCCGGCGAGTTGAACCCAGAAATCGACGAAGGTGGCGACGGCGTCGTCGGAGAGTGCGAGTTGCTTCTTGAAGGGGTCTTCGGGATGGATGTCGACGATGACGGCGAGGCCGTGGTCGTGAAGTTCGCCGATGCGGGCGCTGATGCGCGCGATATAATCGGCGGGCAGTTTTCCGTCGGTGGTGGCGGCGAGGATGGGTTCGCAGTTGATGGCGAAGCGCACGTGGTCGAAGCCCATGTCGCGGATGAGGGCGAAGTCGGCGACGCGGATGTAGCTGTCGAAGTGGGCGGGCACGTAGCCGGGCTGCACGTAAACCTGCGAGAACCAGTGGCTGAGATTGATGCCGCGGCGAAGGCGACGGGAGCGTGAGGCGGCGAGTGGAAGAACCTCGAGAAGGGCGGTGGAATTCAGGACGGGCATGAAGGATGGAAAACTATTGGACATGCTGGACGCCCTTGTCGTCGGTGATGATGGTTTCCCTGATCCTGCGGGCGATGATGCCCTTGGGGCTGGGGTCGCGTTCGGAAGGGGGAATGTCCACGATGAAGACGGTGGTCCTGGAGTTGGTGCCCACCGGCTGGGCACTGCTACTGGCCAACAGCCAGCCGGCATCATTTTCATCAACGGCGACCTGAAGCCAAGCCTTGCGGGTGTCCGGGTAGGGCACTTTTTCGCTTTGGCCGGTGGTGAGCACCAGGCTTTTTTCGGCCAGGCGGACGGCTAGTCGTCGTTTGGAGAAATTGAAAACGCGATAGGTGTTTTCGGGGTAAGCTTCGAGGGAGTTGTCGATGACGAGCGCGCTGAACTTGAGCTCGGCACCGCCTGGATTTTTGCTCAGCAGGATGAGAAACGGACCCGGATTTTTGGCCGGGAGAATGGCCTTGGCGAGCGGCACCTTGACGGGAGGCAGCTTGGGGTCGGCGTTCGGAACTTCCGCGTAAAAGACAACCTCCCTGTTTTTGGGAGCCGGGTAGAGGCGGGAAAACGACCCGACGCAGGCGTTGAGCTGTTCTTTCTTTTTTTCCACGTCGAAGAAAAAAGTTTCCACTTGGGCCATGGAAACCACGCGGAACTGCGGTGGCGGCTCGGCTGCGTTGGGAGTCTGCGCGCGAGAAAAGACGGCGGCCAGAGGTAGCAGCAGGACGGCAAGGACGCGGATCAAATGTCGTTGGGCGAGAGCCATCGGAAGGAGATGATTTTGAATTTGCGGCCAAAGGTCTGGCTGGCGCTGACGTTGGCGGGAGTGTCCCAGGCGTTCACCGAGTTCTCGACGTAGCCGGGCAAGCGCTGGACGACGGCCTCGCACCAGGCGCGGCCAGTGATGTAACCGGCGTCCGTCGATGAGAGAGCGGGGTTCACGGTTTCGCCGTAGGTGCGGATAGTGAAGGTGTCGGAGCGGGCGGAAAGCCCCGCGCCGATCTTGGCGAGGATGTCGGCCTGCGTGATGTATTTCGGGGCGAAGGCGCAGCGGTCGCCGTAGGGCGCGACGGCGGCGTCGGCCGTGGCGGTGCTGTTTTTGAACCTGCCTTCCAACTGTGGCCGGCCGAAACAACCAACGCTGTACTGGGTGGACTGGTTGATGTAGTTGCCGCTCGAGGTGATGAGCGAATCCTGGCTCCAAAAGGAGCCGGCGGCCGCGTCGTTGGCCGGATACTGGCCGCTGACGGCGGACGATGTGGTGCTGTCTATGGCGGCTTGGAGCGGGCCGCGGAACGTCTCGTCTTCCCCGGTGGTGGCGGTGTTGTCGGTGAGACGGCGGTTGATGAAATCGGCGAGCGAGACAAAGGGGCCTCGGGCGCGAATCTGGGCGACGATGTTGCGCGCGAGTTGGGCGATCTGGTTGGCGTCGAGGGTGCGGTAGCCTTTCCAGACATCGTTGGGGTTGTTGCCGGCGTTGGGGCGGGTGAAGCGGGGGAAGGAAGCGGCAAGAATATCCGTTGCGAGGGGAGGGTTGTCGGGTTTTTCCGGATTAAAGTTGAGCTGGTTGCCGCCGCCGAGGACGGCGCGCCAAGCTTGTTCGGAGGTGGAGTTGATATTGAAGCCACCGGCGAGGACGAGACCTGCGGCGGAGCGATCGGCGTTTTGCAGGCTTACGGTCGTGTCGTAGCGAAGGTGGCGCGGGTTGGGCAGGGTGGCCGGGACCGTGCCGGTGGCGGGAACGGTGGAGAAATAATAGCGATCCCACAGCGTGCGGTTTAGCAGGTATGAGATGTCGTAGTAGCCGTTCATGTCGGCTCCAAGTTTGCTCATGCCCTGGCTGCCGGAGCCGACGTCCACGCGGGAGAGCTGCCAGCCTGTGGGCAGAGGGTTATAGGCGGTGCCAGGAACGCCGGGCAGACGGAAGTCCGCCAAGCTGTTGCCGATGGGGTAGGAAGGATAGCTGCCGACCAGGGACAGGTTGGCATGCTGGAGCTGGCCGATGGATTGCAGGGGCTGGTTGTCGTAGGGAAACTCGAATAGCGTGACATCCACGGGTGCGCCGTTGATCCAATCGTGGCCCTGTCCGGCGGAGGTGCGATTGCTGGCCGAGCCCGGGCCGTTGTTGAATTTTTGCCAGGGGAAGGAGTTGATTATCTGTCCGGCGGTGGAGGTGAAAAGGACGTTGTAGTTGCTGTCGCGGCGGGTGCGGCCGGAGCGGGTGCCTCGCATATTGCCTTGGGCGAGCCAGCGGGTGGCGAACATGTATTGGTTGGCGTTGAGCTGGGCGTTATTGCCTTGGCCGGCAAAAAGAGCCTGGGCTTGAAAAACGTAGGCCGGCGCAGAGGAGCTCGTGTCATGGACAAGAGGACCGGGCTCTTGGAACGGAGGGGTCACGGAGAGGCCGGACCAGTCCATCTCCTGAGCAGTGTTATACCAGCGGCGGTTGGTGTCGGAGGGGTTGAACATGGCGCGGTTGGCCGCACCGTTGGCACCGCCGGTCATGTTGATTGAGGTGAGGTTACTGGGCTCGCCGAGATAGATATCGCAGCCGCCGCCGCCGAGGAAGCTGGAGCTCTGCGAGCCCGGGCTGGTGGACACACGGTAGTCCAGGGCTTCCTCGCCGGCGAGTATGGTGAGATTTGGAGAGTTGGTGGCGCTGGTGGTGTGAAAAGGCACGGAAACGTATGAGCCTTCCTCGGGTTCGATATTCTCGAGTATGTTGCGCTGGTTGTAGACTTGGCCGCTGGAGCTGACTGGGAGGGAAAAAATGAGACTTTGCCCCGGAGGAATATCCGGGCACTTCAGGCGGAAACGGATAAAATTACCGTTGTTGCCGTAGTATGTGCGCTGAAAATAGAAGCGTCCCTTGGCGGTCCAGGTGCCGGCGATGTTGGCTTCGAGATCGACGTTGACGTTGTAGGAAGGATTGATGCCGACCTCGTAGGTGCTGCCGTCGCCCTGTGCGGCGGGTGCCTTTAGGGTGAAGTTGTAGGGATTCCAGATCACGACCAGCGGGTAGAGGTTCATGTGGATCTCCACGCCCGGAGCGGGAGCCGCGACGGGGGCCGCGCGCCAGCCGACAGAAAGGTAGGTGATGACGGGGCTGACGCCGACGTCGTCGGGCGCGTTTGCGGCGCTGGGTTTGTCGTTGGCCGGGAGACGGGCGGACAGGCTGTATTTGTTGGCGCCCGTGGTGGGGATGCGGGTTTGGTAGTAGGAGCGAAGGTGTTTCCACGTGGGAACCTCGAACCCGGGGGTGAAACCGCCGGTGTCGCCCGGGTGAAGAACCCACATGCGATTGGTGTTGGCGGTGGGGTCCGAGGCGGATGGAGAGTAGGATGAGTCGAGGAGGATGCTCAGGTCGTGTTTGAGGCCGCCTGCGTAGGTATCGGAAAGGACCGAGACGGACTGGGTGGTGATGTCGTGGAAGCGGTATTTGAGCGCGGCTGACATCGAGGACGGGGTGCTTGAGGAGAGCGGCGTCTGGCTGGGCGTGACGATGCCGGAGACTTTTGCGAAAGCGGGGTCGTAGATCGAGGTGTCGTTATCGGAGGTGGTGGCAATGCGGGCGGCGTTCAACGCCGGCATAGTCGTCGCCCAGTTGGGGGTGTTGCTCGCCATCAGCTCGATGGCATCGCGGGTGGAGTTGGAGAAGGCGTTGTTTTGTTGGGTTAATTTATCGGTAGCGGACAGCGCGGGATCGGTGCCGGCGAGCGGGAGGTTGACGCGGGCCTTCATGCCTTCGTCGCCGACCCACCATGCGTAGCGGCCGATGGTGGGGGTGCCGGTGAGGCCGGGCACCGCGGCGGTGATGTCCATGGCGGGGGCGACGACGTAGTCGATGGGTTGGGTGCCGTTGACGGAGGAGGTGACACTGTTGCCTCCGACCAACAGGCGGGCGGGCTTGTCGGTGCCGGCGGCGTTGGTAATGGTGAGGGTCGTGTCGGTGGCGGAGGTGGTTGCCGTGAGATTCTTGACGGTGCCGGCCGGTTTGAAGGGGCTCGCGAGGGCGCTCGCCAGCGCGGTGATCTGGCCGGACGAGCCTACGTCGCCGGTGCTCCAGACGGGATTGAAAGCAGTCGTTTCATTGCCGCTCACGAGCCAGTTGAGCAGGCGCGCGGGAGAGCCGGTGGTCGTGAGATTGGCGGCGGTGGACAGGTCCGTCGCGATGGTGACAGGCGTGGCGCTGTAGTCGGCGACGACGGCGCTGCCGTATGCGCCAATCCACTGGGAATTATTTTTTCCTGCGCCATTTTCCAAGTCGGCGCGGGCGGTGGTGCGCTGGTCGGGGCCGGCGTATTTCTGGAGCTGGCCGATGGCGATGTTCAGCGCCATGAGCGCATTTTGGCGGGCCTGCGTGAGCTGCTGGCTGTTGCTCGCCACCTGAGTTTCCACGCGGGTGAGCGACGCGAGCGACACGAGCAGCAACACGAGGAACGCGAGCAGCGTGATCGTGATGAGCAGCGCAAAGCCACGCTTGGGGCGGTTGATGATCATGGCGGTGGGGTGGCCGGTTTAGGGTAACAGAGACGACGCGACGGGAGTAGGGCGCTTCAGACTGGCGGTTTGCCGTTTACATGGGTGACAGGCGCCAGGCGCGCCGCGCGAACACGAGGTCTCGGGGTTGAGTCTACCGGTCGGGAACGGTTCCCGGTCTGTGATGTGGTGACCTCGGTGTTCACGGCGCGATTGCTTACTTCTTTTCCGCCGAGAGGGAGGAGGGCAGTCCAGCGTTTGGCATCGGCCCGTCGAGGGGAGAGGCGAGATCCTTGCGTTGCCAGACACGGACGTAGTCGATCACGAAATCGTCCGGCAGCTTGGCGTCGTCGAGAGGCAGGTTGTCCCAGCCGCCGGAGACCATGTCGAACATGACGTAGGCGGGCACGGTGGAGACACGGGGGCTTTCCCAGCGGAGGACTTCCTTGCCCTGGGCGTAGTAGATGGCGATGCCGGGAGCCCAATAAACACCGGTGGTGATGAAGCCGTCCTTGTCGGGAACCACATAGCCGCAGGTGGTGCCGCCGGATTTGTGTTCCTTGCCGTAGCCGTCCCAGTGGAAGGCCATGTTGTAACGGTAGGGGCCCCAGCCGGAGAGGAACTCCAGGACGTCATGCTCCATGCCGCCGTCCGCGGTGCTGGAGCGTTTCCACTGCGGCCCTGCCTCTGGGCCGCGGTCCGGCATGGTCCAGAAGGCGGGCCAGAGACCGGGAGCCTTCGGTAGTTTTACGCGAGCCTCGAAGTAACCGTAGAGCTGACGCCATTTGCCGTAGGTGTCGGCGAAACCGCAGGCGTAGTCGGTCTTTTTGCCGGCGGGGTCGTCGTTGTGGAAACCGGTCTTCTTTTCGTAGTGGAGGGTCAGCATGCCGTCTTTGACGATGGCGTTGTCCTTGGCGAAGTGGGTGCGTTTGTCCCAGTAGTTGCTGCTGTAGATGTTCCAACGGTGCAGATCGAGGGAGTCGCCATCGAAGTTTTCGTCCAGGGTCTTGACCCAATTGCCCTCGACGGGCGGGCGTTGTCCGACCCACGACGGCATATCCAAGGCAGGGACGTTGGCGCTGATGGCGCTGATCGTCAGGCTCTGCGCCGCCGAGGTTTTATCGGGGATGATGGTGATGCCTTTGGCTCCGTCGCTGGTGAATTTGGTGCCGGTGCCGGCCTTGGGCGGCCAGTTATTCTCCGACCACGAGCCCTTGCTGAAGATCTCCTGCTTGGGGTCGGTCGGCATGACGGTGGATACGGCCGCGGCGAAAGGCACGGTGATCACGGCTTCCGCGCCGGGAGGAATGGGCGACGCGGCGGTGATGGTGTCGCTGACGCCGCCTTTGCTTTCGAGCCGGATGGAAGGGCTGACCGCGGTCGATCCGGTGTTCTTGAGTTTGACCTGGACCTGATAGGCATCGGTCAAATCCCAGCTGCCTATCGCCGGTTTGAGGATGACGGACTCGTTTTTGCCTCCGGCAAAGTCGATCTTGAGGGCGCCACTGGCGTTGATCTCGGCCTTTGCTCCGTCCTTCGCCACCACCTGCTTGGCTGCGTCGATTTTGACGGCGGCGCCAAGGATGACGCCCTTTTCGGGCTTCAAGCGGACGGTGCTGGGATCGACGGGGGGCTTTTCGCCGGTGGAGCCGGTGGCTTGCAGGTCTTCTATGCGGAAGGAGCGGGCGACATCTTTTTTCCCAACGGCGAAAATGAGGATTTGGATGATCGAGCCGGAATTCAACTTGAAGCTCGGTTTGTAGCCGTAGGAATAGCCGAAGATGACCTTGAGGACTTTGGTTTCTCCCGCTTTGAGACTGATGCCTTCGCAGCTGTTGCTGCCGCCGTCCTTTTTGTTGTCCACGCGCAGGCTTACCTGAAGATTGCCGGTGCCGAGGTTGGTGATTTTGGCATCAACGCGTCCCCAAGGACTGAGATCCCAGGCCGCGCCTGTTTCAGGGCTGATGGCGATGGAGGGATACTCTTCCGGTCCGCCCGCGATGTTGACGGTCACGCCGTCTTTTCCGGTGGTGACGGTGACCTGATCGGTGCTGGGGGCGATCTGGCCCGCCGCTTTCGGGGAGCTCGGGTCGATCAGGAACTTCGGGGCGATGCCGCCCACCTGGGCCCAGATGGTTGTCGTGCAGGCAAGGGCCAGCGCGACGAGGGGAATGCGGATTTTTTGGAGCATTTTTCGGGGTGTTGAAGAAAATCGTTTTAAGGGAAGGGATGAGTTTAGACGCCGGCCGTCGAGAGGACCGGATGGGCGGAGTCGTGCAGGCTGGCGCCATTGGAACGGATGACGTCGCGATACCAGTAGGCGGAGTCCTTCGGCGTGCGTTTTTGGGTTTGATAGTCCACGTGGACGAGGCCGAAGCGGTGCTTGTAGCCCTCGCTCCACTCGAAGTTGTCCATGATCGACCATTGGAAGTAGCCCTGCACGTCGACACCTTCATCGATGGCGCGCTTGAGGCCGAGCAGGTAACGCTGAAGGAAATCGATGCGCAACGGATCGTGCACCGCGCCGTCAAGGGAGACCCAGTCGGGGAGAGTGAGGCCGTTTTCGGTGATGACGACGGGGAGCTTGTAGCGTTCGGCGAGGAACTTGGTGCCCCAGTAGAGGGCCTCGTCGGTGCGCTTCCAGAGGAAGTGGGTGTGAGGAAAGCCGGCGCCGAGATCGGCGACAACGACTTCGCCATTGGGGCCCGCCTTGGTGGGGGTGGCGTGATAGATGTTACAGCCGTAGAAATCGAGAGGCTGTTTGATGATGTCGAAATCGGAGTCTTTGAACTTCGGGGCGTTCTTGCCGTAGGCCTTGAGGCCTTGCTCGGGATATGAGCCGAGGACGGGGGCGTCGCCCCACCAGCGGTTGTTCCAGCAGTGACCGTCATGGACGGCATCCATGCCGGCGTAGGCGGCGGCGATGTCGGCGGCGGAGTTGGTGACCGGATAATGGACGGAGCCGACGGGCGCCCAGCCGATGACAGGCGTTTGCTTCGCGCGGGCCCGGATGGTTTGCACGGACATGCCGTGGGCGAGCAGGGCGTGGTGGCCGGCCTGGAGGACTTCGTGTATGCCGAGCTTGAGGCCGGGGGCATGATCGCCGTGGAGATGGCCGAGCCCGATGAAGCATTGCGGCTCGTTCAAGGTGATCCAATGGCGGACGCGGTCGGAGAGGCGGTCGACGACGACGGCGGTGTAGTCCGCAAACCATTTGGCGCTGTCGGGATTGAGCCAGCCGCCGCGCATAAAGAGGTCGTAGGGATAATCCCAGTGAAACAGCGTCACCCAAGGCTGGATGCCAGCGGCGAGCAGTTCGTCGATGAGACGGTCGTAAAAGGCGAGGCCGGCTTCGTTGACCTTGCCGGTGCCGGTCGGAATGACGCGCGGCCAGGATACGGAGAGGCGGTAGGCCTGAAGGCTCATGTTGGACATGAGGGCGACGTCCTCCTTGTAGCGGTTATAGTGATCGCACGCGGTGTCACCGGTATGACCTTCCCATACGCGGCCTTTTTGATGGGCGAGCATGTCCCAGACGGACGCGCCTTTGCCGTCGGCGTCCCATGAGCCTTCGATTTGGTAGGAAGCCGCGGCGGCGCCCCAAGTGAAATTGGAGGGAAATGATGAACTCATGGTCGGATGAAAAGGAGGCGGAGCCGGACGGGGTCGGGGCTCCAACGGGGCGAAGAAACCGGGGCGTTAAAACGGACGCAGAATACCATTGTAATGTGAGGAGGCGTTAGGCGTCTGCCGATGCAAGATGTGTCATTTACCGACGTTAAGAAAGGTCCCGCGTGGCAGGTTTTGCTCGATTTTGATCGGTTTCAGACTATTGGTGATCACGTTCCGTTCTGTTTGCCGGTTTGTGATTGAATAGAGCATGATGGCAAAACCCCTTACCGTGCATGAATTTTCCAGCTAAGTTCCACTGGGGCGCCGTGGCGTCCGCCTACCAAATCGAAGGCGCATGGGACGCCGACGGCAAAGGCCCTTCGATTTGGGACATGTTCACGCGCAGGCGCGGGCATGTGTGGGAAGGGCAGACGGGGCAGGTGGCCTGCGACCACTACAACCGTTACAAGGAGGACGTCGCCCTCATGGCGCAGATGGGGCTCAATTCATATCGTTTTTCCGTGTCGTGGTCCCGCGTCATGCCGGCGGGCACGGGGGCGGTGAACGAGGCGGGACTGGCGTTTTACGACCGGCTGGTGGACGAGTTGCTCGCCGCCGGTATCCAACCTTGGGTGACGCTGTTTCACTGGGATTATCCGTATCAGTTGTTTCTCCGGGGCGGCTGGCTGAATCCGGACAGTCCGGCATGGTTTGCCAAATATACGGCGGCGGTGGTGGACCGCCTTTCGGACCGCGTCACGCATTGGGTGACGTTGAACGAGCCGCAATGCTTCATCGGTCTCGGGCACTCGAGCGGCGAGCACGCGCCGGGCCTCAAGCTCGACCTTCCCGAGGTGCTGCTGGCGGGGCATCATGCGTTGCTGGCGCACGGAAGGGCTGTCGAGGTGATCCGATCGCGTGCGAAGAAAACGCCTGTCGTGGGCTGGTCGCCTGCGGGGACGATTTATTATCCTGCGACTGAATCTATCGAGGACGTGAATGCTGCGCGTCTTGCCACCAACTCGGTGTGGCCCGACGGGGTTTGGAACAACCGGTGGTGGGGTGACCCGGTGGTGTTCGGGCAATACCCCGAGGAGGGTTTGCGCGTGTATGGCGACTCGGCCCCGAAGGCCACCAAGGCGGATATGAAAATCATCCAGCAGCCGATCGATTTCTACGGCTGCAATATCTTTCAGGGAGATGCGATCAAGGCGGGGCCGGGCGGGGTGCCGGTGCTGGCTCCTCTTCCACCCGGGCACCCGCGCACGCTCTACATGTGGAACCAGACGCCCGAGGCGCTTTATTGGGGGCCGAAGTTTTTGGCGGAGACCTACAAGCTGCCGATCGTCATCACGGAAAATGGCATGTCCAATTGCGACATGGTCGGCCACGACGGCCGCGTGCACGACCAGGTGCGCATCGAATTTATGATCAGCTACCTGCTGCAGCTGCGACGTGCGCTGGCTGAAGGCATCGACGTGCGCGGGTATTTCAACTGGTCGTTGATGGACAACTTCGAGTGGTCGGAGGGCTACAAGCATCGCTTCGGGCTCATTCATGTGGATTACACGACGCAGCGCCGCACGTTGAAGGACTCGGCGCGCTGGTATCGCGACCTCATCAGATCCAACGGCGGCGAATTGGAGAAGTATGTGCCGGCCGACGGTCCGGCGCTGCCTTATGTGGTTCAGGAAGCCATGCGCTACGTTACCGCGAATGTCGGAAAATCGTTCAACATAAAAGACATTGCGGCGCACCTGCGTTGTCATCCCGACTTCCTCAGTCGGAAGTTCAAGCAACATGCGGAGGTGGACCTAAGTGTCCACATCCGACGAATCCGTATCGAGCATGCGAGCCAGTTGCTTAAGGAACCTGCGGCGCTCATCGACGATGTGGCGGAGAAATCGGGGTTCTCGGATCGCATCCATTTCACGAAAGTCTTCCGGCGCGTGACGGGACAGACGCCGGGCCAGTTCCGGCGGCAGTTTCTCGTGGGCGAAGATCGTGGTGGTGTGCCGTCAGGCCCGCGGTTGCGTTCAAAGAACCCTCGTTCGGCGACGAATTGAGGTTGGGTTGCGGGTGGGGCTGATCAGGAAAAAGCATATTTAGGGTCGGCAGTCGGCTAACGCTCTTGGTGCGCGGGGTGGTAGGATGGAGGGATCATGAAGATACCCCGCTTCGGTCTTACCTCGGTTTTTGCAGTGTTCGTCGCAGTCTGTTTGTCGGTGCCTTCCATGCGTGCGGCCAGTGGCACATGGCTCAATACCGGGGCCACCGATGCGAATTGGGCCACCACTTCCAACTGGGCCAGCGGAACGGTCCCTGGAGCGACAACCGGCACCACCAACGCCGATACCGCGACATTCAATACCGCTCTCGGCACCTTCGGCACGTCAGGATCACCCATCCCCATCGATTCAGGTCGGAATATTAAGAGCCTCACTTTTGACCTCGCGGCGGCGGGAGCCTACTTTATCGGCACGACCGGCGGCAATTCGCTCCTCCTGACCAGTGGTGGTTCCATCGTCATGAACGCGACCGTGGCGAACACCGAGACAATCAATGCGCCTCTCGTGATCCAAACTGCAGCCGGGTCTTACACGTTTACGAACAACGCGACCAGCAGCTCGGCCTTGATTAATATCGGCGGAGCCATCACCGGCGGCGCGGCGGGGCAAACCAATCTGAATCTGAACGGTTCGAATACTGGCAACAACACCATCTCCGGTAATATATCCAACGGCAGCGCGACCAACTTCATCCTAGCCAAAGGCGGCACGGGCACATGGGTTCTCTCCGGCACGAATGCGATCTCCAACGCGGCGAATTTTAACAACGCTTTGTCCGTCAACGCGGGCACGCTCAACATCCAAGGAGCAACCACCGTTTCGCTTGGCAAAGTCGTTGTCGCCGCCGGCTCAACGCTCGATGTCAGCGGCGCGGGCACCTTAGCTGTCACCGGTGGCACTACCAACACACCTGTCTCGATCAGTGGCGTGCTGCTGTTAGATGACACGGGTGGCACGCAAAAGACCAACCGCTTTTCCGGTGGTTTCACCTTAAGTTCGGGTGGCATCTTCAGCTACCTTGGCAACGCCTCCGCCAATTCCACGGAGACGAACACGGGTGGTATTACGCTCGGAAGCGGACTTTCCACGATCACGGTTACCTATGGCGGCACGCAGGCGGCCACGGTCACGCAAGCGAGTCTCAGCCATACCGCCACCACGGGTGGCCTCGCTCTGATCAACGGCACCAATCTCGGGGCCAACATCGTTTCCGGAGGTTCGGTCGGCCAGTTAATCACGACAACTGCACCCACGTTGGTGGGAACCACCACCGGTGGTTCGAGTGGCATCAGCTCCGGTGTTACCAATACGAAGATCGCGCTCTTCCTGCTGGGCGAATCGGGCACTGCAACCGGAGCCAAGGGCACCGCGACGGGCTCGGCCAACACCTTTCTTACTTACAATGCCACCACGGGTTATCGCCCGTTGAATCCCACGGATGAATTTACAAACAATGCGATCGTGGCGGCAGACAACACCTACCTGACCACGGGCACGACGACTTCTTCGAGTACGGCGGCCATCAACTCACTGGTCGTCAACGGTGGGAACCTTGCCATCACCAGCGGAACGCTGACGAACACCAGTGGTATGCTGCTGTTCGCGCAAAGCGGCACGATCAGCGGGGCCGGAACGTTCAAGCTCGGAAGTTCGAGCAATCAGGAAAGCATCGTGGCGCTCAATTCGGGCGTTAATGCCACGATCAGTTCGGTTCTGGCCACCGGCACCACCGGCCTGACGGTTGGTGGGCCCGGCACGCTGATACTCTCCGGCGCGAACAGCTACACTGGCACGACGGCGGTAGGCGTCGGTTCCACGCTGATCATTGCCAACAACAGCGCCTTGGGCTCGTCTTCGATAACCGCTGTCGGCGGAATTATTCAGGGGGATGGGCAGGCACGCACCATTGCCAACACACTTATTGATACAACTTCCGGCATGGCGATCGGAGGCTCGAGTGATCTGACCTTTACGGGTGGTGGCACGGTCAGCACTCCCGCCTTTGCGAACTCTACCAGCGCAAACTCTCAGGTGAAAATTAACAACACGGGAACCACCACGTTTTCCGGCGTGTTCTCATTGAACAACGTGGCCTCTGGTTCCAACAACGGAGCCAGTGTTCTTACCTTTGGATCAAGCGCGAATGTGGTGATCACGGGACCTATTCAGGATAACAACACCGGAAATGTCGCATCCCCTGGTGCAGGCTTTGGAAGCATTCCTTTCACCGGCGTTGGGGCAAACCTCACCATCTCGCCGACCGTGAGCAACAATGCTTACGGAACCGGCAAAACGACCACCATCATTTCCGACGCAGCCTATAATACGGTCACCATTGGCGGCCCCGGTGGATCGGGCGCGACGATTACGCCCTTTGGCGCAACCACCCTTAACTTAAACAATGGGAATCCCCTCTTTTTGGTGGCGGAGACGAACGGTCAGATTTTTGGAAATAATATCAATAGTGGCGGTTCGGGCATGTCCTTGGGATTTGCCGGAACGAATTCGATGACGCTTGGCGGCACTTGGGCGGCGAGCGCCAGCAGTACTTTCACCAATTTGGCGACCGGAACCTTCACCTTTGGTAACACCATTTCAGGGAATTCCCTGACCCTCCTTGGCACCGGCAACACGACCTTGAACAGCAGCGCTACCATGTCGGCAGGGGCCTTTGGCCTAACCGCAACCCAGACGGGAACGGTCACTCTCTCCAATGTGAATAATTTCACCGGTAGCACGACGTTCAGCGGAGGCACGGTGGTGCTCGATTACGGAACCAACAATAATACCAAATTAACCCAGAACAGCGCGGCGGGTTCGGCCACTGCACTGAGCTTGGGCGGGGTAAATCTTCAACTCAGCGGTGGTTCGTATGCCCAAACGCTGGGAACACCTTCGTCCAGCACCAACGGCATGACCTTGAACGCCGGCCAATCCAAAATCACCCAGACTTCGGGCACCTCGACGATTGCCCTCGGCGGCATCACGCGCAGTGCGGGTGCGGCGATTGATTTCCAGACAGGGGTCGCGAGCACCACGACCGCCAGCGCATCTGGCATTTTGGGCGGTTATGCCACAGTGGGTGGCACCGACTGGGCCACGGGTGGCGGCACGATTGCCGCTCTGGGCAGCTATGATTCATTTGCTACGCCCGGGACCAATAAAAACATTCTCCAAGCAGACAACGGTAGCGTGGCTGCCACCGCAACCGTCAACAGCCTGAAGATCACCACATCAACCACTGGGCAATCGCTGGCGATCACCTCGGGGCAGACACTGAGTCTTACCACGGGCGGTTTGCTCTTCACGGGAGCCAACAACTACTCGATTACCGGTGGCACGCTCAAACCGACGGCCAGCGGTGGTGATTTTATCGTGCAGCAGTATGGCAGCGGAACCCTGCAGATTGATTCCGTGCTGGGTAACAGCACCACCTCCACGCTGACCAAGGCCGGCACCGGCACACTAGTCCTGACGGGAACCAACACCTATGCCGGCGGAACCTTCGTTTCGGGAGGTGTTTTGAGTGTCAGTGCCGACGCGAATCTCGGCGCCACCGCCGGCTCGGCGGTCACCCTCAACTCAGGCACGCTCCAGGTGACCGGTTCCGGTTTCACGACTGCGCATACGATTAGCCTGGGAACCAATGGCGGCACGTTCCAAGTGGATACTGGAACCTTGACCAGCACCGGTGTCATATCCGGAACCAGTTACAAGGGGCTGACCAAGACGGGCGCTGGCACCTTGCTGCTGCAGGGCACCAACACGTTCCTCGGACCTGTGACGGTTACCCTCGGCACGCTGCAGCTTGGCAACGCGGCGGCCCTGGGAGCTTCCTCCACGGCTTCCAATCGTTCGGTGGCTCCGGTGCTCGTCAACGGCGGCACGCTCGACATCAACGGCCAGACGACGGCCTTGGGCAACGTGACCCTGCAAAGCGGCGCGATTTCCGACACGGCTGGAACCGGCACGCTCGCGGCCTACAGCTTCAATCTTCAGAGCGGCACGGTGGGCGCAAAGCTCGTGGACCTCGTCTTTGCGGGTGCTACCAGCAACAGCATCAATGTTTACAAGACGACCTCTGGCACGGTGACGCTTTCCGGTACGAATACCTACACCGGCGGCACGAACATCAACGCGGGTAAGCTGACCGTAGCCTCCACCGGAACGATCAACGCCAGCGGCCTGGTTAACATCGGCGCTGGCGAGTTCAACTACAACTCGGCCACTGCGCTCACGGCTCCCGTCAATTTCACCGGGACCGGCGGCAAGCTGAGCGGCACAGGCACGATCTCATCGGCCGTCACCGTAACCGCTGGCAACACCCTCGCTCCCGGCAATGGTCCCGGCGCCATGGCCTTCACCAGCACGCTCGCGCTTGCCTCTGGCAGCACCACGGCCATGGAGGCCAATGGCACCACGCGCGGCACCAATTACGACGGCATCAATACTGGCACGGGCCTCCTCACCTATGGCGGCACCCTTACGATCAACTTCGGCAGCACCTTCCTGGCCGGCGGCGAAACGTTCGACCTGTTCAATATCGGTGCGGGCGGCTCCACGGGTAGCTTCGGTTCGGTTTCCGTCGTCGGCAGCTACATCGCCAGCCTTAGCAATGCCTCCGGCGTCTGGACCGGCAGCACCGGTGGCTATGATTTCACCTTCACCCAGAGCACGGGTGACTTGGTCATCGCCGCCACCGCAGTGCCCGAGCCTGCGACCTATGCCGCGATCTTCGGTGCGCTGGCCTTGGCTGGTGTGGTCTGGAAGCGCCGCCGCGCCCGCGCTTGATCCGGCGTTGGTTATTTACTCAGGCCGGTTTCTTCGCGGAAACCGGCCTTTTTTTTATGGGTTTCATCCGGCTGTTTCTATTCGTGACAATGGTATGCGCAGCCACCGTGCATGCGGCCGCGCCTATGCCGGTGATCTTGGACACCGACATGGATTCGGACGTCGATGACGCCGCCGCGCTCGCGCAGCTTCACGTCATGGCTGATCGCGGTGAAGTCGTGATGCTCGACGTGATGGTCTCGGGTCACAACGAGTTGGTCCGCCCCGTGTGTTGATGCGATCGACACGTTTTACGGCCGTCCCGACCTGCCCATCGGGCTGGTCTCGGGCACGCGAGGCATCCGCCAGAACAGCGCCTACGCGCGCCAGGTCGCGGAGGCGTTTCCTCAGGATTTTTTGACGAAGCACGAGAAGATCGAATCAGCCGCGCTCTACCGCCGTCTGCTGGCCGCGCAGCCCGATCACAGCGTGACCATCATAAGCATCGGCGATCTCACGAATCTGGCCGCGTTGCTTTCCACGAAGGGCGATCAGTATAGCCCACTCGACGGACGTGCGTTGGTGGCGGCCAAGGTCACGCAGTATGTGTGCATGGGCAGCCGCTATCCGGCCGAGACCGATCCGGGCACGGGGAAATGGGGCAACTTCCGCACCGATCCCGACTCAACGCGCGAGGTGGTGGCGGGCTGGCCGACGATGCTGACGTTCACGGGCGGCGGGCCGTTTGCCGATTCGATGGCGATCGGCCGCGAGATTGTGAGGCTCGACCCCAAGGTGTGGCCGGTGAGCCTGGCTTACCGGTGCTATTTCGGACCCGCCAAAATCGGTTCCGTGCGCCACACGGCCGACCTGATCACGGTGCTGGTCGCGGTGCGCGGCTTCGAGCCGTGGTTCAAGGTCGTTGACCACGGTAACAACCAGATCGACGAGGTGGGGCGCAACCAATGGGTCGCCGATCCAACGGTGCTCAACCGGCGCTACACGGCAGAGCTCATCAACCACGCCGATGCACGAAAGGTAGCCGCGTTGTTGGAAGCGCTGGTGATGACGCCGCCCAAAGCCGGCCTTTGATGGCCCTGTGTCGTAGCCGCACCTGTTCAGAAAAACATCTTCCGGCCGGAACCCATCCTATAATAAAATCGATATGAAACGTAATTGCCTTCAAAGAAGCCGGGGAACCTTGGTTGCGATCCTCCTCGGCATCATTCCCTTTTCACTGCCGGCGCAAACGATGACGCCGGATCAAGCTCGGGAGCTTAGGAAGGACGCGAAGACCGCAGCAGACGCCATCGACCGAGTCGCCCAAAATGAGAAAAACCAGGAAGTCCTGAAGGACGCGGACACAGCCCGGAGCGCCATTGGACGCATCAGCGATCAGCTCGATAAATATCTCGTCCAATTTAAGGGCAGTGAGACTCCGAGTGATATTTACGAAGGGGGAAAGAAGTATCCGCCCATCGCAAATGTCCGGATTGAGAGTTTCGATGTCCCTGTTGATGCCACGGTCGTTCACGTCCCGGTCACGCTCGACAAGCCAAGCCCGAATACCGTCATTGCCCATGTCCGGGTTTTTGACGGGCAGGGTGGACGCGCCAATCCTGCTACCGTAAAACCAGTCATCTTTCGCCCCGGCGATCCACTCACGAAAACCGCAAGCTTCAACGTCCGTAACATGAGTGAGGGCAGCTACGTCAGGGCCACTCAATCCGAGGTCCCTGATGGCGGCGAGCGCAAGGGCGGAGAAATTCGCATCACCGCCAAGACGGGCGCGGTCAATCAACCGATCGAGGGCGGCCGGACTCCTTTTACGTTCAAACCTTTGGGGACGCCGTGCTATTCCGAAACGGGGCAAACGATCCAATTCGACGACAAGGGCGGCTCGAATAGTTTCTCAACCGCGCTGTCGCACGGCCGCACCCAGGTCGGAAATGGCGAAACGGGCTATTACGGCACTGTCGATATGGGGGGATTTGAACGCACGCCCGACGGCCTGGTTCTTTCGTCGCGCCGCCTCGACAAGCCCGTCAAGGTTGGCTCGCCGGCAACAGAATTTCCGTTTCTCGCGACGATGCTCTCAGGCCATCGAACGCCCGAGACCCAATTCAAGTATGGGAGCGTCGAATGGGTGGCCAAGATGTCGAACCGCTTCGGTTCCTGGCCAGCACTCTGGCTTTTGCCTACGAGTGGATGGCCGCCTGAGATCGACGTCTATGAAGGGTTTGGGTATAACAATTCCTGGAGATTTCCGGCCAGCCTCTCAACGAACCTTCATGGCGGCCACAATCAGGTGCACACGTTCAGCCGGTCTGCAATGGCGATGAGGATGAGCGACTTTGGGTTGGCTAACACCCTCGATAGTGAATTTCACACCTTTGCGGTTACGGTCGATAAGGAATGGATCACCCTGTTTATCGATGGCGTCGAAACAATGCGATATGCGAACCCGTTTAAGGGCGAAACTTGGTATCCGCTGACGAATGTCGCGGTCAAGGCGAAGGAGGACTCGCCTTATGACCAGGGCTCCGGCGCGATGACCCTGCGTTCACTCAAGGTTTGGCGGGCAGAATGAATGAACTTCCCTGCCGCGAATATCGCACTGCGTTCGCATACCGAACCGGCGTGCCCAACGGTCGCGCCCTCACTTTTTAAGGGTTAACCCGGTTCAGGACGGCATTGGTTCCGAACGTTCCCACCAACGCAGGGGTTCCAGTCCGTTGACGCTCATGGTGAGGGCCGTCCGGTCGAAGGCCGGTTCGCGCGACTTGCAAGCGGCCATGAAGGCGGCGAGGGAGCCGTCCTTGGCGCAGTCACCGCAGATGACCATCCAAGCCGAGGCATGGCTTTCTGCGCGCAGTTCGCGGCCGATCAGAATGTCGTCGTGCGGAACCAAGGGTTCGCTGCACCACAGGCCGATCAGGCCTTCGCCTTTTTGGCCGAACACCCAGCCGGACTGGCGTTCCTCGCGATCAAACATGTCAGCCGGCCAGTGCGCATGGGTGAATGCGATCGGGTAGACATCGTAGGGACGTGCGGTGGAGGTGCTGGCCCATTGCCAGACATCCGGAGTGATCGGAGGCTGGGTCTTGGAGCCGTCCGCGATGACATGGATTGCCTGCAGGATGGCTCCTTGTTGCCGCACGCGGGGAAGCATGCCGTTGCCATACCAGTATCCGGGACGTGACTTGGTGCCGTCGAACGTGCCGCCTGGATGGTTTACGAAAACATGGCAGCCTCGTCCGAGCGTCGCCTGCCAGAGGTGTTGCTGATACCCGGCGCCTCCCGGACGGAAATCGTTGTCCGGATGCTCGCCTTCACGGGGAAGGGCAGGCACTGCGACGGAGGTGAGGATCCATGAGGGAGTTTTCTCCAATACGATCTGGACGTCGGCATGCCGGTAAACCGTCGATACCGGCTCGCGAATCAGCCCGCGCAGATCGGCGGGCGGGCGGTAGTCTGGAGAACTCGCGGGAAACACCGCCCAGTCCCCCGTGCGTTCGCGCGCTGGGCGTGAACCGGTCAGTTCGATCGCAGTGGCCGGAGTGGCGAGGGCGAGCAGCACTTGCGTGCCGGCTTCCTCGGGGAACAACACGTCACGGTAGATCCGACCTTGGGGCGAGATGACGCCGCCACCGAAGGCGTGGCGGGCGAGGTCGCGGTAGATACGGTCGACTTGTGCGCTCATCCTGGCGGCCAGCTCCGTGTCACCGCAGAAATCGACGACGTTGAGCATGGCCGCGATGGTGATGGGCATGTAGGTCCCGCTGTTGAATTCCTCGAAGCCGCGTGCCGCGATTTTTTCAAGCCAGACGAGAATGCGGGGCAGGGCGATGCGAACCTGTTCGTCGCCGGTGCGGGCCGAGTTGCCAAAGCGGCGGTTCGCATAATGCCGTCCGGCCAGCAACTGGCAGCCATGGAAAAGCAAGGAGTGGTTCTCGCTGTGAAAGCACATCGCGTCGCGACCCGGTTCGTCCGTCCAGTAGCGGAACGCCAGCGAAGCGCGTTCTATTTCGGCCGACTCAGCAGGTGAGGCGAGGCCCAGCAGCTCAAGGCGAAGGAGGCCGGCGAGCACGAAGTCGGCGCAGTCCATGCGAGAATCCACCATGGTGAAGGCGGCCGAGAACGCCTCGGCATCGTGCGCCGAGGTCCGCCCGAGGAGGCGGCGCGCGAGCAGCGGGAGCGCGACGGCATTCCAGGATGACGGAGCTTGTTCGGCTTCGCCCGCCTTGGCGATGTAGGCGAGGTGGGCGTGGCGCAGATCGCCCGCCGGGTGGCGGACGGCGGGACGGTTGGCCGGAAATTCGAAGGAGCGTCGCAACGTCGTCTCGCCGGCGCGCACTTCGAGTTCCACGCCGGAGGGACGTTGCGACGGAAAATCGCGCTTTCGGCTGCCCTCGGTCCAGGTCAGCGTATCGCCCTCTGAGGGTATTACGCGGACATCGCGAGGGGCGGCCTCGACCGACACCAATCCGGTATTTTCGTGGCCGCGGACGGAGTCCAGCCACCGTGCGGCCAGCGCCTGCTTGTGTGCGCCCGGCAGGTTCACGATCACGCCGCGGGGTTGGGGCAGAGCCAGCCCGAACAGGATGCGGGTGTCGCGAACGCCGAGGCATTGCAGTCGCACGCACAGACGGTTGACGCCGCGTTTCAAGGGCAGGATCACGTCCTCGTGATCGGGGTTGCGGTAACGCGTGACGCTGAGCCGCGTGACGTGAGTGCCGTTGACCCACAGATCGACGGCCCCGGCCGCCCACAGCCGCGCGGGCAACAGGCTGTCTTTGGGAGCGATGATTTCTGTGAATGCTTGGTATTCGACCAGCGTGAGCTGCTGGTAAAAGGTGGAGAATTCGATGAAGTCGTTGTTGCCAGGGTAGTGGAATTCCCAGTCCCGGCCCAGCGGTCCCGGTTTGCCGAGGGCCGCGCTGCCCGGTGGCGTTACGAGCGCGGGATCAAGGGCGTCGCGCCGCAGGATGTGATCGGGGGCGCTGGGTCCGGTGTAAGGCGTCTCCTTGGGGCCGGCGACAAGCCAGTGGCGCAGGTAGCCGCGAATATTGGGCTCAAAAAAGGCGGACGTGCAGTCGGCTGGCAATCGGGACGGGGCAAGTGTTGTCATGAGCAGAGCAGGGGGCTGGGGAAACGGAACAGCCGCAGCTTATCATATCCGAAGGGGATAGGATAAGTTCATCCCTGATCATAATTGAGACTGAAACCGACCGGGTTGTGCGAGACCGCGGGCGTCTGATGGTGTTTGATGGGCCGTGTGTGTGAGGCCCGGGTCAGTAGCCGGGGCTTGGTCCGTAGAAGGTCACACCTGTGCTGACAAAATAGTTTATGAGATGATCGCCGGTGACCCAGCGGACTGAGCCGTCGGCCCGGACGGCGTTCTGGCCCTGGACCATCACGCTGGAGGTGGGGTCGCTATGGCCGTGATAACTCCCGCCCCCGCTGTAGGTCAGGCATGTCCAGAGCGTAAAGGTGGGAGGGGTGTTATTGATGTTTGTGACGGAATTCTGGACCAATTTGAAGGCTGCCGGCGCAGTGCCGGTGCTCAGGTCGAGGTTCCCGAAAAAGGCGCAGGTAACGTAGAGGCCTATGGGAGAGTCCTCGTATTGAGGGGTGCTGCTGTCACGCCACTCCTTGAGCGGTCCCGGGCAATACATGAGAGGGGCCTTTCCACTGTCGCCGACGTAGGGTTTTAGCGCATCCCATTCGGTTGACACTATGCTGTGAGGGAAGGGCCAGGTTTTGTGGAGGGGCGGAAGCTGGCCCTTGTGGTCGCCCGCGTAGGCGAGACTGCCCAGGGCAATCTGCCGGAGATTGTTGGCGCAGGTTGATCTGGTCGCGGTGTTCCTGACTTTGGACACGGTCGGGATGAGAATGGCCGCGAGAATGCCGATGATGGCGATGACGGTGAGGAGCTCGATCAAGGTGAATCCGCCGCGGGGGGTGGCGACGGATGGAGATGACTTGGGGTAACGATTTTTCATAAGCCGGCGGGGAGGCGACGTAGGTTGGGATCTATCTGTGGCTGTTACAAGGAGGCCATCGTGTTGATGGCGCAGATCGGGCCTGATGGGTATCGGATTCTCGGTGTCGTGGTCTTGAGTAAATTTTAAAACCCCGGCCCCTTGCGAGGGCCGGGGTTTGTTTTGCCCGAAAAGAAAAGACGTTTCGCGGAACGATCAGCGGTGTTTGCGGCGGATGAAGAAAGCTAGGCCAAGAACGCTTGCGCCGCCTAGGAGGGCGTAGGTGGAGGGCTCGGGGACGGCGGTGGCCGTGCCGGTCAACTGGATGTTGTCGAAGGCCGAGCTACCCTGAGTATTTGCGGACGAGTAGGCCATGCGGAGGTAGAAAGTGGATTGATTGTCGAGGGCGGACGAGCTGAGGCTCGAGAGATTCAGGGTCTGGGTGAGGAAGGTGCCGTTGGCAGTGGGGGAGATGGTCGCAAGGGTGAAGTAGTTGGTGCCATCGGTGCTATACGTCCAGACCTGTGAGGCGGTCACGGCGCTCGTAAGGCGGACGGCGTAGCTGAGGGAGAGCGTATCATAACCCGCACTGCTCAGGGAAAAGGTAAGGTAGTGGCCGACCGCATTGCCGCTCGTGTTTAAGAGAAGCAAGGAACCGCCGGTGGTGGAATCGGTGCCGGCGCGGTTTACGGTGGAGTCAGAGAAAACGCCATAGCCGGCGTTGCCGGAAGTAGCGTTCTGGCTGGTGTAGCCGGGGGCCACTTTACCATTGATGGTGGGACTGCCGCCCGTGATGGTGCTGAAATTGGAGAAGTCTATATTAACGCCGAAACCGGTAAAGACAGCGCTGTTGCCGGTATTGCTGCTGAGAGTGCCAGGAGTAGAATTGTTACTTTGTGTGTAGGTCTCACCGTAGGCAGCTGCGGAGGTGGCGAAGGAGCCGAGGGAAGGACTGCTGAAGGCAAGAGCGTCGTTGTTGAAGTTCCAATAAGCTGAGCAGAGCAGCGTGGGCTTGCTGCGTGGCGCCAACGAATGACGCGGCGATGGCAAACGAGAGACCTGGCAGACGGGGTAGGGGGATTTTCATGAGGAGGGCAAGTGATTCAGTGTTATCGGTAACAACGTCACCTTCACGAATGGATTCAATAATGGGTTAGTATCGTTGTTGGGAACGGCTGCTGCTGGCGGCACTGCCGGCACCCTGATCATCGATAACGGCGGCAAAGTATCGACCACATCCGTATCTGCTGCAATTGTTTATATCGGTAGTAATTCGAATTCAGGAAGCGTCAAGGCCACGACCGTGCAGGTAAATACTGGTGGCATTATTTCGTCCAGCGCATCGGTTGTAGCCAATGGACTCCTTAAGGTTGCGGGCGGCACTGTGACGGCTAGCACGGGTATTGTAGCGATCGGCAATTACGCTGACGGCGCCAGTATGCCTGCCAGTGCCATCCTGACGATCGATAGCGGCACAGTCACAGTCGGCACTGTTGGCAACGGGGTGCGTTTTGGCGCTTCCACTGCCACGACAAACTCGGGTGGCACTCTGAATCTTAACGGAGG
>Ga0123337_10002136_pt1 | contig 23106 bp, 20 predicted proteins | sample frozenSSSSmetaG_FD_89792 | JGI IMG/M metagenome (GOLD analysis project Ga0123337, IMG submission 89792) | Glacier valley bacterial and archeal communities from Borup Fiord, Nunavut, Canada, to study Microbial Dark Matter (Phase II) -... | ecosystem: Environmental > Aquatic > Freshwater > Ice >...
ACGAAGCCGCCCAGGCCGCCGGCCAGCCCGACGATGCCGCTGATCGCGCCGATGTTGGCGCCGTAGTCGTCGCTGATGTACTTGAAAACGCTGGCCTTGCCAAAGGCAAAGGCAATGCCCAGCAGAAACATCAGCGCGGTGAAGGCGTAGACATTCAGGCCGAGGTGAAAGGTCGCAGGCCCATTGACCGTGAGGATGGTGAAGTCGGTCTGCGGGTAGGACAGCAAAAACAGGCAAATCCAGCTCACCCACATCACCCACCAGGTCACGCTGTGCGCGCCGTACTTGTCGGACAAGATGCCGCCAAAGGCGCGCAGCACGCCGCCCGGCAGCGAAAAACAGGCTGCCAGCAGGGCAGCGACGCGAATGTCCAGGCCGAACTCGCCCACGTAGTACTGCACCATCCACAGCGACAGCGCCACGTAGCCGCCAAACACGATGCTGTAGTACTGACAGTACTTGAGCACTTTCGGGTCTTTCAGCGCTTTCAGCTGGTCGCCGAACGTGACATGCGTGGGCACCAGGTGCGACGGATCGCTATAGCTGAACATCCAGAACAGCACCAGCGCGGCCAACATGATGACGGCATACACCTGCGGCACCATGGCCCAGCCAAAGGCCACCAGCAGCACCGGCGCCACAAACTTGTTGACGGCAGCACCCGAGTTGCCCGCGCCGTAGACGCCCATCGCCATGCCCTGGCGGTTTTTGGGAAACCAGCGCGCCACGTAGGGCGTGCCGACCGAAAACGAGCCACCGGCCAGCCCGACAAACATGCCGATCACCAGGAAGTGCCAGTAGGCGGTGGCGTAGCTCATGAGCCAGATCGCGGGAATGGTGGCAGCCATCAGCAGCGCCATCACGATGCGCCCGCCGTAGCGGTCGGTCCAAATGCCCAGCGGCACGCGGATCAGCGAGCCCGTCAGCACCGGCGTGGCCGCGAGCAGGCCAAACTCCGTGGCATTGAGGCTCAGCATCTTCTTGATCGGGATGCCGATAACGCCAAACATCATCCAGACCATGAAGCAGACCGTGAACGCCAGCGTGCTGACGATCAGCACCGACCACGCTTTTTTTGAATTACCCAACTCAGAGGCCATGTTTCTTTCTCCAGGAGACATGCACTGACTGTCGGGTTTTCCCGGCGCTTTGAACATCCCCCATTGAGGCGTAAGCCAACGCAAAAAGAACTAGGCCGGCGCGCAGGGCCTAGTTCCAAAGAACTAGGGCGGCCTCCGCCTGAAGCCGGCTTCAGGATGGCCGGAGGCGGTCAGTGGCGCCTGCCGGTGCGGCATGGCGAAACCTTTAAATTCAAGCGTTTTAGGCCTCTAGCGCATGCACAGCGGGCGCAAGCAGCTATTAAAAAAGGAGTATTGTGGCGCTGGCGAAGCGGCGCGCGGCAAGCCAGTTTGCGCGCCCCTGGTGACGCGTGCTCAGTCCGCGGCCTGGCCAGCGGCATAGACCGCAGCCTGCACGCGCGAACTCAGCTGCAGCTTGCGCAAAATGTGCTGAACGTGGATCTTGACCGTGGTTTCGGCGATGTCGAGCTTGCGCGCAATCACCTTGTTGCTGTCGCCGCGCGCAATGTGCGCCAGCACTTCGCGCTCGCGCGCCGACAGCAGCGCCATGCCCGACGGGTCGCGCGGCGGCGTCGCACCCTGGGCGCTGCCGTTCTGCGTCGCGGCGCCTTCGCCCGCTGCCGGCGCCTTGGTGCGAAAGGCGGTGACCAGCTTGGTCATCATTTCCGGGCTGACCACAGACTCCCCGGCCAGCACCTTGATGATGGCCTCGGACAGGTGATCGAGTTCCACGGTTTTGAGCAGGTAGCCGTCGGCGCCTGCCTGCAGCGCGGCCGTCAGGTCGTCCTCGTTTTCACTGACGGTCAGCATCAGGATGCGGGTGCCCGGGGCGGCGTCCTTGAGCGCGGCGATGCCGTCAACACCGCGAACCCCCGGCAGGTGGTTGTCGAGCAGGATCAGGTCCGGCCGGCTGCCTTGCACGCAACGCAGGGCTTCGCCGATGTCGCCGGCCTCACAGGCCACGTCAAAGCGCTCGTCGAGCGACAGCAGCGCGATCAGACCGCGGCGGAACAGGGTGTGGTCGTCGACCACCAGCAGTCGGATTTTGTTCATGATGTTGTTTCCTGCGTCGCTGGGGTTGAATCCTGAGCGCTCTCTGCCCCGCTTCCTGTCACCGGATGAAGCGGCAGCGTGAGGCTGACCGTGGTGCCCTGGTCCGGCGCGGACACTACTGTGACATCTGCGCCTATGCGTCCGGCACGCTCGCTCATGATCTTCATGCCAACATGGGATTCGCCGTGGTTGTGCCCGGGATCAAAGCCGATGCCGTTGTCGCGCACTGAAAAGCGCCAGCGCGCGCCCTTGTGCACTTCAATGCCGACCTGCGTGGCGCCAGCATGCTTGCGCACATTGGAGAGCGCCTCCTGCAGCACATGCAGCACCTGCACCTGGACGTCTGAGGGCAGCGGCAGGCCGTGGCCCTGAACCTGCAGGGTGGTGGGCAGGCCGGTCTGATGCTGAAACTTCTGCAGCGTTTCCTGCAAGGCCTGCTCGATGTCGTCGGTGTTGGTGCGGGTGCGGAAATGCACCAGCAGTTCGCGCACGTCGCCTATGCTTTCGCGCAGCCCGGTGTCCAGCTCGTCCAGCGCGGTGGCGACCTGCGCGGGCTGCTCACGCTGAATGGCGGTTCGCAGCAGTTGCACCTGGATCTTGAGAAAAGCCAGCGACTGCGCAATCGAGTCGTGCAGCTCGCGCGCCAGCAAGGCGCGCTCCTCGGAGACGGCAGCCTCACGCGCCAGCGCGGCGGCGCGCAGACCCTCCAGGGCGCTGGCCAGGTGGCTGGCCAGCGCGTCCAGCAACTCGGTTTCGCCCGCGCTCAGCAAGACCGGGTGGCGGAAAAACAGGTTGAACTCGCCGAGCACGCGGTCCTGCAGCCGGATCGGCACGCTGACCACGCTTTCGTAGCCGACGCGGGCGCAATGGCGCACCGGCGCGTCGTCGTGGCTGAGGATGGGAATCACGCGGGTGCGGGCGTTGGGCTGCAGGTTGCCGCAGGCGCAGGCGCCCGCCAGCAGGCTGCGCTCTTCTTCCAGCATTTCCTGCGGAAAACAGTCGGAGGCCAGCATCAAATACCGCTGGTTGGCCTCGTCGGACCAGCGCACGGCGGCGGCATCGGCCTTCATGAGGGTGCGCACGCGCTGGGCAAAGCCGCGCGCCAGTTCGTCGATGCTGCTGGCATGGGCCAGAAAGGCGCTGACCTCGTACAAAGCCTCCAGCCGCGCGCGTTGGGCCTCAATGCGCCGCGTCTTGGCTTCCACCTTGGCTTCCAGCCCGACGTAAAGCGCGTTCAGGGTCGCGGCCATGCGGTTGAAACCGGCCGCGACCTGGCCAAACTCGTCCTGCGTGTCGACCTCGATGCGCGCGGCAAAATCGCCGGATTCGACCTTGCGCAGCCCCTGGCGCAGGCGCCCGAGCGGGTAGATCACGTACTGGTAGCCGGTGTAGAGCATCACCACCGCGCCGCCAATGGCGAGCGCCATCATCAGGAACTGGAACAGATTCAAAATGGCCGTCAGCCGCGAAAGATGCTGCTCGATCACCATGACAAGAGGGTCGATGGCGTCCACAAACTCGCCCGCTGCCCGCAGCGAATCCTGCGTGGTGGGCGGCGGCTCGGCCAGCCACTGCGTGCGCTGTTCATGCCAGAGCGACTCGACGGTGGCAAAGCGCTCGCGCACCGTGTCGTCCCAGGGCACAAACAGCGGCCGGGACGGGTCGCCGGCCCGCAGCACGGCCAGACTCTCGTCGAAGCGGCTCACCAGGCCCTGCAACTCGGCCCGCGCCACGCCGCCCTGCACGGCGCTGGCCAGGCGCCAGGTCTGCATGCGCATGCGCCCGGCCTCGTTGACCGCCGCAGCGCCGCCTTCAAGCTGCCAGGTCACCCACAGGGTCAGCCCAATCGACGCCAACGCCACCACCAGCAAGCTGGCGCCAATGCGTATGAGTTTTTTGGACAGGGAAGCGGTCTGCCGCATCGCCCTGGCCCCTAGCCCCGTGCACCAGCCGCTGGCAAGCGCGGCCGGCGGGGCGCAGAAGGCGCAGCGCATTGCGCGCACACCATGCCAGCAAGGCGATGCAGGGCCTGCCAGCCGTCCAGCGGCCAGTCGGGCTGCTTCAAGCCCTTGACGATGCCGTCGACCTGGTGCGCGGCCAGCAGCAGTTGGGCCAGCACGGCATCTTCGAGGTGGGGCAGCACGCGCTCGAACAGTTTTTCCTTGGCGCCCCAGACGCGGTTTTCGCGCAGCGCCATGGGCATGGGCCGGCCGGCGTTCAGCGCGTCCTTGACGCGCTTCATGCTGCGTATGTCTTCGGCCAGCGCCCAGTGCACCAGCACCTCGGCCGTGCCTTCGGCTTGCAGGCCGTCAAGCATCCGGGCCACGCGCACCGGCTGGGCGCCCAGCACGGCTTCGGACAGCTTGAACACGTCGTAGCGCGCCACGTTGAGCACGGCGTTTTCAACCTGCTCAAAACTGAGCTCGCCAGCCGGGTAAAGCAGCGCGAGTTTCTGGATTTCCTGGTGCGCGGCCAGCAGGTTGCCCTCGACCCGGTCGGCAAAAAACTGCAGCGTGCGCTGGCCCTCGTCGCCCTCCGCCACGCGCTGGCCCTGCTGCTGCAGGCGCTGCGCGATCCACTGGGGCAAGGCGCGGCGATCAATCGGGTCGAACTTGACGGTGACGCCAAAGCTGTCGAGCGCGGCAAACCAGGCGCTCTTGCTGGTGGCGCTGTCGAGCCGGGGCAGCAGCACCAGCGTCAGCGTGGTGTCGTCGCCCTGGGCGCGTTCGGCCAGCTGCTGCAAGGCGACCGAGCCGTCTTTCCCCGGCTTGCCGCTGGGAATGCGCACTTCAATCATCTGCTTGTCGGCAAACAGGCTCAGCGAGCCGCCGCTGGCCAGCACTTCGCTCCAGTCAAAATGCGCGCCTGCCACCGTGTACACGGTGCGTTCGGTATAGCCTTGCGCCCGGGCCGCTGCGCGCAGGGCGTCGGCAAACTCCTGCACCAGCAGGGGCTCGTCGCCATGCAGGGTGTAGAGGCTTTTCAGTCCTCGCTTGAGGTGCTCGGACAATTGGGCGGGGGCCAGGTTCATGGGTGCCAAGTTTAGCGGCTGGGGCTGTGCGCAGGCCCCAGGCAGGGCCTAAAGCTTGAAGGTGGACAGCAGCAGGCTGGTTTCGGTGTTGGCGATGCCGTCGAGCAGGCGCACGCGACTCAGCACGCGGTCGAAGGACTCCAGGCTGTCGGCCCGCAGTTCGGCCACGATGTCCCATAGACCATTAGTGGTGTGCAGCGCGCCCACGGCGGGGTCGCCGCGCAGGCTGTCCAGGACCTGGTCGATGCGGTTGCCCTCGACTGCCACCGTCATGAGCGCGCGAATCCGGTGGGCCTCGGCCTGCGGCCTGAGCCGGGCCGTATAGCCGACGATGGTGCCATCGGCTTCAAGCTTGTTCAGGCGGTTTTGCACCGTGCCGCGCGAGACACGCAACACCTTGGCCAGCGAAGCGACAGACGCCCTTGCGTTATCGCGCAGCAAGGAGATTAATGGGCGGTCGGTATCGTCCATGGGCGAATTTTATGAACAAATCGTCAGTACTGGCTGACTATTTGTCCAAGCCATTGCATAAATTACTCAGCTTGCTGGCTTTTGTCTAGCGCGCCGCTTGCAGACAATACGGCTATGGCAGGGGAAATTCGGTGGCGTCCTCGCCCCGTTGGCTCTTGAAATCAGCCCCAACATTCACATGCATCGGGAGACTCGTCATGGTTGACCACATTAGCATTGAAGGCATGCAGCGTATCGTCGGGCGCATGGGACCAGCAGTCTTCATTGCCGGCCTGGCCGCAGAAATCGAAGCAGACTACAGGCGCTGGAGCGAATTCGACAAATCGGCACGCCACGCCATTTATTCGCCGGTCGGCGTCATTGAACTGATACCGACCAGCGACGGACAGATGTACTCCTTCAAGTATGTGAACGGCCACCCGAAAAACACCGCGCTGGGCCTGCTGACGGTGACCGCATTCGGCGTGCTGGGGGATGTAAAAACCGGCTACCCGCTACTGCTGTCCGAGCTGACCGTGAGCACCGCCCTGCGCACGGCCGCCATGTCGGCGCTGGCCGCCAAATGGATGGCACGGACCGACGGCCGCGTCATGGCGCTGGTTGGCAATGGTGCGCAAAGCGAGTTTCAGGCCATTGCGTTTACCCATATGCTGGGCATTCGCGAGCTCCGGCTATCTGACGTCGACCGCCTGGCCACGGGAAAGCTGGCGCGCAACCTGGGCGCACTTGACTTGCCCGGCGTTCAGCTGGTGCTGCGCCCCTCCGTGGGCGAGGCAGTGCGGGGCGCGGACATCGTCACCACGGTGACGGCCGACAAACGCAATGCCACCATCCTGACGCCCGAAATGATCGTACCCGGCATGCACCTGAATGCCGTGGGCGGCGACTGCCCGGGCAAGACCGAGTTCGCTCAGCGACTCAGCGCCGCCGCCGGCCGCGCCTCGCCCGCAGAAGTGACGATTTTCGACTCTGTCGGATTTGCGCTCGAAGACTACCCGGCCCTGCGCCATCTGCACCGGCTACAGCGCGAAGACCGCAAAGGCCAACAACAGATCGACTTGATTCCCGACCTGGATAATCCGAAAAACCTTTTTTGGGCTGCTGGCCCGCACATCGACCCACCCGCCCCGGCAGGCTGCGCCGCACTATTCGCTGGAAACAACTTCATGACCAACAAACCGATTGACCTCATTGGCGCGCCGACCGACATTGGGGCGGGCAGCCGTGGCGCCTCCATGGGGCCGGAGGCCATGCGTGTCGCCGGCATCCGGCAGGCACTGCAAGGCCGTGGGCTCACAGTCCACGACCAGGGCAACCTGACGGGTCCGGCCAATCCCTGGCTGGCGCCAGTGGACGGCTACCGGCATCTGGCCGAAGTCACGGCCTGGAACCAGGCGGTGCATAAAGCCATGTTCCAGAGCCTGCATGCCGGCCATTTTCCCATCCTGCTGGGTGGCGACCACTGCCTTGGCATTGGCTCCATCAGCGCCGTGGCGCGCCATTGCCGGGAAACCGGAAAACAGTTGCGGGTGCTGTGGCTGGACGCGCATGCCGACTTCAACACCAATGCGCTGACGCCAACCGGCAACGTGCATGGCATGCCGGTGGCCGTGCTGTGCGGCCATGGCCCGGCAGCGCTCACGGGCATAGGCGGGGTCGTGCCCGCCATGCAACCCTCGGCCATCCGGCAAATCGGCATTCGCAGCGTCGATGAGGGTGAAAAGCGTTTTGTGCGGCAAGCGGGCCTGGAGGTGTTCGACATGCGCTACATCGACGAAATGGGCATGCGCCACACCATGCAGGCCGCGCTGGCGGGCATGGATGACAACACCCATTTGCACGTCAGTTTTGACGTGGACTTTCTGGATGCCTCCATCGCCCCGGGCGTCGGCACCACCGTCAAGGGCGGGCCGACCTACCGTGAGGCCCAGTTGTGCATGGAGATGATTGCCGACACGGGACGGATGGCATCGCTGGACGTGATGGAACTGAACCCGGCGCTGGATGTACGCAATGGCACGGCGGAGATCGCGGTTGACCTGATCGAGAGCCTGTTCGGCAAGAGCACGCTGATGCGGCGCCATTGACCGGGCCCGCTACGCTTCACAGGCTCAGGGCGTAGCGCACCAAGGCGCCGTGTCGTGCGCCAGCCCCATCCACAAGGCCCAGCCGGACGTGGCGACCAAGGCCAGCCCCGCCAACCGGATGCCCCACTCGCCAGAGCCGCTGCCACGCAAGCGCAGCAGCAACCACGGCCCAATCAACAGTGACACGCTGCTGCCGGCGGCGAACAGCACCATGCTCATCGCGCCATCGAGCGCCCCGCCGCTGAGCGCAGCCACCAGCAGCGCCGAGTACAGCAGACCGCACGGCATGAAGGCCCACAGCGCGCCAATGGCCAGTGGTGCGCCACGCCCCCAGGCGGCATTGAGCGCCCGCACCTTGCTCCAGATGCCCCGGGCCGTTGAGTCGAGCCAGACGGGCTGGCGCGCCAGCACCAGCAACATCAGCCCCAGCATCATGGCGGCGACATGGAACATGGTCCAGACCGGACGCAGGGCAGCCGTCTGTGTGGTCAGCCAGCCCAGCCCCTGCATGGAGGCCGCCGCCACCGCGCCCAGCGCCGAATAGCTTGCCAGGCGGCCGGCTTGGAAGGTCCAGATGGCCGAGGTGCCGCGCGCGCCAGCGGCCTTGCCAATGCCGGCGCAGGCCGCGCCGCACATGGCAATACAGTGGGGCCCGCCAGCGAGCCCCATGAGCAGTGCCGTGACGGCCAGCGAAGTTTGCATGGGCCGTTTTTAGATGATCTTGGAAAACCTTGCACGCGTGCGGTCAGCCTGAAGATAGCGGTCGAACACCATGGCCACGCCGCGCACAAAGAACCAGCCCATGGCGCTGACCTGAATACCGGTGTCGTTGACCTCGACCAAGCCCTGGTCTTGCATGCCTGCAAGCGTCTCCAGTTCGGCTGCAAAGTAGTGTTTGAAATCGATCAGGTAGGCCAGCTCGATCGACTCATACTGCAACTGGCCCTGGCACATCACCGCCATGATGACGGCACGGCGAAGCAGGTCGTCCCGCGACAGCGCCAGGCCCCGTACCACCGGCAACCGGCCCTGGTCCAGGTGGTCGTAATATTCTTCGAGCGTCTTGGCATTCTGGCTATAGGTGGCGCCCACCCGGCCAATGGCCGACACGCCGAGGCCGACCAGGTCACAGTCGGCCTGAGTGCTGTAGCCCTGAAAATTGCGGTGCAGGCGGCCTTGGCGCTTGGCGACTGCCAGCGAGTCATTGGGAAGGGCGAAATGGTCCATGCCGACATAGACGTAGCCGGCGTCCTGAAAAGCCGCCAGCGAGCGCGACAGCATAGACACCTTGGCGTCCGCGTTGGGCAGCTCAGCGGTAATGATGCGGCGCTGGGGCTTGAAACGCTCGGGCAAATGCGCGTAGGCATACAAGGCAATTCGGTCCGGGCGCAGTTCGTTGACCTGGGCCAGCGTGCGATCAAACGACTCAGGCGTCTGCTGCGGCAGACCATAAATCAGATCCAAATTGATGGACTCGAACCCCAACCGGCGCGCGGACGCCACCAAGGCGAATACCTGCTCGGCGGGCTGAATGCGATGAACCGCCTTTTGCACCACTGGGTCAAAGTCCTGCACGCCAAAGCTCAGCCGGTTAAAGCCCAGTTCGGCCAGCGTGGCCAGCCGCGTGGCGTCGACGGTACGCGGATCGACTTCAATGGAATATTCCCCCCCTGGCGCAAATGTAAAACTGCGCCTCAGCATGGCCATCAACTCGCGCAGCTCACTGTCGCTCAGGAAGGTGGGCGTGCCACCACCCAGATGCAGCTGACTGACGCTCTGACCAAGGCCCAGATGGGCCGTGTGAAGGTCGACCTCACGGCTCAGGTAGCGCAGGTAAGCTTCGCCACGGTCGTGGTGTTTGGTGATGATTTTGTTGCAGGCGCAGTAGTAGCACAGCGACTCGCAGAACGGAATGTGCACATAAAGAGAAAGTGGAAGGACCATGGCGGCCGCACCACTGCGGCGTTGCTCAAGCGCCTGGACAAACTGTTCCGACGTGAAAGCCTCCACAAAACGATCGGCTGTCGGGTAGGATGTATACCGTGGACCAGACACATCAAAACGGCGAATCAATTCAGGAAATGGTGTAGGCATACAATCAATCGCAGTAGCATTCATAACGGGTCCTCGACACACAAGCCCTTGGACTAAGAGCCTGCCTATGGACTATGCCGCGAAACACGCCTCACTTTTTTGACCTGGATCAATCGCGAACAAGGTCTCGCGCGAAACAACGAACCCTTCTCTGGAGAATGCCATGCTGGATGTCACACCATCACCCTTGGAAACGGGTCGGCGAACAGGCGCCGCCAGCGACGCCCAAATACCTCCCATGAATCCACATGCGATCAAGGTTGCCTGCTCCAACTGCAATCTGCGTGAGTTGTGCATGCCGTTGGGCCTCAACGCCGAAGAGCTGGACCGTATCGATGACGTCGTCGCGACCCGCCGCAAAGTCAAGCGTGGCGCCACCCTTTTCAGCAATGGCGAAAACTTCACGTCGCTGTACGCCATTCGCACTGGTTTTTTCAAGACCTGCATCACCACGGAAGATGGGCGCGATCAGGTCACAGGGTTTCAGATGGCGGGCGAAATTATCGGTCTGGACGGCATTGTGAACGACCATCACACCTGTAATGCGGTGGCCCTGGAAGATGCTGAAGTGTGCGTCATGCCGTTTGACCGCATCGAGGAACTGTCACGCGAGGTCACGTCGCTTCAGCGCCACATCCACAAAATCATGAGCCGCGAAATTGTGCGGGAGCACGGTGTCATGCTCCTTCTCGGCAGCATGCGAGCCGAGGAGCGTCTGGCGGCTTTCCTGCTCAACCTGGTCCAGCGACTCCATGCCCGTGGCTTCTCGAAGTCCGAGCTCCTGCTGCGCATGACGCGTGAGGAAATCGGCAGCTATCTGGGCCTCAAGCTCGAAACGGTCAGCCGCACGTTTTCAAAATTTGCAGAAGAAGGCATCGTGGATGTCAAGCAGCGACATGTGCGCATCCTCAACACGGAAGCCCTCAAGCTGATCGTGAACAACAACCAGCAACCCTGCACCTGAGCTCCGGGGGTGCCTGGCGGCTCGGGCGCTGGCCCGACGCCACACATCAAAGCGGCATCAGCCCCGAAGGCTACTCTTTCGGCAGTCCTTCCAAGCCCGCATCGACCCGCAAAAGTCAGCGATTCACCTCGACGGGTGACATGGCGAGCAGCGCTGTCAATGCGCTGGAGATTATGGTCAGTATCCAGAAAGCGAAAAAGGCCAGCGTGTAGACAGCTTCGCGAGACATCGCCAGCGGATGGCCAAACCAGTGCAGGTCCTGCGGGTCTACCATCGCAAATACCAGCATCTCTATCAAACCCGCGACCAAAAAGGCCGGCCAGACAATCCACATCAGTCGTTTGGCAAACATGTTCTTTTTGTCTCCTGTCAGTGGTTGCGACTGGACGCAGCGCGTCAAGGCTTGGCTGGCACAAGGACGCCCGTTGCAGCATGGTTTCGGGCCTGCATCGCGGGCGCCATGTTGGGCGTAGCGCCCGTGACCGGCGCGACAACCTGATCCCGCTGGGCCTCAGCCTGCGTATCGATGATGGGATTAGGCGTGATGATGGCCAGATACAGGGTGATAAATGAGGCTACCACCACGACCGCAGGCCCCCCGACGACCAGCCACATATGACCGAATTTCCACCACGGGGGTGATTTTTTTTCTTGCATGGGAGTTCCGTTCTTTATCGGGGCACCAGGAAGACCGACTTCTCGGTCAGGCGCGCAGAAGCGTTGACCGCTTCAATTTCAAAATTGATCGCATGTGAACCTGCACTCGCGCCATCGGGCGGTAGCTGCAAGGTCACAGGCACCCAGCGGGACTGGGCCGGATCCACCGAGACCATGGGTTCGGAAGCAATGACCAGACCCGGCAGCCCTTGCACCGTGATGCGATAGTCCTGCGCGCTCTCGGTGGCATTCATCACCTGCAGACGGTATACGTTCTCGATCTTGCCCCCACTCACAATCCGGGCCAGCGAAGTACGGTCGCGCACCACATCCACCTTGAACGGGGTGCGCAATGCCAGATTGACAAACATCGCAATCGTCACGGCGCTCAGGATGGCGGTATAAACCAACACCCGCGGACGAAATACCCGGCGCAATAGCTGCGCGCGGGTCCATCCCTGCGCCATCGCATTTTCAGTGGAATAACGGATCAGTCCCCGCGGATAGCCCATTTTGTCCATCACGTTGTCACAGACGTCAATGCAGGCTGCGCAGCTGATGCACTCGTACTGCAGGCCCTTGCGAATATCAATGCCCGTGGGGCATACCTGCACGCACAGCGTGCAATCCACGCAGGAGCCCAAATTCAAAGCCTTGGGATCCGCCTTTTTGGAGCGCGCGCCCCGTGGCTCACCACGCGCCTGGTCGTAGGTCACGATCAGAGTGTCCTTGTCAAACATGGCGCTCTGGAACCGCGCATACGGGCACATGTACTTACACACCTGCTCGCGCATGAAGCCTGCATTGCCGTACGTGGCGAAACCATAAAAGAATACCCAGAAGGTTTCCCACGGTCCCATGCCCGCGCTCAAGAAACTCAAGCCGAGCTCTTTGATAGGGGTGAAATATCCGACAAAGGTAAACCCAGTCCACAAGGCCAACGCAATCCACAAAAACTGTTTGCTGGCTTTACGCGCAAACTTGTTCAGGGACATAGGACTATTATCGAGGCGCAAGCGCGCCGAACGATCACCCTCGGTCAGTTTCTCCAGCCAGAGAAAAATTTCGGTATACACCGTTTGCGGGCAGGCGTAACCACACCACTGCCGCCCGGCCACCGCCGTAAACAAGAACAGCGACAGGGCCGAAATCACCAGGACACCAGTCAGGTAGATGAAGTCCTGCGGATAGAGGACCAAGCCCAAGATATAAAAGCGCCTGGCCTCCAGGTCAAACAATATCGCCTGGCGCTGACCCCATTCAAGCCACGGCAAACCGTAAAAAACGATTTGGGTCAGAAACACCAAGCCCCAGCGCCACTTCGAAAACAAACCCGAGACGCTGCGCGGGTAAATCTTCTTTTGCGCCTGGTACAGGGAGACCATCACCTCATCGGCGTCAGCCGGCAAGGCTCGGGGTGGTGCGTCAGCCCCAACAACGACGGGAATGATCTTTGTGTCAGGAGTTTCAGTTTTATCCACAGGTACGGCTCAGTACTGGAACCCGAACACGGATTCCAGGTGGGATAGGAATTACTTCAGGGCCGTTGCGCCAGCCTTGTTGGACAGGCCCCACACATAGGATGACAGAACATGAATCTGGGATTCGGTCAGTTTGTCTGCCTGGGCCGGCATTTGGTTGACCTTGCCATTGTTGACCATGGCCACAATAGCGTTTTCTCCCCAGCCGTGCAGCCAGATATCGTCCGTGAGGTTAGGGGCGCCCAATGCCTGGTTGCCCTTTCCGTCGACACCGTGACACGCCGCACAAGCGCCAAACTTGGCCTTGCCAAGAGAGGCCTTTAGCGAATCATGCGGGCTGTTGGAAAGACTCATTACATAATGCGCGACATTGCGTACGTCGTCCGGTGTGCCAACGGCTGCACCCATGGGCGGCATGTTGCCGATACGGCCCTGAACCAGGGTTTCCTTGATCTTGTCGGGCGCTCCACCGTGCAGCCAGTCTGTATCGGTCAGGTTTGGAAAAGCCTTGCTGCCGCGTGCATCCGATCCATGGCACTGCGAACAATTATTCATGAACAAACGCTCGCCGATGGCCATGGCCTGGGGATCCCTGGCCACATCTTCAGGCTTCATGCCGTTGAAGCGCGCATACAAGGGCTCTACTTCCTTGTTGCCCTTGGCCACCTCGGCTTCGTACTGACCCACCTGGGTCCAGCCCAGTTTGCCGGCAAAGCTGCCAAGACCTGGGTACAAGGCCAAGTAGATCAAGGCAAAAATGGTCGTGATGATAAACAGCCAGACCCACCAACGCGGCAGCGGGTTGTTCATCTCGCGCAGATCCCCATCCCATACATGACCCGTGGTGTTGTCGTTGGCGGTCATGGCCTTGGCCTTGCCGCTAAACCACAACAGCAGCATGCAGGCAAAAATGCCGACCAGCGAGATACCAGCTATGTAGACTGACCAGAAATTACTGGTGAAATCGCTCATTTTTTTCTTCCTTTTCCGGTTCGTTGACGCTTGTGCATCAGTCCTGCTGAAAGGGCAGCTGGGCCGCCTCTTCAAAGCTTGCAGCATTTCGGCGGGACCAAGCCCACACCACAATTCCGAGGAAGGTGATGAGGCTGACGACCGTCACAATGGCTCTGAGTGTGTTGATGTCCATGCTTGAAGCTCCGTCACGTTATTTGCGGTGAATACCCAGTACCTGCAGGTAAGCGATCACGGCATCCATCTCGGTTTTACCCTTGACTTCTGCGGGTGCACTTGCAATCTGTGCGTCGGTGTAAGGCGTTCCCACTGCACGCAGACCCTTCATATGGGCTTGAATGGTGGTTTCGTTCACCGTGGCTTTCTCAAGCCATGAATAGGCGGGCATATTGGACTCGGGCACCAAGTCACGCGGATTGTTCAGGTGAATGCGGTGCCATTCGTCGCTGTACTTTCCGCCCACGCGGTGCAGGTCCGGGCCAGTGCGCTTGCTCCCCCACTGAAACGGGTGGTCGTATACGAACTCACCGGCCACAGAGTAGGGACCATAACGCAAGGTTTCAGCGCGGAACGGGCGAATCATTTGCGAATGGCAGTTGTAGCAGCCCTCGCGCTGGTAAACGTCCCGACCAATGACTTGCAGCGCTGTGTAGGGCTGCAGTCCCTTGATGGGTTCGGTGGTGGAGCGCTGAAAGAACAATGGGACGATTTCCACCATGCCGCCAACGGCGAGCACGATGAAAATCAGCACGATCATCAGGAAGTTGTTGGTTTCGATCTTCTCGTGCGAGAGACCACCGCTGGTTTTTTGGTTTTCCATGTTGCTGTTTTCCTCAGGCGTGGGCTACTGCAGCCGGAATAGTGACGGTCACTGCGCGGCCCGCCATGACTGTTTTGTAGGTGTTCCAGAGCATCACCAGCATGCCGCCCAAATACAGCAGGCCGCCCGCAAGGCGCAATACATAGAAGGGGTAGGTGGCCTTGACGCTTTCGACGAAGGTGTAGGTCAGGGTCCCGTCGGGATTGACCGCGCGCCACATCAGGCCCTGCATCACGCCGGCAATCCACATGGCCGCGATGTAGATCACGATGCCGATCGTAGCTGTCCAGAAATGGACTTCCACGGCCTTCATGCTGTACATCTGCTTTTGACCAAAGAGGCGGGGAATCAGGTAGTACATGCTGCCGATGGTGATCAGGCCCACCCAGCCCAAAGCGCCGGAATGCACATGCCCAATGGTCCAGTCGGTGTAGTGCGACAGCGCGTTGACGGTCTTGATGGACATCATCGGGCCTTCGAAGGTGCTCATGCCGTAAAACGACAGCGACACGATCAGGAAACGCAGGATGGGGTCGTCACGCAGTTTGTGCCATGCACCTGACAGCGTCATGATGCCGTTGATCATCCCGCCCCAGCTGGGTGCCAGCAAAATCAGGGAAAAAGCCATGCCCACCGACTGCGTCCACTCTGGCAATGCCGTGTAGTGCAAGTGGTGCGGGCCCGCCCACATGTAGGTGAAGATCAGCGCCCAGAAGTGGACGATGGACAAGCGGTAGGAGTACACCGGACGCTCGGCCTGCTTGGGAATGAAGTAGTACATCATGCCCAGGAAACCAGCAGTCAACAGAAAGCCGACGGCGTTGTGGCCGTACCACCACTGCACCATCGCATCCTGCACACCAGCATAAGCCGAATAAGACTTCATGGGGCCGACCGGAATGGAGGCATTGTTCACGATATGCAGCATTGCAATGGCAATGATGAACGCGCCGTAGAACCAGTTGGCCACGTAAATATGCTTCACCTTGCGGGTCCCCACGGTGCCAAAGAACAAAATAGCGTAAGCCACCCATACCAACGTGATCAGGATATCGATGGGCCACTCAAGCTCTGCGTATTCCTTGGCCTGGGTGAAGCCCATGGGAAGAGAAATTGCAGCCGCCACAATGACAGCCATCCAGCCCCAGAAAACGAAGGCGGCCAATTTGTCCGAGAACAAACGCACCTGGCAGGTACGCTGCACGACGTACAAGGAAGTTCCAATCAAGGCAGAGCCCCCAAACGCAAAAATCACCGCGTTGGTGTGCAGATTTCGCAGTCGGCCGTAGCTGAGCCAGGAAATATCGGCAAGGAGATCTGGCCAAGCCAGCTGCGCGGCAACGATCACGCCGACCAGCATTCCGACCACCCCCCAAACGACGGTCATGATGGCAAACTGCCTGACAACGGTGTCGTTGTAAGCAGTGGCCTGTGTATTGGCAAATTTCATTTCTACCTCTTCTTAATAACTTCTTAAGGGTATCGCGGCGTAACGGAATGTACGTTGACCTGGATCAATCATTGCGAAGAATACGTTCGGCCTCAGCGTCAATGTCTTCGAATTGTCCATGGTAGATGGCCCACCACAAGCCTCCCAAAATAAATAACACCAACATGACAGATAAAGGGATCAGCAGATAAAGAATATCCATTACACGGCCTCCAAAGGTTGGACGGCGCCCGACAGGCGCATGGCATTGAGCACCACCAGTAGCGAGCTTAAGGCCATGCCCAGCCCGGCCAGCCATGCAGGCAACCAGCCCACGACGGCCAGGGGCACGCACACCGCGTTGTAGACCCCTGCCCACCACAAATTTTGCTGCACCACGGTGAGCGTTCGACGGGCGCGCAAAAACGTCTGCGCCACCGTGCCGAGCTGGTCACCCAACACGACGAAATCAGATTGCGCCTGGGCCAGCGGCACCGCCTGACCGAAAGCAAACGACACATGCGCACCGGCCAGCACCGGACCATCGTTAAGACCGTCCCCGACCATGGCGACCTTGCGGCCTTGCGCCTGCAGACCGCGCAGGACGGCGAGCTTGTCTTGCGGCGTACAGCCACCCCGGGCCTCCCTGATGCCGCTTTGTCGCGCCACGCGCGCCACCGCCTCGGGCCGGTCACCCGACAGCAAGTAAACCTCGACCCCGCTGGCAAGCAACGCAGCCACGGCAGCCTGGGCATCGGGTCGCAGATCCTCGCGCAGCTCAAATGTGGCCGCCCAGCCCTGATCGTCGCTCAGGCAGGCATGCAACTGGTCCGTTTCGGGCAGGACCACACCGCAAAAGCCGGCCGAGCCCAGACGCCCAGACACGACAGCAGCCGGGCTCGCAGTGCTGCGCAGGCGACCCGACATGCCCTGCCCCGCAGATTCCTCCACGGCTTCGGCGACCCAGACGACGGGCTGCCGCTTTTCGCTCTGCCCGGCAGCCGCCAGCGCACGCGACACCGGATGCAGCGAATGCTGCGCCAGTGCGGCGGCCATGGCCAGGGCTTGCGCCCGCGAGATGCCGACCCGGGTACGCACCTCTCCCAGCGCAAAAGCATCACGCGTCAGGGTGCCGGTTTTGTCGAACACCACCGTATCCACCGTCGCCAGGGTTTCCAGCGCTTGCAGGCGACGCACCAGCACGCCGCGACGCGCCAGGGCGCCCGCGCTGGCCAGCATGGCCGCTGGCGTGGCCAGCGACAGCGCGCAGGGACAGGTCACGACCAGCACGGCCACGGCTACCATCAGCGCGTGGCCAGGGTCATGCGACCACCAGTAAGCCCCCGCCCCGCCTGCGGCCAGCAGTACAAAAATCAGGAACGGCCTGGCGATGCGGTCGGCCAGCAGCGCCAGCTGCGGCTTGGTCGTGGAGGCACTTTCCATCAGGGCCACGATTTGCGCAAAGCGTGTATCGCCGCCAGTGCGCTCAACGCGCACCAGCACGGTGGCGGTCAGGTTGTGGCTGCCCGCAATCACGGCATCGCCCTCGCTGCGCGACAGCGGGCGGGATTCGCCGGTAAGCAAGGCTTCATCGGCCAGCGTGCGGCCCTCCAGAATGGCCCCATCAGCGGGAAAGGCCTCGCCCGGCAGCACGCGAACCACATCGCCAGCAGCCAGACGGCGCACCGCCACGCGCTCAAAGCGGCCATCCACGCGGCGCCGCTCCACGCTGTCAGGCAAACGGTTCATCAGCGCCTCCAGCGCGCCCGCCGTGCGGTCGCGCAGGCGCAACTCCAGCCAGCGGCCGGTCAGCAGAAAGAACACAAACATGGTGAAGGAATCAAAATACACTTCGGCGCCAAACATACCTTGGGGCTCAAACGTGCCGATGGCGCTCACCGCGAAGGTGATTCCCATGCCCAGGGCGACCGGCAGGTCCATGCTGATGCGGCGCTGGCGCAGATCGCGCAAGGCATTGCCAAAAAACGGTGCGCATGAAAACAGCAGTACCGGCAGCGACAGCACCCAGGAAGCCCAGCGCAGCAATTGCGCCATGTCGGGCGCCAGGTCGCCCGGCTTGGCGACGTAGGCAGGCCATGCATACATCATGACCTGCATCATGCAAAAGCCCGCCACGCTCAGTCGCCACAGCGCCTGGCGCGTCTCGGCGCGCCGCCGGTCATTGGCAAAGGCGTCGTTGGCCGGGACGGCACGGTAACCGGCGCGCTGGGCGGCCTGCATCCAGCCGGACGGCTTGACGGCCTGGTCTGACCAGACGATGCGGCCGCGATGACTGGCCGCGCTCACGTCCACCGACACCACGCCGGGCACCAGGCGCAAGGCATCCTCAATGGAGAGCGCGCAGGCAGCACAGTGCATGCCCTCAAACACCACGCTGGACTCCCAGCAGGTGGGCTGCTGCGCCAGCGGCCGGCTAAAGGCCGACCATTCCTGCGGGTCATCCAGCAAGGTCAGCGGCATGGCGTTGGCACCAACCGAGGATGCATCGCTCCCCGACAGGTCAGCCACGGACAATGACAGGGGCGGAGGTAACAGACTGGCCGTTGACATACTTGTAAAGCTTAGCGACTTTGTCGCCAGTTGTCATGATTTGAATTAATTCACCGACAGCGGCAACTCACCGCACGCAGCGCTGTCAGCGATAGCGCACGGTGGGTCGCGCCTAAAGCGCCGTCACGGCCGCCAGGCGGCGCATGATCTGCTGCACGATGTCGCTTTGCATGTCGCGGTAGAGCAGGTTTTCTTCAGCTTCCTTGGCCAGTACCGCCGATTCGTTGAAACTGATGTCGCGCTGCTGCGCGATTTCGGTATCGGGAATCAGTTCTTTGCCCGCCAGGGTTCGCAGCCTGAAACGAAAGCGCATGCGCAACTGAAACTCGCGCACCTGCCCTGCGGCATTGAGACTGAGCACCACCTTTTCGCGCAGGTCGGACAGCACCTCAAGTACCACTTGCGCCTCATTGATCTGACGGCCATCGGTGATCACCTTGACCTTGCGGGTGGACTCCAGTGTGCGCCGGAGTTCAACGCCCAGCGGCGAGGTCTCTGCAAGGCCGCTGTAGAGCGTCGTGAACGCAAAATTGGGGGCCTTGCGCAGCGCAAAACCGCAGCCCGCCAAACTCAGGGCACCGGTGAAAGCCATCAGGGACAGTAAAGAGCGACGCTGCATGGTGGCCTTGTCTTGGGGGTTTCTGGGCGGGGACTTAGACAACGATGTTGACGAGACGGCCCGGCACCACGATGACTTTTTTGGCGGGCGCACCCAGCTTCAAAAACACCTCTGACGCCAGCGCTGCGGCCTCAATGGCGGCTTTGTCAGCGCCTGCAGGGACCGTGACCGACCCGCGCAGCTTGCCATTGACCTGCAGCACCAGTTCGATCTCGTCCTGCCGCAAGGCGCCCCTGTCCACCTCGGGCCAGGGCGCATCCAGCAGGTCGCCATGCCGGGCGGCGTACCCCAAATCGGACCACAGCCCATGCGCCAGGTGCGGCGCCGCCGGGTAGAGGCATCGCAGCAAGATGCCCAAGCCCTCGCCCAGCGCCGCCCGGGACTGGCTGGAATCCTCGCCCTTGAAGTCTTCCAGCGCATTGAGCAGCTTCATCGCGCCCGACACCACGGTGTTGTACTGCATGCGCTGGTAGTCGTAGTCGACCTGCTTGAGCACGCTGTGGACTTCGAGCCTGAGCGCCTTGGTTTCTTTATCAAAAGTGGCTTCGGCGCCCAGTTCATGGGCACAAGTAGCTCCTGAATTCATAGCATTCAGCTTGGCGCCAAAATTCCAGACACGGCGCAGGAAACGGTAAGAGCCCTCCACCCCGGCGTCGTTCCACTCCAGCGTGGCTTCAGGCGGCGCGGTGAACATGGTGTAGAGCCGCGCGGTGTCGGCGCCGTATTTTTCAATGATGTCCTGCGGATCGACGCCGTTGTTCTTGGACTTGCTCATGGTGCCCACGCCCTCGTAGGCTATGGGCGTTCCCACCGGCAGGTCGCCGACGACGTTGATCAGTCGGGCTCCCACGACCTTGCCGGCCTCGTCCTGCACATGCTCCACGTCATGCGGCCAGAAATACTCCTTGCCGCCCTTGTCGCTACGGCGCGAGTAAATATGGTTGAGCACCATGCCCTGCGTCAGCAGCTTGGTGAAGGGCTCGTCAATCTTGACCAGCCCGAGGTCACGCATCACCTTGGTCCAGAACCGCGCATACAGCAGGTGCAGGATGGCGTGCTCGATGCCGCCTATGTACTGGTCCATCGGCATCCAGTAGTCGGCGCCCTCCGCCACCATCGCCTGGTCGTTCTTCGGGTCGCAGTAACGCATGAAATACCACGAACTGTCGACAAAGGTGTCCATGGTGTCGGTCTCGCGGCGCCCCGGCTGGCCGCAGACCGGGCAGGTCACGCCCGCATGAAAGCCTTCGTGCTTGTTCAGGGGGTTGCCCGAGCCATCGGGCACGCAATCGAGCGGCAACACCACGGGCAGGTCTTTTTCGGGCACCGGCACCGCGCCGTGTTCCGCGCAATGGATGATGGGAATCGGCGTGCCCCAGTAGCGCTGGCGGCTCACGCCCCAGTCGCGCAGGCGCCAGGTGGTTTTCTTCTCGCCCAGGCCTTTGGCCGCCAAGTCGGCGGCCACCGCATCGACGCAGGCCTTGAACGCAAGGCCGTCGTATTTGCCGGAATGGATGGCCACGCCCTGCTGCTTGTCACCGTACCAGTCGGCCCAGGCGTCCAGGCTGAAGACCTGGCCCTTGACATCGGTGACCTGCTTGATCGGCAGCCCGTACTTATGGGCAAACTCAAAATCCCGCTCGTCATGCGCCGGCACGCCCATCACGGCGCCGTCGCCGTAGCTCATCAGCACGTAGTTGCCGACCCAGACCTCGACCTGCTCGCCCGTCAGCGGGTGCGTAACGAACAGGCCGGTGGGCTGGCCCTTTTTCTCTTGCGTGGCCAGCTCGGCCTCGGTGGTGCCGCCGGCCTTGCATTCCTCAATGAAGGCGGCGAGCGCCGGGTTGGCGGCAGCGGCGTGCGCCGCCAGCGGGTGCTCGGGCGCCACGGCGCAGAAGGTCACGCCCATGATGGTGTCGGCGCGCGTCGTGAAGACGTACATGCGGCCGTCGCCAATCAGCTGGCCGGAGCCGTCCTGAATGTCGTGCGTGAACGCAAAGCGCACGCCTTCGCTCTTGCCGATCCAGTTTTCCTGCATCAGCTTGACGCGCTCGGGCCAGCCCGGCAGACCGGTCTTGACCTGGCCCAGCAACTCTTCGGCGTAGTCGGTGATCTTCAGGTAATAGCCCGGAATCTCACGCTTTTCGACGACCGCGCCGGTGCGCCAGCCCTTGCCGTCAATCACCTGCTCGTTGGCCAGCACGGTCTGGTCCACCGGGTCCCAGTTCACGACCTGGGTCTTGCGGTAGGCGATGCCTTTTTCCAGCATTTTCAGGAACAGCCACTGGTTCCACTTGTAGTAGTCGGGCGAGCAGGTCGTGATCTCACGGCTCCAGTCGATCGCCAGCCCCATCGCCTGCATCTGCTTTTTCATGTAGGCGATGTTGTCAAAGGTCCACTGCGCCGGCGGCACGCCGTTTTTGAGCGCCGCATTTTCAGCCGGCAGGCCAAACGCGTCCCAGCCCATGGGCATCAACACGTTGTAGCCCTTCATGCGCAGGTAGCGCGTGAGCATGTCGTTGATGGTGTAGTTGCGCACATGGCCCATGTGCAGCTTGCCGCTGGGGTAAGGCAACATCGAGCAGGCGTAGTACTTCTGGCGGCTGGCGTCTTCGCGCACGCGGTAGGCGTCAGCGGCAGTCCATTGGGTTTGCGCGTTGCGCTCTACGTCGAGGTGGTTGTATTTGTCTTGCATGAAAAAGCCGGAAAAACTGAAAAGTACCCGAAAGCACGGGCCAGGCAGCCAATGGCTGCAAAGGCTTGATTTTAGATGCTGGGCGCGCCGTCCAGGTTAACGGCCAGGCGCGGGGTCCACAGCCACGGCGGGCCCGGGATCGGCCACAAAACCGATGCGATTCAGCCCGGCTTTTTGCGCCACGCCCATCACCTCGACCACCTTGCCATACGGCACGGCCTGGTCGGCGCGCAACTGAACTTCGGTGTCGGGGTGCTGGCGCGCGGTTTGCGCCAGGTCACGTGCCAACTCGTCCGGCTGCACCGGCCTGTCGTTCAAAAAAGCCTGACCCGAACGGTCGACTGCCAGCGTGACAAACCGGGGCGTTTCGGCGGGCCTGGCAGCATCAGTTTTAGGCAGATCGAGCGGGATGGTGCTGGCCAGCAAGGGCGCCGTGATGATGAAAATCACAACCAGCACCAGCATCACATCCACCAGCGGCGTCACATTGATGTCGCTCATGGGTTGCGGACCCTGCGTGCGTTCGAGCCGGCCAAAAGTCATAAAGCCCCCACGCTCGCCACGGCGTGTGCTTCGCTGCCCCCCGAGGGGGCTGAACTTGCTTGGGGCGGCCCGGCGCTGCGTTCGCAGGCCCCCACGCTTGTCGCTTCGCGTTCTGTGGCCAGCAGCAACTCGCGCAAATCGCGCGCAAATCCTTCAAGGTCAGCCTCAATCCGGCCAATCCTGCGGCCAAACACGTTGTAGGCCAGCACGGCCGGAATCGCAACGGCAAGACCGGCCGCCGTCATGATCAGCGCCTCGCCGACGGGCCCCGAGACCTTGTCAATCGTGACTTGCCCCGCCGTCGCCATGCCGGTCAGCGCATGGTAAATGCCCCACACCGTTCCCAGCAGACCGACAAAAGGCGCGGTAGAGCCCACCGTGGCCAGCAGCACCTGGCCAAACTGCAACTTGTTCAACACGGCATGCAGGGCATCGCGCAGCACACGCGTGAGTTGCTGCGCCTTGTCGCCGGCGGTTGCCAGCGTGCCCTGGGTCTTGAGTTGGGTCGCCGCGATGAGCGGCAGCACCAGCGCCTCGCGG